>Ga0041059_1001701_pt1 | contig 17177 bp, 10 predicted proteins | sample AraColnosormetaG_FD_56232 | JGI IMG/M metagenome (GOLD analysis project Ga0041059, IMG submission 56232) | Arabidopsis roots microbial communities from North Carolina, USA - Col MF nosort | ecosystem: Host-associated > Plants > Roots > Unclassified | place: USA: North Carolina | collected...
TTTTCTCTTCTATGCCCCCCCCCCCTCTCACAAACTTAATTTGTCAGCCTCCAATTTACAGTCAGAATTCAGATTTTGATCCTTCTTTTAAAATATTAAAAACAAAAACAAAACCCAGTCGAATTTTATTCACAGGGCTTTTCTTTAAAGATTTTCTTTCACTTTAGAAGGAGAAACATGACTAAATAATAGCACCTGATTGATTTTCAGACAAGTAGCATCTCTCTGTCATTGCTTGAAAGTAGAGCCACTGATGATCTTGCTGCTCAGTGAAGCTTTGTTGTCTTTCGTGAAGCTTGTGCTCAAGAGGGCAGTTGTAGGATTTGCTTCTGAGCTGTTAGTTTGGGTTTCTGATTCACTGGGCCGTGTCCAGATCTTTATATGGCCTTCTCGACAAGCCGTAACGACTGATTCTTGTGTGAACATCAAGCCAGAGAGGGGCTCTGTGTGAACTCGGTGTGCTATGATCGGTGACAGCTTTGGAACATCGCGTTTGCAAGGAGCCGGTTGAAGAGTTCCCATTGGTATGACATTGTCCCAGTGAGCTGAGCTTCCTGTGCTGTAAGTTGGAGATCCTCCTGGAGCTCGCCTAAGTGGAACTACGATCTCGTCCATCTCAAGGTCCCAGAGAAGTAACTGTGTGTCCTGGGGATTCAGCAGAAGAAAGCAGCAGTGTGTATGAGGCAAGACACTTGCAGATCATATATAGGAGAATCAAGAGACTGAAATCGTAGGAGTCTATGGTTTTTAATAGCAAATTAAGTTCTCAAAAAGAAGACTTTCAGAAAACATGTTTGTGGAAATGATCTCATTAGCATCCTAATTAAGGCTGCTTCATACTACGAAACACTTCACTTTCTAACAAAGTTTCTAACTAGCAGACCAACAAAATCGTTATCTACAATTTGATATGCTAACGAATCTTTATCAGACCATATGAAACTACACTACTACGATTTCCCCTTATTTTCTGATCATCCTAAGAACCTATCTCCTATAAAATATTGTCTTTTTCCTTTTCCTCATCATTAAAATGATAAGAAAATGAGATCACTGGTTGAATGATAAAGCCAATCAAGCAATATAGATACGCTACGCACAACTCCCGTAGTTTAAACACATTTCAGTTCTTTGGTAATGCAAAGGACTACCAGCAAAATGGGTCAAGGTATGAAGAAATACCTGACCAACTGATCCAAAACGGTACATGACATGCTCTCCTGACCCATCCGAGTTTGGTGACGACCAATTGGAATCAAACGCTACTCCACTTACCTGAGAGCAACCATTCCGACATGAGTCAAGTGCTGTGTAAGTTAAATAAAAGAAATCTTATTGACATCAAGAACCTTACCCACGAATTATGTCCCTCACCCCACGCCACAACTTTCCGATCCTCCATACTCCACACTTGAACTAAATCATCTTCACCTCCAGTCAAAATGTACTTTCCATCCATACTGTCAGTGTCAATACAATCACAATGTCAATAAACAGTATCATACGGGGGTGATATGCTCACAACACTGGTATCTATTTAAGACAACTTTTGTAAATTCAATTATAAGAAAAGTTGCCAAAGGAATTATAACCCATCACCTCCAAGAACAGCACAGCAGAGCACCATAATAACTTTTTCCACCACATACTAGCTTCTGGGTTAAGAAGTCAAAAATGCGAAGATAGCCTGTGAATGGTAAAAAAGTTTACTGCTTAGTAAAGAAATACATAGAGAAAGAAAAAGAACACACGACATAATAGACGCATCTTACCATCTCTTCCAACAGTTGCCAAGTGTGCCCCATCATTTGAGAATGCAATGCTGTTAATTGAACCTTGACATATATGCCATCTCGCAACAGGATTACTCTGCATGAATACTCATATGAATAAACAATAGTACATCAAAATATGCTCAAAGATAGAAAAGAAAGTATGTAATACAATAATTTCTTATAACCACTAGCAAATGATGATACTAGTAGAGGATATGCATGTACCATGTGCTTCCCGCACCTATATAAGGATCAATTGAAATGGTTGCATACTCACATACCTTGCTATATTTTGCCTTGTCAACTGAAAATTGTGTAGGATCTCTTATAGCAGGAAATGTTGATTCAGTGGCACCATCTTTGTTCTATTAAGTTAAATTAATCAGGATCAGGGATTAGACAAAATCAGGCAACTTAAAAGTCATATGCAAGAAAACAAATTCTGATATCTGAGCTTGCCTTCTCATACACATACAAATTGCCATCGGCATGAGCAACGACAAATGCTCCATCACCTCCAGGCACCCAAGAAATACTAGTGCAACGACTGTTACAAAGCAACAAACTTTATTTTAAACTTAGAGAAGGCAAGAGTCATGACGCCAAAATTGATTCATGTTTCAACTTAACCTACTTAAAAACGAACTCCTCTAAGGAAACATACTGTTCTGTTATAATTTAACTAATCTACTGTCACTGAGAGTTTCCTAGAACACAATCTATTACAATGACAGAAACTTATATAAATTTGTTACGCTGACATAAATACTAGCACAAGCACAAACGAAGAACACATAGAGATCCTTAGACAAAGTAAATGTGAAGTATTGTGAACCAGTGGAATCAATTCTTCAAGTTTCACTAGCTCAATCCAAGACATGAAAGCGGAATCACTTGAACCAGTGGAATCAATTCTTCAAGTTTCACTAACAAATAATAGTAAAGGAAAAAGATGGAAGGAAAATTAAAGATACACGGAAAAAGATAAACTCTTGCCTGTTATTCACAGAACCGTCCTTGTTATAATGCAGAGCACCAACTAGCTTCTTAGAGACGTCCTGTAACTGCTGTCTCAGTGATACTGTGTACACTACAATAACACATCATAACAAAATAAATCCATGAGACAAGGCATCTAGATCAGCGGTGAAAACGGTAAGCTCAAATTTCTACATTACCATCCCCAGAATTCAGCCCAATAAGTAAGTCATGCCCATCCTTAGCATCCGGATCAAAAGCATGACACATAGGGTTTGAATTACTGAAATGGATAGACTTTACTGGATCCTACATCAAAGAAGTTTCCTAAACCATTACTTCCAAAACAAAACAAAAAACAGAACATTACAGCCAAATCACTAAAAGGAAAACAAAGAAAAGAAGAAATTACCTTTTCTTGTGAGTTCAAGTCACAGATAAAAATAGCATCACTCACATTGAAGACCAAGTAAGTTCCTTTCCCATCAAAATTCGTATTTGTCATCGAAGTATTAGAATTAGAAGCAGCGAAGGAGCCACTAATTCTTGAACTTGTACTCACACTTTTACCGCCACCATTACCTCCAACAAAACTAAGCGCACGGCTCCCATTTCCAGTTCCTAGCAACCTCGCTGTTGCTGAACGAAACCCGCTACTAGCACTATAACCCGACGAAGTACCAGTTGGAGTCGAAGGAGCAGCTCTTTCCTTAAGCTGAGCTATAGTTACCTGAAAACGAAAATTTCCAAATTCCATCATTGGAAAGCAATGCTATTCAAATCGATTGATCAGCTAACCAACTAGTGCATCAAAATGCAAAATTTCACTAACAAAAATTTAACCATCGATACTAATTCTCTGAAATTGCCGATTTGAATGATTAGAAATCCTAATGACGAATCAAACTATTAAACCCAAATATAAAAATTTGATCTTTACCTGAGTAACAGTTTTGCCATGTGCGTAATGAAGGAGACCAGAGGAATGCGTTTTCTCGTAGTGAAGCTTATACTTCCCTTCAGGCGTCTTGAAATAAGTCTTAATTCCCGGCGACTGAGGATTCGCCGCCGGTGAAGACGACGAAGATGGCGCTGATATCATTCCATTAGAAGTGTTCATCATAGTGTTTGCTTGCTACTCTTCTTCGTCTTCTCTAATCGTCGACTCAAAAAGCATATATGTGATCACGATTTACACAACACCTAGGGTTTGTTATCTCTCACCCAAAATCGAAACCCAGAAATTTTTCACTTTTTCTTCTTCTTCTTCCTCTCTTCTTCGATGCAAAATCGAGTAAAGTCTCGACGAAGAATCAAAAACTTCTCTTCTTCTGAGGTCTCTAATGGCTTACCGAATCAAAAGGGGTTATTATGATGCAACTACTTGTTTCTCGCAACATATTATGATTATCAAAGCTTTGACTCGGAAGCTTTTAAAAAGTCATTGCAATCAACGGTGAAGATTCTCGTAAGAAAGATTTTAACGGATGGTGATCAGATGGGTCGGGTTGGTTATTTCGGTTTCGGGTTTTTTAATAATCAAGATACACGCATAGATCACGTGGGTTGACGTCATAGACCAATTCAGGCCCACTTTCAAGCCCATTATGTATCAATTGATGACCAATGAAGTAACGGCCTTTCAGCTTAGAAACTAAAGTAGTTTTCTTCATAATAGGCCTAGCATTCAAGTTTTTTTTTGGATTATTTTTGTGAAAGCAGGCCTTAAATCAAATTATCCAAATATGGAATTGGTTTTGGTTCAGTGTACATGACATAAATGTATTTTCTTTAATGTGATTTGATTCTAGAAGACGAGTTATTACCGGTCGAAAAGAAAAAGAAAAAAAACAGACGAGTTATTACCGTTTTAGTTAAAATAAAACTTGGTATAGTTCACTTAGAAGAAATTCAGTTTTGTTTGGTTAACATCAGTTTTAATTCGAACCCCATCCCATCCATAATTTGATTTGATGAGGTTTTATTCTCACCCCTAATTGATGTCTTGGAAACTCTAGAGAATCCAGTGACGATGATTTGTGTTAATGTTCTTGGTACGACAATTAGCCAAAAAGTTTTGGATACTTTTTTCTGGTGCGTCTTTTACCTTTCAACCAACGACCACGACCACGACAAGAATAAATAAAGAAAGATGATAAGTGCTACGACCGTTACATGCATGTAGTTATTTGTTAGACGTGAGAAAATCAGAACAACAAAAGTCACTTCGATACATCATAACATTTTCTCCATAGAAAAAAAAAACTTTCAGACAAAAAGACATATAGCCGTTGGAAAAACCCACGTGGCGTTACACATCTCTCTATCCACTTGTCTGACTTCATTCGTTGTCGCTTTGGATTCTCTTTTGCTCTCTCCATATTATTCTTTGTCTCTTCCTCTGCTTTACTTTACTCCAAGCAAAGTATTGCCCCAATACACTACCCGTGACTTTCATCAAATCTCTCTTTCTCAATCTCTCAAATTAAGATTCTTTCTTCTTCTTCTCCAATGGCCCTTCTCTGAAAAAACATTTCTTCAACTGATCATTAATGTCTCTCTTTCTCTCCTTCTTCATTTCAATCTTGCTCTGTTTCTTCAATGGAGCTACGACGACACAGTTTGATTTCTCCACGCTAGCCATAAGCAACCTCAAACTCCTCGGTGATGCACGTTTAAGCAATGGAATCGTTGGCCTCACACGTGACCTCTCTGTACCTAATTCCGGCGCCGGAAAAGTCTTATACTCTAACCCAATCAGATTCCGACAACCTGGAACTCACTTTCCGACAAGCTTCTCTTCTTTTTTCTCCTTCTCTATAACCAATGTCAACCCTTCTTCCATCGGCGGTGGTCTCGCTTTCGTCATCTCTCCCGACGCAAACTCAATCGGCATCGCTGGTGGCTCTCTTGGTCTAACCGGTCCAAACGGTTCCGGTTCAAAATTTGTCGCCGTCGAATTCGATACTTTAATGGATGTAGATTTCAAGGACATTAACAGTAACCATGTTGGATTCGACGTAAATGGCGTAGTTTCCTCTGTTTCCGGTGATCTTGGCACCGTAAACATCGATCTCAAGAGCGGCAACACCATCAATTCATGGATCGAATACGACGGATTGACTCGGGTCTTCAACGTATCAGTCTCTTACTCAAATCTGAAACCGAAAGTTCCAATTTTGTCTTTCCCTCTCGATTTAGATCGATACGTGAACGATTTCATGTTCGTTGGATTCTCCGGGTCAACTCAGGGAAGTACAGAGATTCACAGTATCGAATGGTGGAGCTTCAGTTCATCATTCGGGTCGAGTCTCGGATCCGGATCCGGGTCACCTCCTCCTCGGGCTAATTTGATGAATCCGAAAGCTAATTCGGTGAAATCTCCGCCGCCGTTGGCGTCACAACCGTCGTCTTCAGCGATTCCGATCTCAAGCAACACTCAATTAAAAACTTCGTCGTCGTCGTCTTGCCACAGCCGTTTCTGCAAAGAGAATCCCGGAACAATCGCCGGAGTAGTAACCGCCGGAGCTTTCTTCTTAGCACTATTCGCCGGAGCTTTATTCTGGGTTTACTCCAAAAAGTTCAAACGTGTCGAGAGATCTGATTCATTCGCATCTGAAATCATCAAAGCTCCGAAAGAGTTCAGCTATAAAGAACTCAAAGCCGGCACAAAGAACTTCAACGAGAGTCGTATCATCGGACATGGAGCCTTCGGAGTCGTATACAGAGGAATATTACCGGAGACCGGAGACATCGTCGCCGTCAAACGATGCAGCCATAGCTCACAAGACAAAAAGAACGAGTTTTTATCTGAACTATCAATAATCGGAAGCTTAAGACACAGAAACCTCGTGAGATTACAAGGATGGTGTCACGAGAAAGGTGAGATTTTGTTAGTCTACGATCTAATGCCTAATGGTTCGCTTGATAAAGCTTTGTTTGAGTCACGATTCACGTTACCGTGGGATCATCGGAAAAAGATCTTGCTTGGTGTTGCATCTGCTTTAGCTTATTTACATAGAGAGTGTGAGAATCAGGTGATTCATAGAGATGTTAAGAGTAGTAATATAATGTTAGATGAGAGTTTTAATGCCAAGCTTGGAGATTTCGGATTGGCGAGACAGATTGAGCATGATAAGTCGCCGGAAGCAACTGTTGCCGCCGGGACGATGGGATATTTAGCGCCGGAGTATCTTCTGACGGGTCGTGCTTCGGAGAAGACGGATGTGTTTAGTTACGGAGCGGTGGTTTTGGAAGTGGTTAGTGGAAGAAGACCGATTGAGAAGGACTTAAATGTGCAAAGACATAATGTTGGGGTGAATCCGAATTTAGTAGAATGGGTGTGGGGTTTGTATAAAGAAGGGAAAGTTTCTGCAGCTGCTGATTCTAGGCTTGAAGGTAAGTTTGATGAAGGTGAGATGTGGCGGGTCTTGGTTGTGGGCTTGGCTTGTTCGCATCCGGATCCAGCATTTAGGCCCACTATGAGGTCAGTGGTGCAAATGCTGATTGGTGAGGCTGATGTACCGGTTGTGCCTAAGTCTAGACCCACCATGAGTTTTAGCACTTCGCATTTGTTGCTGAGTTTGCAAGATACTCTCTCTGATTGTAATACCGTGGCTTTGAACTCTAGTCGATCGTCTTCGTGGTCGGTGCCCGAACATAACGTTATCATTCGAAGCGACGATGACCATTTGGTATAGATATATTGGAGTTGAACCAAACAGATGTGTTTTGTGTGTTTGATTATTTGATTTTTGTAATATTCAATTCATTTTTGTTATTTCAATGTATGTAAGATAAGAACACAAAATTGGTTTCTTAGAAAGCCATTAAAACATCGGGACAAACCAATCCATACCCAAGCTGAACTAAAACCAGATCAAACAACCTTAGTTTTGGTAGATATAATACGGGCCTAACCTAGCAAAACAAAAGATACGGATTGAAATCGAAATACCTAAAAAGTAAGGGGTCCAAAATAATATTTATGGATTAGTGAAAGTGGCGATGTAGTGGATAAAACACGTGTGTATATTATCTCTGTGTGAGTTTGTTTGCGTCTTATTAATCTCTGTGTCGAAAACAGATCCTCGTTTCCTTTCCTCCTCTCTTCCTACCATTAGTACGTTACTGGAGCTGATCTCACGTATATTTTGGATCGTAATCATGGACGGCGAAGATTTTGCCGGAAAGGTACCGTCAATCTTCTCTATACTTTCACCTTTTGTAGAATTTAACGGTATCTCCGTTGAAATCGAGATGATTTTACCATAATAGCTCCTCTTCTGCGATCCCGGAATGTGCAATCGATTTCTTAAGGGTTGGATTCGTGATTTGTGGGCTATTTTGTTAATGATCTAAGGAAATTATGTGATGTCTTAGCTTTTTAGAGGAATAGAAAAAAATAATCATTTGCATGCATTGCTGGACAACATTGCACGCTTTGCAATAATCTCATTCAGTATACATGTTTGCTTGGTCCTAGATTGTTGTTTTCTATGTTTGGTATCATTTATGCATACATTGGTCTGAATTTCATAGGCGGCTGCTGAAGCCAAGGGATTGAACCCGGGATTAATCGTGCTGCTTGTTGTTGGAGGTCCGCTTCTTGTGTTCCTAATCGCCAACTACGTGCTTTACGTTTATGCTCAGAAGAACCTACCTCCAAGGAAGAAGAAGCCCGTTTCCAAAAAGAAGCTCAAGCGGGAGAAGCTAAAGCAAGGAGTCCCTGTCCCTGGAGAATAAAAGCCAGCTTAAGCTTCCTTCACTTGTGCCTCCTTCAAAGCGGTTTTTGTTCGGTTACCAAATTTCACCCTTGCGGGTTTTTTCTTCCTTTACTTCTGTCATGAGGATTATCTTGAGTCCTGTATGATTTCACATGGAGAGTGTAGACTATTGTTTTGGTCTGACTTGTTTTTCCTTCATACACACATTTGGTTGCTACTGTAGAGTCTCTCACATCATCTTTGCTACAAATTCTCATCTTCAATATCATTTAACTTATTTACTATTTAGATGTTACTTGGTTCCATTGTTACGGCGCTACCAATCCTGCTTTTGCTAAACCGAATAGCTATAGAGACAAGATGTGTATATTCACAGAATCAAGACGCAAAGAGAGTCAATATTTGATTTTTACAAACAGATCCATCAACTAAACTATCATTGACGTCCCATGATTGTTTCGTATCAAGTTGTTTTATTAGCTCAATAATCACAGATGTATAAGAGACTAAAACTTTCATCGTTTTGATTCGTTTTGCGATACGATTTCCGGATTCTTAGTCCAGTGTTTGATCCATTTCTAGACATATAAGAAGAAAGAAGTTGCGTCGTCACTTCTACGAGACTCAAGGAGTCTGGAGCTTTTACATGTTCATACCTGGAAAATCAACAAGGAATCCAACATCTCAAAACAGCCAATCTCAAGGAAATTGAATCAACTCATCCCTACAATACTGTTTAGCAACCTAAAACATCACAATTTCAGCGGTTTGATAAGATTACAGTTTAGGGGAAGCGATTCAAGACATACCCAGCAGATAGTTTTGCTTCATGGCCTTCTTCAAATCATCTTAACTCAAATTTGTTGTACTCATCAGATAAGTTGAGATGTATCCTCTTTTCGTAGTTTGTATAGCACTGCATTTGTTGCCCATCCCGCTTGTCTGTAGCAACCCAATGTGGTAACCAGTTCATCCTACAGTTCCAATTTGAAAATAGCAAGAGAGAAAAAAACATTGAGATTCTTGAAATTTGTCATCATTTCTGCAGCAATAAGTAAACCGTCCTTCAGTATTACTCAATAGGTAACCAAAAATATTAAACAGAACAAGATTTTGTTACAATCAAGTGAAATAATACCTCATCAAATGCCTTATTTAATAGACACGCTGGCAACTATGTACGCTGCGTCAATCTCATGACAACAGACTGCAGAAAAGGAAAAGGCAAGATATCTATTGACAGCATTTATCTAAGCAAGCAAACAAGATGAAACACGATATCAAGATCAAGAAGGAAGAAGATGCAACTTACAGAGTAGCCACAATGGCATTTTTCTGTGCTTCTCTCAGATGGAACTTAAATGCTTGTTTATCCGGTTTCATGGATAAACTGGAGTCTTTTCTTGTGTTGCGGATTACACTCATCTAGCATCTGCGACCAGATGTTGTGCAGGACTGTATATATATCGTCCCTCTCTGGATGAAAAATATCCTCAGCAAAGAATATATGAATTTTGTCCTCAATTTCGATCCAGCTCTGTCCTGGAATTTTTTTAACATCATGCTTTTTCATTGAGCTCCTCAACAATGCAGCATTTTCCCAATTTCCAGAAGAAGCATGCATGCTGCAGAGCAATACATGAGCTGTAGAGTTGAAAGGATCGATTTTCAGAATATTTTCAGCAGCTTTTTGGGCGAGATGAACATTTCCTTGGGTTTTACATGCAGACAGTAGAGTCTTCCACACGACAACATCAGGTTCCAACTTCATTTCATCGATGAATCTCTCAGCTTCATTTAAACGGCCAGCACGAGCCAGTAAGTCCACCACGCAAGAGCAGTGCTCTTTTGTTGGTGAAATCCCGTGTTCAGTTTGCATGGTCGCATACAGTTTCAAGCCTTCTTCCACCAGCCCAACATGACTACAGGCAGTAAGAACACCGACAAAAGTTACATGATTTGGCTCTATGCCCGCACTTTTCATTTCCTTGAACAATATGAGAGCTTCCTCTCCAAATCCAGACTGTGCATATCCAACTATCAAGGTGCTCCACGAAACTACATCTCTGTTATCCATTGAATCAAAAATCCTTCTCGCTTGCCCCAGTGATCCACACTTGGCATACATATCAATCAGTCCATTTTTTATAAATTGCTCAGGCGCCAACCCGGTTTTCAAACTATAGCAATGGACTTGGCTTCCCAACTTTAGAGATGAGATTTCCACACAACCCCGCAACAGATTACCCATAGTTATGTGATCTGGCTCACATTCAGACACAAGCATCAGCTTAAACAATCTCAACATCTCTACTGGCTGTTCGTGTTGCAAACAAGCCGTCAGAATAGTATTCCAAGAAACAGAATCTGCGTTGTTTCTGAAATCTTCAAATAAATTAAAACAACAATACAAGTCTGAGCAGAAGGTGTACATGGTAAGCAGAGAGTTGCAAACCGTAAGATCTGCCAGGAAACCCCACTTGATAATGTAAGAGTGAATTTGCATTCCTTGAGACAAAGCCATTGGTTTTGTCTGAGCACAAAGCAAAGAACGCAAGGAGATGGCATCAGGAATAAAACCAGAACTCCTCATCTGAGAGAAAACTGATACAGCCTCATCAGCGTAACCATTATTTGCAAGTCCAGCAATGATCACATTCCATGATGCTGTATCGGGTCTTTCTATCTGATCAAACACTCTCCTTGCAGAATTCAGGAAACCGCATCTAGCATACATGTCACAGAGCGAACAGCCTGCAATTGCGTTTCCAGCTAACTCCGACTTAATGCATAACCCATGTATTTGGCTTCCATAATCTGGTCTAAGGAGACTGCTACAAGCTTTTAAAGAACTACCAAATATATATTCATTTGGATGGAAAACACCAAAAGACAACATTTCTTTTAGGTGGCTCAGGGCTTCAAACTCAAACCCAAGTTGCGAGAACCCTGCAATGATTGAACTCCACGAAATTAGATCCTTCATTGGGATACCATAAAACACTCTGCTAGCATCTGACATTTGATTGAAGCGAACATACATAGCAATCAGAGCATTTTGAGCAATAAGATGAGAACTGGATTCCAACTTAATGACTTGAGCATGCAGTTGCTTCCCTAACCCAACATCACTACTACTGGCACATGCTTTGATAATGCTTCCAAATGCAAACTGGTCAGGAACTAAATCTTCCTGAAGCATTTTCAAGTATAATCTGATAGCCTCGGCTCCCTGACCGTTCTGTGAATAGCCAGTAATGACAGATGTGTAAGAGACCAAATTCCTTTCAGGCATAAAATCAAAAACCTCTCTGGCATCCCTCAGCGAGCCACATTTTCCATACATACTTAGAATGTGATTATTAAGAATAGTATCATACTTGCAGTTGGAATTCAAAATGTGATCATGTATCTTTCTGCCTTGTGCTAGAGATCTCGATGAAGAGCAAGCACAAATTAAAGAGATGTAGGTTCTTAACCTTATCTTGAAGCTTGAGTTCTTCTGCGCAAAATCAAACGCTTCCAATGCTTCCCGGTAGAAATTACTTTTACATAGGGAATTAATGTGATCATTCATTAATTCTTCGGTCTTGATGGTTGATACAACACTTGATGTTGCCAGTATCTGACTGTTGCTGACGGAAACTCTAGCTCCCAACCGTAACATTGTCGCCATTTCAGTTAACCTTTTTTAATCCAAACGAGTTCTTCCTAGCAAAAGAAGGTTCAGCGAGAAAGACATGTCACTAAACGAAGCATCCAACTAACCAAACAAAGAATTCTTTATCTTCGTCGAGAATGAAGGCAATATAATCCATTATATCAAACTTCTTCAAAACAGATACAACTGAATATTCTTGTGCAAACTCATATGTAGATGAACAAGTTGGATATCAGGACGGGCCTGTTTCAAGGGGAGACAAAAAAAAGTAATCAAATACCTTGTATATATATACATCATTCAAATTATATTAAAACTCAGGATCAAGCCAGTTAATTTCACAGCATAAATGCTTTAGCAACAAAGTGGTTAGTTTCACAGACATTTTATCGAGCAGGTGGTGTGCACAATGTAAAACAAAGAAAAACAGAAACCTTTGACGTAAGATTTTGATTATTTTTCCGACAATGTCTGAGTAAATGAGAATGGTGGAATCTGGCTCCAATTTCAATGATTCAAATTGAGGGACAAGGACGAAGAAAGAACCGCGTTATGGTTTTAGACTTTTTAGTGGTGTGGTGAAATTTACGTCGAGTTTTGAACGATACATATGGATACGAGTTACGGTTTCAAGTATGGTTCAACCGACGCGAATTAGATCGAACCGAAAATTTGATCGAAAAATGAAATCGTTGTCCGCCAGAACCGGATAAAACCGGAAATTGGGAGGCGGATGAAATTAGTTTTTGACTTTTTGTACATAACCAACCCATCATCAGTCGATCACTCACTCTCGGTCACTGAAAATTAAAAAAAGAAACAACACTAGCTAATTTCAAAATGTTTTATGATCAATGGTTTATAATAATTTCTAACATTTTTGCATAATCATCATCGCATGGTGGTGTTTAATTATTTAATTACTAGCCAGACAGTGTAGTGAATTTATTGTTGAAATACTTTCTTTTTATTCGTCAAAAGAAAAATTTGATTAGTAGTTCAGAAGTCACTAGTTAATACTCTAATAATCTAGTACTAGTGAATATAATGTTTTTACAAACCATTAATGTAATCAAGCTAATCGATCGTTAGCATAAATTTCAACGATATTTTCTCCCAATTTTTGTTTTCCGCCCAAATATATAGTTAAAGTTGTGTGGAAATAATATGTTAAGTAAATTAGCAAGCGTGTATGATAAATGAAGATAGTGATGATTGATTTTGCATTGTTTCTTTTAGGAGATGTGTATGTCGTATTTATCATGCATCGGTTTTCTATGAGGTGGTGTGAAAGTGAAACGTTACATGCTTCAATATATAGCACTTTCAAATGTATGTAGATTGAACACGGAAGGTTAATGTGTTTTTGTGAAAAATTGTGACAATTTTATGAAAATTTTCCATTTATAAAGTATATAGATATGCTAGGTTAGTGTCCTTTGTGTGTGAGTGACTTATGGTTGCGTGACCGTTCGTTGTTCATAAGTAGCAATATGAGGCCAAACAATAGCACGTGACTCGGGCGCGTCTACAAGGCGCGTAGTTAAAAAAACGCCCCCTCCACGTTCTTCTACTTTCGGTCCATTCTATCAATTAATTTCAAAATAGCCCCTGATATTTATTGATCTATTTCATTACCAACCCCACAAGTTTTTTTGATTATCCAAAATTTTAATTTTAATTTTTCGGAATAACCAAAAGGAATCCAACGTAAAAGGATTATAAAAATAACTAAGTACTGAAAATTGAGGTGGAAACAGCACAATCATTACTTCAGGGGTTACTTTTGATAAATATTGCAGTTTAGTTGAAAATAAATGTTTCTTCAGTGGGAAAAAACGACTCGCGAGTCCAGTGAGAAAAAAAGAATAACAATCCGACGAGAAAGAGGAAAGATCAAATCATCTAAGTGCTGGTGCCTTGATTCTGCAGTTCTCCATTTTAATCCAACAAAAAAAGAAGCTGAATCGACGGTATAGGTGAATACTTCTTCACGACTTTTTCAAACACTCAGAAACTTCTCTTCCTTTCACATTGATTTATTCCTAATTTTAGTGCGATTTTTTCCTTTTTTTTCTCAGAAGTTTATCAATCTTGTTAGGTAGATATTTACTACTAGTTTGTTTTTTCTACTAATTTGCTGAAGAAAGTGTTAATCTTTGGTTGGTTTAAGGTATAAATTTGCTTACATCTACTCAAATCAGCTAACTTTTATTTTGGTTTGGTAGCTTAAAGATTCAGTCAAAAAAAACTTTAATCTTTGTTTTCCTGCAAAAAGCAAAAGTGTTTCTGTAATAAAACACCTTTTTGCAGAGAATGTTAAAAGATTCTCTAGTTTTAGGCTTTATGTAAAAACGATTTTTTTGCTGGGTGTTCTGTTTTTGGATCTGTGTTTCTTTTTTGGGAAGATCCACCCAATGAAACCAAATCTCACATTACAAAATGACAAGAAATTGTCTCTTCTTCCCAATAATTCCAAAACTTTGATTTAGTAAAAAATAAAATAAAATAACTGGGTGACTTAACAACCAGAAAGATTATGTGTAAGATATTGGTGCTTTCTTTGCTTGTAATAGGGTTTATCTTTGGTGATTTGATGAATCACATTGACGGCAACTTCTTTTCTAATTACACTTCTAAATATTTTATATATTTGGAATTGTTCCAAATCATTACAATATTCATTTGTTGTCTCTTTGCTTTCGTTTGGTGGTAATAGGAGTCTCTTTGAAGCTAAATGTGTAAATATTATTCTTATGTTTTTTTCGTACACTTGCTTAAGCTTTCTTTCTTCCCTGAGTTTGGTTGTCTATATGCTTATGATAAGTTTTTTTTTTCCCTCTGTTGCTTCTTTCTCACACTTTCCATTGGTCTTCATGTACTATTTGTCAGATTCTTCAAAGAAGCAATCATAACGCAATTGATTATATCCCCAAAAGAAAAGGTTTTTAAACTCCAAAAATGCAGACTCCAAAATCAAGGTGATGATCACAACTCTAACTTTGTGTTCTTGTTGTGAATGTTGTTGGAGTTATTGATCTGTTTCAAAGTGATTGTGATTGTGTGTGATAGGCCAGGATCATTGGAGCTGCCACAAAAGAAGTCTCCTTTACCAGCTCCCAAAGTTGTTAGGAGACTCAAACCAAGCGGAGCAGAATCCGATCCAAAAACCAAGACAATATCGAAAACTCAAATCCCGAAAGTAGTAGCTGATCGTCGCTCTGCAAGAATCCCTCTCAATGAGGTACTTTTGCAGTTAAAAATTGTTGGTTTGGTTTGGTGTATGCAAGTTTTATATATGGTGATTCTTGATTATGTTCTTTTCAAGATTCAGAAGAAGCGGACGGGAAGGATACCGGAACTGGAATCTACGATATCTCAGCTTCAAGAAGAGCTTAAGAAGGCAAAAGAAGAGCTAAACAGATCAGAAGCATTGAAAAGAGAAGCTCAAGAAGAAGCTGAAGATGCCAAGCATCAGTTAATGGATATCAATGCCTCGGAAGATTCAAGAATTGAGGAGCTGCGTAAACTCTCGCAGGAGCGAGACAAGACATGGCAGTCTGAACTTGAAGCTATGCAGAGACAACACGGAATGGATTCTACCGCTCTGTCTTCTGCCATTAACGAAGTTCAGAAACTGAAATCGAAGCTCTTTGAGTCCGAGTCTGAGTTAGAGCAGTCTAAGTATGAGGTAAGGTCTTTAGAGAAACTCGTCAGACAGCTCGAGGAAGAAAGAGTAAACAGTAGAGACTCTTCATCATCAATGGAAGTGGAAGAGCTGAAAGAAGCAATGAATCTTTCAAGGCAAGAGATAACACAATTGAAATCTGCAGTTGAAGCAGCAGAGACAAGGTATCAAGAAGAGTATATACAGAGCACATTGCAGATAAGAAGCGCATACGAACAAACAGAGGCGGTTAAATCAAGATATTCACAGAGAGAAGCAGAGTTAACGGAAGAATTGAACAGAACCAAAGATGAAATCGAAGGTTTGCGCAAAGAGTTAATGGAGAAGGTGAAAGAAGACGAATCTACGGGCGATTTGAAGAAGCTAGAATCGGATTTGATGGAAGTGAGAGGGAGTTTAATGGATAAAGAGATGGAGTTGCAGATTCTAAGGAGTGCAATGGAGAAGAAAGTGGAAACCGCAAACACGGAAGCCATGGAAGCTGAGCTTAAAAGAGTGAAGATTCAATGTGAGCAATGGAGGAAAGCTGCTGAGACGGCAGCTTCTATACTGAACAATGATGAGGAAAGAACAGATTCTATTGAGACTAGCAAAATGTTGAAGAAGTTTGGTGTGTTACTCAAGAAAAACCATAAGTAATAATAATACTGATTCTTTTTACTTGATTTAATAAAAATGGCATTATTGTTGTATGTAAATTTATAAAATTTCGATTTGTCTAAGTTTAATTTTTTTGTTGAAACGTTGCCACATTTGTTGATGAAATTTGTATTGTGAAATGTTGTTTGAATTCAATACTTGAAAAATTATACCTTACTTGTCTGAGTGTGAGCTGCTAGTAGCAAATTTAGTTTGGTCCTGTACATTGGTTTACACTTTACATGTATAGAAGAGTCAAGAGTGTAAAGTAAAAGTTTGTAATAGAATGTGAAACTCTAATTAAGAAGCCACATGAATACCTCTCAAGTCTTGGATCTTCCTTTTGACATTTTCTTCTGTCTATTTTCCTTTTTGTTGCGCACTAAACGCTGAGACGGCCCACTAGATTGTCTTTGGTAATGACAACCAAATCCACTTCATGAAAACATTTGACTTTTTTTTTTTTGGCAGAGACTAACCCATTCTACCTAGTTTTTAGATATCAGTGACAATAATTAATTAACTACTAGAAAATGTCCCACGCGATGCGTGGGTGAAATGAATGTAGTGAAATATATGTCTATAACTAATATATATTAATATAATATTAATTATTTTATAATACATTCAATAAAAAATATCATAAATATTGTGATTATGATATTTTAGTTTTAAACTAAACATTTAGTTTATGAATTATAATCTAAAAT
>Ga0041059_1001702_pt1 | contig 17166 bp, 16 predicted proteins | sample AraColnosormetaG_FD_56232 | JGI IMG/M metagenome (GOLD analysis project Ga0041059, IMG submission 56232) | Arabidopsis roots microbial communities from North Carolina, USA - Col MF nosort | ecosystem: Host-associated > Plants > Roots > Unclassified | place: USA: North Carolina | collected...
AAAAAAAAAAAAAAAAAAAAAAAGTGAAGGAAAACTATGTTCGTAAAGGCAAAGAGTGTGACCTTAGCATGCGGATGCTCTAATAAACTAGCCAGAAAATTAAGATATCGGTAGACCTGAAAGAGAGTAATGAGACTGGTTAGGAGCAGCAGTAACATAGACAGCGACTTAGAGAGGCGTAACAAATACCATATAAGCTTCAGTGTCTCTTGTTGATGACTGATCCAAAATTCCATCTCTGATAGATGAAAATATGGGCCTCAGAAGGATAGAAGCATGTTCAACCCTTTGACATGCAATACGAACAATGAAAACCCGAAGCATATCCTGAATGACCACCAATGCCTGTTTGAAAATAAGACAAAGTCCAAATCATGCTGAATAAATGATAACAAAAGCAAAAGCGGCAGAGAAACACTGGATTTAACAAGATATAGAAGAACATACAGATACTGCATGATGTTGGATAATCTTTGCAATCTTGTCAAGATTAGGTGTCAAATGGTTTATCAGCTTTTCAAGTGGACCAGGCTCCAGATACCAGTTGATCTGTTTCTCCTTCTGTGGACCCATCAATGTCCCAACCGCCAACTTTCTTAGACCACTTAATAAGGGCATGCCACTCTTCCAAAACCAGACTCCTTCTTCGGGGAGAATATCGCTCTTGCAATGAGAAATACATGAAGAATAAAGTATTAAGACAATAAATGGAGATCTTCCCGTTGATACCATTTACATTAACTGACTACAATACACATGAACAAAATTCCATCACAAATGTTCAGATGAGACATATCTATTCGGCTGGAAATATATGTTAAATTTCTCACAATGATATAAAGAGTGCATGCCATCACAAACACCAAGTAAAAAATAATTAGCGGAAGTGTAAGATTTCCATACTAGAATGCAGAGGAAGCTACAGGTCTCCTTTGGACCCAAGGCAGGAACAGAGGACGTCTGGACACCCGAAAGAAGAGTGTGGAATAGCCCAGGAATCCATCCATAAACTGGCCAGCAGACAAGGGCGGACACAATGAGGTGGCACACTGCTCCAAAGCCAAGAGCAGAGTCTGGATAATGGGAGGACAAGTCAGCTGCACAAGCAGCTAGCTTCGGGCTGGAAAGAAAACAAGCCATCATGGCTCAAAGCTTAACTTTTCATTTAACATACATGTCATTAATACTACTAAGAACAAAACAAAAGTAACTCACCTGACTTCCCGATGTAGCCTTAGGAGTGCCTTCATCAATTTGGTGTTTCTGTACTGCTCCTTAGTTCCCTTTAGACAGCAAAGAAAATGTCAATGACCAGAGGGGATAATGAAGACGCATAAGCCCGCAATTATAGAGTCTCAACAAAGTAAATAAAGGTAGAATTTCAGAAGCTATGGCTTTTGAGAGAAGATTTTAATCAAATTTATATAATCATTTCATTTGTTGCTGATACATGATGAAGAAACTAATAATGTATAAAGCACCAGACCTGTAGTCTTTGTAGGACTGATATCAAGAGGACAAGGGAAGGAATTAACAGGTCCACCAAGCTTTGCTCACGATTACGTTCAGACAAAAAGTCAGAAATAGAACTGCATCCATGATCGTCATCCACCAGATAATCTGCTAAGTCCAAAACAAAAGAATTAGTTGAGTGTCACCTATAATCATCAAACGATTGAGGAAAAGTAGCTGAAAACATCGTGAACCTATAAGAAAAAGGTTATTAAAAGGGTAAATATAAAAAACGGTTATCCAGCAACTGGGTTATTTAAACTCTTCCAAGTATCTCTTATCATCACGTCTAAAGTTAAGATTCAAATGGTAGCAGCAATAGAGGAGTTGAATCAAATCACAGAATAGACAGTAGTTTACCATAAATATTTGACGACCTCTCAAACATAAAGCTGCAGTTGACCAAGATAGCATACACAACTGTAACCGCACCCTCGTCATATAAAGCAGCAGCAACAGTCTGTACAAAGAACAACATTTCAGAACACTTAAATAAGAAGACTATAGCATCTAAAGGAAAAAAAAGTAATTTCTGGAAAAATTATGGGGAAAGATAACATACTGAATTATCTGAAATCAGCGCTAAAATTCGAAGTGCTGTTGTCAACTGTGAAATTGATGAATCAGAAAGGTTAACACCTTCAAAAGATTTCTCAAAGATAACTTTTCCAAGATTATCTAGGACGTTCATCTCAGAGACATTTGTTGATTCTCCAGCACCATTCTCAGCCGGTGTTAAATCGAGTGCAAGGATGCTTGATGATGATAATTGGGCGTCCCCTCCAGAAGCCAAGACAGCAGCATAACGTAAAAGGCCACCTACGCCATGTTTGTGATAAACCACACCCGCATCAATCCATTTAAGTAATCGTGAAGGAGCATCTTTTCGATTAGAACCACCCGGTGACAAAGTATGCAAGGCCTTATGAAGGACTGGGGCATGTTCAATCCAAGCATGCAAGCATGATGCAGTTGAGTCAGAGACTATGACCTCAAAAATCTCAGCAGCTGAGTGACATATTGCTAGATTAAGCGGTGAAATTCCTGACAATGAGAATGTTAAGCAAGTAAGAGGTTTTGAAAGAAGATAACCAAGAGACTATGCCAAGGTAGTAAATTTAGGGATAAAGCAGCAACGATACCACTATTTTCAACTGCCGGCTCCATATCCTTAGCTGAATGCAAAGCTTCAATCAAGACTGCTAAAGCCTAAAAGAGAACAATAAAGCATATTAGTCAAAACCACGAGTATGCCTGCTCCAATACAATTTACACAACTCCAAACAAGTGAATTAACAATAATGAATTAGAACTAACATAGTTTGCACAAGAAACAAAGAGATTAACAATTTCGTTATAGTCAAAATTTACATGACCAGCTCAGGGGGCCACGGATGCAACACTTTCGTCCACTAATCTCCCAGAAAGTGTCCATTATAACCAAAGGTTTAAATTTCGTGAAGGTAGCTAAAAGCACCACCAAACACATTATTTTTTAAACAATCAAATGTTTGTCATTTCTTCACCATGAGATGTTTCACCATTTATCAGCTTCAGAAGTAAAGCAGGGGGGGAAAATGAGAATTATGAATTCTTTTCAGATAAGTTTATCATAGACTGTGAAAGACCACGATGAACAAAAAGAGCAGAAGTATATTCTTTTCCCTGGGTGCAGATTCATACCTCTGGAAAAACACCTAACGTCAATAAAGCTTCACGCCCACAATCAGACCTGCACTTGCAGGATGCCTTCCAGTTAATTTCGAAAGAAGACAAAGACAAACAAAAGCAGATTTTGGCAAACCGAGATATGACAGCAAAACATTTCTCACCTAGAAACATCACGCAACTCCCATAAAATCCATAGAAATTCTTCTGTTTGCTGTATCGACTTGAGCAAACGATCTACTGCACTCACCTGAATGAAGTATGTAAGAAACAGTAGGATATAAGTATAAATCTACGCATGTAAAGGATGAGCCCTTTATGGTAAAGTGAACCCACCACCCTCAAATGCATCTCAAGATTTATTCCAATTTCCAGTAAGCTGCAAGTAAAACCCTTGGATATTAAAATTGAAGCATAGTGGAGGGGGACACACTCCTCCTTGTTCAGATCGACGGATCCCTTCAGAGATTGTATTATTGTAGCAGTCAGTTCAGGATGATGTAGCAAAAAGCTCAATCCTGGAAAACAGAAGATACAGGCTCTATTACAACTCTAATGCACATAATCATCAAGTCTGTTCTAGTGGGGAAGTTAAATAAGAATACCTGTGCGTGAAAACATAAATGAAAGAATTATGTTCCCAATAAACATTGCGATATCAGTAAAGACATCCATAATATCTCCAACTTTAGAATGCAATTCAGGCATTGAGAGAAGCGCTGCTGACAAAGGAAGAAAACCCCGCTCCTGTGCATTGTCAGACGCTTTAGGTAAGGTTTATTAATTACCGCTAAAAAAAATTGATTTCAGTGACAGAATAAGAAGTGAAAAAGATACTTCCATTCTGACACACAGCATATTTAGCAACTAAAATAGTGCATAAATGTCTAAGTCAAAAGACTAATTTAATCAAATGATTTACCTTCAGAAGTGCCAATATGTGCGAATCAATTCCAGAGCTATAAAAGGGACATGTCCATGAAGAAGTTAGTTTACTTGTGGCTTTGTATGACAACCACCCTTCAGAATGATCAGAAACCAAACTTCTTTCTGCGTAGGCTGATGGTGAGGGATCTTCAACTGATCCAAGTGACTTCATCAGGTTCTGAATTGATAGTCAGCAGTAACACCAGTTAGAATGTTAAATTGTTGGTTTACTGATTGTATAAGCGAGCAAATCACATGAAATTAAAAGCAGAAACAAACCTGGAGCTTTTGAAGTTGTGACTTAGCATCAGATAGCATATTCAGATTATGAGTTGCAGCCCCATGAGAATTAGAGAGACCTTCCAGTGCTGACAACACTGCAAACTGATAGACAGAATATTAATAACAATATTAACATAAAGGGCCTATCAACATAATGCCAAACAACACAAGATTCTTGATATGGAGAGTACCTCATATCTTGATATAACCTCGTAAATTCTCAAACGACGAAGAATATAAATTGCAAGAGAGGCAATCTCATGGCATGGTTTCTGCATAAGTAATTTCAACAGAAGACAGTAGCCCTCACTCTTACCAGATGGGATACTTCCATCCTCACGAGGCCACCAACCTAAAAATCCTTCACACCCAACTGAATGGCGTGTAGCCTGCTCAACAACTCCAAGCAACAGCAAAGTAATGGTGGTAGAATTCTGACCATCATGACCAAACAAATATACAAGTTGATCCATCCCACCCGAATTGACAAATTGGAGGCAGCCTTCTCGGCCAGAGCATAATAAGAAGGCCAAACTTAAACCTAAAAGAGTGGCTTTCCCCTGAAATGAGAAAATTAACAACAATTAATCTATTAATATTAGAAATTTCTATCACCAGCGTGTGAGAGCTAAAAAGAAAATGTAATACCTTTGAAAGTTTTGGAAGGACAGTACATAAGGAATCTCTTTCAAACTGAATATATGGGCTCAACATAACAACCAATTGTTGGGAAGTAGCCAAATAAGTCTCTGATTCAAGAAAGCTGAACAATCCAAGTGCCACATCTGATTCTTGAATTTCATTGAGATCAAGAATATCTTCCTTAACCCTGTCAACTATATCATGGAATAACCCAGAATCTAGGGAACTGGTCACAGCCGAACAATTCTTATTCTTTAAAAAGAAATCTACATTGTCTGTGACATACGAGGAGACCCCAGACACTACCGTATCCACAAATTTATTTACTACATCATTAGTAGCTAGCTTATCAAAGATTTTTAGCAGCAGCTGCAACAATCGCTTTACTTCCACCGGCAAATCTACAGCAGCCAGGGGGAGAGATACTATGTCTAGAGAGGATAGACATTCCTCTATTGTTCTGTTAACTGAGTGCAATACCAATGGCAAGTCCTCAAGATTACCCTCAGTGGAACTCACAATATCAGTTACAGAACGACCTTCAAGAATGATATTGTACTGCCCCAAATCTTTGACGATGTTCCCATAGACGATCAAGCTCAAACTTCGATAGCTACCTCTGACCACCAGATGGTTTGTTACAACAGCCTGCAATTTTGATGAGAAGAGTCAAGTAAAGCAAGGAACTGAAACCTGCAAATGTAAATGATTGAGCACTTTTCTGGTGGCATAGAGGGAGGCTGAACGTTTGCCTTTTGACACACAAGATTGCCTAATTAAAAGGTTTTCAATTCTCTAAACTCCTTTCATTCTCAACCCAAATTAAACCCCTTACCACCTACAACAGGTTATTTAATCCTTCTATTATGTCATAACCCCTATTATCCGAAGACAGATATGACCCAGCAATTTACATATAAACTAATATACACATCTCTAGGGGAGTATGTACAGCTGTAAGCCATATTTCCAGCTAACAGCTCCTTGTTCCCAAAGGAATCTGAATTATGGTAGCCAATTACTCTGGTCTAAGGACAGGAAATGTACATAAGAACCATTCCCAAATGTTGTTACCAGCATCAGTTGCAGAATACCAAACTAATCAATACCAAGAACCAAAAAGAAAAGAAACAAAAATCAGTCTGAAGATAAATCAAGTTTAGTAGTTACCTCCACTTCCAAAGGGTAGGGCGCTGAAGGAGTGTAAAGAAAAGGATTACAAAGTCGCTTAAACTTTGATTCTCCTTCACATCGAACGAACACTTCCAACGCAAATGAAGGAGGTGAAGTTGCCCTAACGAAAATATTGTCAACGTTGAGATAACGAACCATAGACATCACCCACGCTCAAGAAATGTTGTCAGACATTAAGTCACTCACAAAGAATATAAAGCTGGCATTTTAGCTGAAAATCTAACTACAAGTGGTTCAGCTAACAATATTGCTTCACTATTTTTGTTTCTAGAAGACGAATTGACTCAAAATCTAGATTTCTCTGAAAGTGACTAAAGTTTATTAATGATAAAGAAGCTGAACTTTAGAGTCTGGACTCTGGACATTTCATCGAAACCACTGGATCGAAATATCATGTCTGCAAAGTTCAGTTTTTTGTTACAGTTTCAAGTTTGGGTTATTCAGATTTTCTACACAAATTTAGGTTTCTTATCATTCACCTTCCAGTGACAAGAAAATAGCCAATCGTGAACTTTTACATCCAAAAAAAAGGCTTAACATTAAGAGTCAATAGAGATCACAGCTACAGAGTATGGGACCATGCATTTCAACAAGACTTCTAATGGTGGATATTACTACTTCAAGATCCTCAATGGTTAAAATATAGAAAGAAATATAAGAACACACAGTCAAAAAAAGAACATACCCGACAAGAGAAACAGCTTGAGAAGATGAGGAAGCATTCTGCTCCAAAAATTCGCAAGCTGTGATGATTACTGGCTCAGCAAATATCACCTATAAGAATTAAAGGAAACATAAAATAAATCCGCAGAAGCGTGAAACCAAACAAGTAACTTCTGCCATTGAATGACAAAACCACCACATATAATACTTGTTGTTCCGACAATCCCGTAAAAGTAGTCAGTAATTCACCCAAGCATTTCCTAACCAGGTTTAAGAGACTCTAGTAAAACAGAACCCTAATCCAACATAGGCACTCCCTAGCCAAAAGAACAGGGCAGTATTTGAAGTGTATCATTAACTAAAAATTAAGGTTACCTCGTCAACATATTCGTCCAATTGAGGATGAACAAAGGTCTGAGCGAACAGAACACAAGGCTCAGATCGTACCATGCCTCCAGGATTGATTGGTGGTCTTCTTGAATTGCTAGGTCTCTTAGGTCTTCATAAAATTGATTCAGACTGGTTGCTAAAATCTGAGATTTATCAAATCAGAAATAGAGCAATCAGAGACAAATACACAACTTTCGCATATAGAGCTCACAACTAGCTACTAATTGACATCACTCAGCAAAGCCCGTTTCTGAGGGTAAGCGAACTACGCAACTGCACAGAGCCTCTCGACAACTAGATCACGACTTAAATCTATATGTACAGTAATTCTACAATAAAACGGGAACAGTTAGGTTTAATTCTCTCTACTTTGGGTGGGATCAACACAGACCTTAGAAAAGGGAGAAACTCGCGTTTAGAAACGAAACCACAAGAGGAATGCGAAAGCAATATTTTTTTGAGAGTACGAATCCAAGTAGCTGACCTGGGAATTCGAGAGAGCACGACGCAGGGTGAAGAAGAAGGAGAAGAAAAAACAAACGCCGTTGTTTTTTTGGTTTATCCGGCGGTTGGCTCTTTTAGTCTAACCGGCGTTTAGCTTTTTAGGGTTGGCCCGGTTTTGATTAACAAAAACGGTTCTTATCGATTTAAACCAATATCACAAATATTTGTGCGACCATAAGTGTTTATCTTTAAATTAAATAAAAATTGCTCTCTAAATTTATTTATTTTGATCTTAATTTAACATAAAAATAACAATATATATAACGCAAGAAAAATTCAAAAATTATTTATTTTTAGCTGAGCAAATGTATTAGCAAAATGAAAGTGAGAGTAAACACAATGTTGCAAGTGTTCAAACACCACGCAGTGAAATTGCTACATCATTGCCAGAGTGGCCAATTAAATTGTTCCATTCGCCCTTGACTTCGTACAGAGCGTGATCGAAGAAAGAAAGGTTGCTACATTGATCACTTGAATATGTTAAAGTTATTGTTTTCTATCTACCATGATTTTACATTTTGTTAGATCCTTGTAATTGATATTAGTATATGGATGGATATGTTTGATTTTTACTCATGTGTCATACATAATATGAAAACATAATAAAAGAAAGAAATCCCAAAAGCGAGGATACTGCATCAAAGGAGACACATGCCATGCTTCCAAAGTTATAAAACACAAACATTTAATTTGAAGTCTCTTAGACCAGTTATTTAGCTAACATAGAGATAAGTACCTAAAACATAAATATTGGCACAACACAATAGAAGTGATTTAGTACGACTAAGTCGAATACAAACAACTTCATATTAGATGACCTGGTGCGAACTCCAGCCTCTGCATCAGCCAGCGAATTCCATCTTCTCGATCAGCTGCTAGTCTAATTTCCAGTCCCAGACGAAAGAGAACAGTGATAAAAACAAGTCAGCAACTTAAGACTCTAATAAAAATGGCCTTCTAGAATCACTTTAGAAGAGGAAAATATCTCCTTGTCTACCTACAGAGATATCTTATTCTGAAGTCATGCACAGACAGTTTACAGTTTCAAATAGATCTAAACAGTCAGAAGATACTTCTCACCCTTAATCCCTATACTCACTAGCATGGAAACAAATAGTAATAAGACAATGCACTTCAGCTATCCTCCAAGTTAGATAATTGTAGTGACAGAAATGATGAGCCAAGACAATTCGCTGAGATGGTTATTAATCTGCCTATCTTTCTAAATCTAAAACTTAATATATCCAAATACGCACAACAATTCAGGCTATATAAAGTATCAACAGCAAAAGAAAGTCTGGGTCAAAAACCATACCTTTACTAGTTTTGGCTTGGAGGCTTTGTTGTGAGAGCCCGTCTACAGAGGATGGGATAGTTCTGGTTTCGAACAACCGTACACCAAACCTTAGCTTGATACTCAACAGGAGGTCCATCAGGTTTCTCCCTAGCCATGAATGTGATGAACGACTTTGACCTTGATCCTGCTGAAAATATACCTCGCACCACTTCCACAAACTCCACATCGAAACCCTTGAAACAATCAGAAAACGAACCAGATTTATTAGATAAATACACTTGTAAAGAGTTGAGTGATAATTAGCCAAAAATAATATACCGACATTTTCGATTCTTTTCTCTTCGTTGTACTTTTTGAGACAGAGACAAGCCATCTCTGCAAAGTACTCGGTAGGTTTGCCCGAAACTGGCAGGCAAATCCAAATTAGGGACTACTTTGTAATCCGAGTAGTTGTACCATGGCCAAAGCTCTCGCTCCACATAAAACCCCTAAATTCAGGCACACGCACTAGTCAAGATTTACTCTTTATCCAGCTAACAAATTAAGTTCAAATTCAATACGGTTACCTTATTCTCGATGAGCTGGCGCTTAAAGCGGCGCCATTGATTTTCATCTTCGTCATTAGAGAATTCATTTTTATATTCAGAGGAATTGTACTCGAGACCTTCGAAGCTGTCCACATCCCATTCAGGGACTTTAAACCACGTCGGATGTTTTAGCTCCTCGTTAGGGTCAACGTACTCCTCGCCGAGAGAGAAACTTAATTTGCTCTCAAAATTAAATAAAATTAAATAAAAATTGCTCTCTAAATTTATTTATTTTGATCCTTTCAGTTTAATTTAATATAAAATATATATAAATACAAGAAAAATTCAAAAATTATTTATTTTTAGCTGAACAAATCGTTATTCACTTTAAAATACGAGTAGCAAAGAATAGCAAAATAAAAGTGAAAAAATTACACAATATTTCTAATGTTCAAATATCACACCGTAAAATTGCTCTATATAAAATTAACGATCATCATCAGTCTAGGTCGGTGTTCCATAGATTGGAGATATGGGTGTTGATTCCTTAGTTCTCATGATGAGTTTGAACTTCGAGTTTGTTTCTAGCAGCTGTACAAATTTGGTACTCATCAGTTTTAGCCATAATGATAGTACAATCAATATATATATCTAACATGCTTATTTATGTATTTTCTGTCTCTCTCACCATATATTCTAGTTACAGGAGTATATCAAGTCATGGTACAGGTCTAGATTCTCTTAACTTGATTACTAAACATTAGTTACGGGAATCACAATATTGATTACTAATTAATTAAGGTCATATGGATTGTTTTAATTTGATTTATTAGTTTTTATGTTCTATATTTCAGGAATTTTACAATGAATGATGACGATGAACCACGAAGACCGATAGGTGGAAGACACCAAAAACCCAAGCTACCAAATCTGGCCAATGAATCAAAACGGGCTAAGAATCGGGCTGCTAGTCAAGGTCAACAACCAGTTCAACAAGAACTAGTCGAACAAGGACCAATGAGTTTAGTACTGGTATTTATACGAAATTCACCAATCAACTATTTACAAAACAATAAGTCTAGCACTCGGTTTTAGATTTTTGTTTTCATTTGATAATTCAACCCAGCTGGAATTTCATAATATTTTCAGACAATACTACCAACACAAAACCAAAATTGACCAAAGTCCAACCAAGATGAATTATCAGAATCGATTGATATCCCCTATATAAATTGATAATCATTCTATAAAATAAACTTTATCCTCAAGTGTTATTAACAAAATTGTCATGCTGATGTGTCGTTATCATAGTGACTTTTTACCCATTTAAATAATTGCCCAAATTTTACTAGACTATATACAGATTTTGTCATTAGTATTATACAAACATATAACACAAAAATTAAAAACGCAATCATAACCATAATACTACATCTATAATATAAAAACAAATTCAAAAACATATAATCCTGTATATAGAGTGTCAATATCTTCTTCATCTACAATAATACAAAACTTCACAAATATATATTACAGAAAAATTGTTTTCACCCTACGAAAAATATATAAAACAGTATTACTAATACTCTAAGCGAATTATTTTATAATATTATATTATTTATCCAAGCTATAAATATCAAAAAAAAATCATGATCATTTTACAGTAAAAACATAGTAATAGAATATGAATATTTTCTTTCATATTTGCTAATATATTATTAATCATATCATGGATATCACATATAGCTATCTAAAACTTAAAGATATTATAGATTTTGGCCACTACAATAGATTATATACCTAATCCAATGTTAAATTTATTTAATATTTATTCTTAAACAAAAGTAAATGCAGTTTCAAGTATAATCTTATTATATTATAGAGTGCTAAATATTTTACGTTTTTATTTTTTTTTACTCTAAATATTTTACGTTTTTTGTAGCCATTTCCGCATTTATTTTTCACTACAGATTTACTTGGGAAAAAACCGCCATCTATTTATAATTTAGACGTTTAATACATGTAACATTAACTGCGGTTAAAAGCTAACCATGGTTGTTTAGGATATATATAATATATCGTTTCACATGTTGACAAATGGAATGTCTTAGTTGAGTGGTTGAACGTTGCTCGATTTTTTTTCGATCTCGGATCGATAGCTAGATTGATCAACCATTAGATTTGGAACAGAATTTTTTTTACTCTGTCTTTGCTGTATAAGTCCTGGATAATAAGCAAATAATAACATAAATTCGACCAAATATACAAAAACACAGGTCTTAAATATGTTACATAAACCACATAACTTAAAAGTTGTTACAGTTGTTTGAGAAACACACAAAGCCAGAGAGAGCTACAAAATCAGATAACAGAGTTTTCTTAAAACACACACTACTAGTTGGAACAAGTGGGTTTAGTGACCAAACACATCATTGTTCTTCACCAGTTTTAACTACTTTTACACTGAAGATAAATATATCAAAGCTTTTTTCACCTCACGGCGAAGTTACCTTAATAGAGAATGAGCCAAAGATGATTTGCCTGTTCACAGCCAAAGCGGATTGGCAAAAAGGAAAATCCTTTATACCAAGGCAAGAGTTCTTTATCTCTCTCCGTTTGACTGTGAAACGGTAAAGGATCAGGTTTTGAAATTGCAGCAGCCATTATCCATTGCTGCTGCTGCTGCTATCCACTTGCTAGGCATTACCATGCCACCAAGAGAATGAACGGGAGAACTTAGGAAGTAGTTCATGCTAGTAACTTCTGATCCCGACACATTTAATCCGTTCGATAAGTTCATGGTCCCGTTTTCCGGATGAACAACTTCAGAATTCTGAGAGTTACTTTGCTGAGGCTTAGGCTGAGACTGAATCTGCATACTTCCATCACCTTTCTTTGCATTGGTTCCGCTATTTTCCAAGTTCTGACTTTTAGTGTTCAAGAATCTCCCACCGGATCCTCTAGGACGCCGCAATGCATGGAGATGGCGCGAATGATGCATATATGGCTGCAACATACATAACAAAAGCAAACACACTAATTCAGTAATAAAATCTCATTTGCACAAAAGTATCAAACTAGTTTCTATATGTTACCTTGCGGCATCTACTACTCAATTTCTTCTGATCAAGAACAGCAGCAGCCTTTGCGCGGGATTGGCGTCTCCTTATGATTCCATGGTATTGCTTTGAGTTCACATAGATGGTACTATCTTCCGTTTCCATGTTTAGAGGAAGCATTACCCTGCTCTGAGATCCATAGGCTGAAACAACTCCATAGTATTGTTGTTCTCCATAGGGATACTTTGTATAGATCTAAATGACCAAAGTAAACAGCCAACAAACACTAAATACTCAGAAACAAATTAAAGGAAACTCATGATAGGCTTATTCATTATATGTTTTTCAATGCGGAAAAGTTTTTACCGGTGGCTGAGAAAATCCAAGTTCCAAGCAAGGTGATTGCATTGAGAAAGTAGCTCCATGAGGCTTTGGCACAAGTCTTGGACTCTTTACATCACCTAATACATACATAGTGAAAATTATTCCAAATCAGATCACAAACGCATTCTTAGATTCACAATTACCTACAGAACAAATAACATTTTTACAATCCAGAATTTGAACCATAAAGATATCTTTTTAAACATCTTTATATCTTGTAGAATCTTAGATTCTCTTTTCGGACAATTTAGCTCAGTTCTGTTCACTCTCAGTCATACCTATAAATAACTAGTAAAACATGTACTAGCACTTTCCAAAAAAAGCCACTTTTGACAAATTCAGAAATTTTCACTAGAACCATCTATTTGAGGGCAAAAGAAGTTAAGAGTTTACCAAGTGAGAAAGCTAAGTGCGTTGCAGAGTTGCTCTGTTTATCCACACGTTGTCCTGTCTCTCCGACAGATCCGACCTTAACTCCGGCGAATGAGTCAGAATCGCCGGCGAGACTCTCCGGAGCCAACGGCTGAGATCCAAAAGCAGTCCACCAAGAAGTCTGTGGAGCAGAGAAGAGACCTTCTCTCACAGTTTGCATAGCCATCTCCAAATTCCAATTACAAAAAGTGAAAAATAGATAGTGCCTAGAAGAATAAGAAAGATATGTTCCTGTGGAAGATAACAAAAAAAAAAAAGTCAACAAAGTAATAATAAGAGTTGGATGTGAAATCTTTGTCAAATTTCAAACCCAATTTAGAAAACTTGTAAGAAAGAAAGGAAAGAACTTTGGGATTGGGTATTACGCAAAACCACACGAATGACAAAACCCATATGTGAATCATCATCAAGAGACAGACTTGTTGTCTAAAGTAAGAAAAAAAGATTGTGTGAAACGAGAAGATAAGACGCAAGAACTGAAATCTTTTTCACAGACTAGAGATCCCCAATAGCAAACAAACTCCAAAAAGAAGTAAAATAAAATCCCAAATGTTGGTCAAAATCAAACACACGAAAACCTATGTGAATCTAAAAGAATAAAGCAAAGAAAAAAAGAGAAAGAGGTTGAGTAAAACTTACACAGATGGAGTGATAGAGTAGAGAGTAGAGAAGAGCTTCAGATTCCTAGGAAGAGGCAGAGAAAAGCCCAATTGTTAGGAAGCCATCTCGGTTCCAAAACAAGAAACAGAGATTCATTCACACACATTAGTATTTAGTAGGGAGAGAGAGAAAGAGAAGAGAGAGACGTACTAATATATGAATTACAAATGTAGATGACAACTATAGCTTTATCAACCAATCACCTTCAACTTTTATGCTGCTCTGTTTTTTTTTTTAATTTTCTACTTTATTTGGAGTTGGAGATATAAATGTAAAACAACTAAAAATAATTGGTCTGGTTTTTAACTATAGCGTTGGCTTGACGTGCTTTGTTTTAAAAAGCTACAATGATCCCACTTAAATCCATTTTTATTTCATTTTTGATTTTTGATATTTTTCCACTAGGTAAGAGTAGTGCTTGGCTTGTCAATTGCATCGTTTATTATTATGATTGTGGTCCTTGTAAGCTTTTAAATTAAAAATGTGCATATACGTCATATGGAAAAAGGATCACCACTCAAAAATAATAAAATAATTAAAACTAAAATAAAGTAACAATCTGACATCTTCAACAATGACATGCCAATATTTGCTATTATAAGCTCGTGACTTATTCCCTACCAAAACATTATATAAAGTCTGCCAGAATCAACCTTTGTATAATTCTGTAAATAGACCAAACATATTTTCGCAATAGCATTTCCACTTGTTGAGGATGTTATTCTTAACTAGGTTTTCAAATGTTTTTCACACATTTGTCCTTTTGTTTCCTCTTTTGTTATGTTTCTTTAAATAGTTCTAGTTATTTTGTGAACCCGACCGTACACGTGTTTATGATTGAAATTAGACAACTAATAGTTAAGCTCTATAGATATCATTCCGGAGACATTATAATACATGTTATATATTTGTAAGAGATTGCTTTTGCTTTTAGTGTTGGACTTGATTATTATGGATTAGCTTCCTTTACCTAATTTAAGAATTTGGTTTATATTAGATGTTGAATTGAACTTAACTGAATTAAATCTAAGAGAAATAAAATAAGGTTAAATTGAAAAATAGAATATTGGTTTACGGGCTTGACAAAGAAAAAAAAAGGGTTTACGTTAGTGCTTGCTTTTGTTTATACGTCGTGCACTGGTGCTTAAGCATATCCCACTAGCAGCTTTTCTTTCATCCGAAACACAATAATTAATTGAATTATGCACTATAGTACAGTAGTACGTACACTATCTTCTAACAAAAATATCTACTTTCACTGACATATAGAAAGCTCAGTTCTAGTCTTAGTTTATTGCTTTATCGTAAATATATATCTAAAGCACAATCTTTTTATGGATTTGTGATCAACGATTTTAATGTAGTTGGCAAAAGAACAACATAATTAAATAGCTTATTTTCAAATAATGTAGGGAATATAGCTAGACTGCAAAATGCGAATCATAAGACTCAAAGCAAAACTAGAAATGTTTTATGGTGAAGATATGAATTTGTAGTCATCGATCGATATAGTACTTTTCATGAATGTACGTTTTGCTAAACACTTTATCAATAAATAAAAAGTATGTTTTGGTCTAAAGCATTAAAGAGATATCAAAGCATGTTATATATCAACATTAAAAGGTCAACCTGCCACCAAAGGTAGATGAGGATGCAAGATGATAGTCAACGTACGATGGGTAGATCTATTGTTTTGTAATTGATTGATGTTGAGCTACATTCCACAATCAAAATATTTCTACAGATGAAGAACTTTCAAAATTGGTTTACTACTGTATATTGGTATATATAATATACATATTCGATCTACTCATTTTTTAGTCTTTTTCAAAGATTTCTACATGTAAAATGGTTTTCATATTAGTTGTAGATTTTAACTACGATGAATAATTATTATTTACTAAGAATAAAAATTGTCAGTCTGATTCGTCTCCTCTAGACACGTATAGATAACAATACTAAAGCTGCTCTGTGGGATGAAATTAGTTTTGACACTAATTAACCATAAACCTAATTACAACCTTATTATATAAAAGAAGATTAACAACACTAAGATATATAAAATAACCCATTAGCTTTCTTAAAGAGATTTTGCTTTTCTTCTGAAAATATATATAAAAAAACAGTCGCTATAGATATTGTTCATCTTATTCTCCTATGCGATTAATATGTAAGTCACTCATTGGCTCCACTTGTTCATAAGCTTCCAAAAAACACGATTACTGACTAATCACCAACTATATTTTTCTATGTTCTTAAGAAAATTGACAACCCAACTTTTGAATATGCACGAAATAACAAAGTATTAAAATGAAGTAGAGCTACATATGCATTCCACTTGAATACATGAACTAAGGACACTCAAGTGGAAGTCGAGTGTGTACGTTTATGGTATTAAAGGAATTAAAGAACCTTTGCTTACGACAGTAAAGGAATTAAAGAACATTTGCTTTTAGCTATGTCACTTCCTTTCCTCAATGTTCGATTGGATCGTTGGCAAACATAAAATTTCTTTTAACACACAAAAAAGCATAATCATCAAGTGTGTCAAGTTTGGTCGAAAAATTACAACCGCTGAGAAGAAAGAACTATACAGTTTTATTTTTCTTTCAAAAAAAGGCTGCATTTAGATAACTTCAATAACTCATTTACGTGTTTAGATTATTGCTTATCACACTCACTGACTTATCTATCATACTCGTTTCTTTAGGTTATTCAGATCTTAGCCTAAAGCCCAATACAATCTACATCTTACTTTGTACATTGCAAAACTTGATAATTCGATTTTAGTTGGATCCGAACATGGGTCCATTCTACATCTTACTAAATAATTGACTTTGGGCTACCAAAGAGATCGGCCCATTAAAGAATCTAAAACCTAAGAACGGCGAAAATGTGGAGTTTAGCAAAAAGTCCCACATCGGTAATAAGAAACAAGAGAAGCTCCGGGAACAGGGTATAAATAAGAGAGTCATGACTTTGAGCAAATCACTTACCTGGACGGGGTCAACTCGCGATCAAGAAG
>Ga0041059_1001703_pt1 | contig 17162 bp, 15 predicted proteins | sample AraColnosormetaG_FD_56232 | JGI IMG/M metagenome (GOLD analysis project Ga0041059, IMG submission 56232) | Arabidopsis roots microbial communities from North Carolina, USA - Col MF nosort | ecosystem: Host-associated > Plants > Roots > Unclassified | place: USA: North Carolina | collected...
ATACAGAGATGANAAAAAAAAAAAAAAAATCTAGACTGTATCTAGAGAGTTTCACTTTCAAAAAATAAAATTAAGAAAAAAACCATGTCGAGATTCTGACAAAACGATGAACAAAAACTATATTTATGATCTTCTTCTTCTTCATCTGGGCTTTTTTATCCCCAATTTTCTTCTCATTGTGTTTTTGGCTTCTCGATCTTGACATAAGGGAGAACTCCCAGAAAGTATTTTACCTTTGGGTTCCATCCACGTTGCTGAGCTCTGCAGAACATCAAGAATGTGTTTGCGCAGTAAGAGTTGAAACTCATGAACACATGCCACAGAGCATGTCCCTGAGGATTCACAGGCCACTGAGATATCGTCTTGCAGAAGACACGGTCACAGAACCAGCATATGCTTCCCACTAAGATCGTAGCAACATACCATTTCGCAATCCTTTTGGCTGCTGTGTCCTCTGTGTGAATGTAGTACTTGTACATCCGAGGGATGCATAGAAGGCAAAGTATCACGTAGTGGACCTTGAAACCAATTCCAAACCTGAGGTAAGCATGGACTATGGCAAAGGCAGCACCGTAGAGGAAGAGAAAAGTGGGCATTGTACTTCGGTAATGCCAATCTGGTGAGTAAAGGATGTACATGTATAGAAGTATCTCCCACACCATTGGGGTCTCATCACTCTGTTGTTGCCTGATTGAAATCAAGAAACCGAGAGTTTTAATCCGAAATTTAGACCAGAATACTAATAACAATTTGAAAAGTTCTATGCATCAATCAAACAACTACATATAAGTCATGATGAATTCAACATGCCTGTAAAAATCAAAATAGGAAGAATAGCAGCAGAAACTGACAGGTACTTATACTTGTTGCAAATTATAATCCGAAATTTGGATCAGTATGCTAACAGTCTAGAAACATATATGCATGAATCAAACAAGTACATATAAGTCAAGATAGCAATTAAGTGGAAGCTGACTGGTACTTACACGTGTTGCAAAGTGGCATGGTAGAGCATGCTGCCGATAGCAAGTATCATATTCGAAATGTGAAGAATGCTAAACCTCTTCTCAAACCGTTGCCTTAATGCATTGACAAGACCAATGAGAGCCAATAGGATTCCAGGGACATTGGATATAGTGTTGTAGAACTCAGCAATGTAGGATGAGTAGGCGTAGTTCATCTCACAACACTCTATAGTAGAAGTCACAGGACCCCAAAAGCTCGATATCCCATCTGCCATTTCTATCCTCTCTCCGTATGAATCAACTCTTCAGTAACAGCCTCTAGACACTAGAGATCCAAAATAAAAGCCACAAAACAGTCAAAAACCATCTGAGAAGACCAAACAGAAGAGGGAAAGACAACACTAACATCTGATTTATTCATGAAATGAAATAACGCAAAAGAAAGAACAAGATTATCTCTGCTAATTGACTTTATTAACTGATTGTTTCTCAAGGCTCCAACAGTAACCAATAAGAGTTAAGTTGCAGAAACAAGCAACATACCATAATAAGTATATAAAGTAGTGATTTAACAAACCAACACGCTAATGGTAGCAGTTAAGATTCCAAACTTTTCCCATAACACAGTGATTGATTAATCAAGACACTGGAAACTTGAAAACATCTTTACAACAATGCACATGAACAATGAATATCTTCAAATCATCACGTTGATCAATCATCACCAAAAACCAGAGAAATCGAATAAATCGATTAGTGAAACACCAAATTCCACATCTAAAACAACGAATCTAGGTCATAAGAACATGAAGTCCTCACAAACGCTTGCTCAGGTCAAAACTAGGGAGATCCAATAGAAAAATCAGATCCATTACGAAACTAGTCGATCCCGAAACCAAAAAACTAATGGAATCTAGCACGAAAACAAAAATCCGATCCACATGAACAGCAAGAGAACGAAAAACAAACCGTTTATTTTTTATTATTATCGCGACGGAAAAAGAGATCTATCTCCTTCCTCCCTCTCCTTCGCCGCGTCTGTGAAACTTCTTAGCGTTAGAAAAGCCGAGACATGGCAGATCGGAGGAATCAGATGAGAACAAATATTCTGCGAGTGAGAATGGGTGATGACCTTTCTCTCTCTCTATCTCTGACGATCGTTTCGTCTTCTTCTCTCTCTTGGTCCTTTTCTGAATTTCGCCAATTGAGGGGTATTCCCGTCTTATCACCTGCCGGAATTTTGGATATTGTAAAAGAATATTAAAATTGAAATTAAAAACCTAAGAGCGGCGCACACTTCCGTCGACATGGGATTCGGTAAAATTTGGTGAATCAGTAATTTCTGTTTAAGGTCATCCTTCTTTGTTCCTGTTTTTACTTAATGTGGATTAATAATATAACTAGAAAACTCGTGTAAATCCACTTTACTTTAATGGTTTTTGGTACTTATTAGAGTCAGAGACATAAAAGTTCGCACGGATTTAGGGAATGAACTTTACCAACCAATCATTTACTATGACTAGATGTATTTAACATGAGACTGTTTCTTAACGAAAGAGAAGAAACCATATTCAGACAGTTAACCTTAACTGTACATTGTTAGATAGTGATAGTACTATATTCGTTTTTCTTTTTTTTTATTGATGATTACTAATGTATATTGCTAAACAAGTTATATGTATGAAGGATTGTTTGACTATTTTGGGGATGATTAACAAACATTGAGCACTCTTCCGAGCATGTTAGATCTTCATTGGTGGTACAAAGAAGAAACACATTATGAGCAAATGCGTTTACAGTTGGAATTTTCACGACCAAGTGGCCCGGTAAAACAATTTATTGGAAAATTTGAGACTTGAGTGTTTTTATTAGTGAAGTAAGATGCTGTATCATGGATTATAACAAAAGCGGATGGACCTTTTGGACATTAAGATTTTTTTTAGGTCTGGGCATAATATCCGAACCCGAAGAATCGAACCGAATCCGACCCGAAATACCCGAACCCATTCTACTTCGGTTCCGGCTAATTACCCGATCGGGTTCTGTTTTCAAATAACCAAGGGTATCGGGTATTACCCGAACCGAACGCGATACTCGTGGGTATTTTTTACTACCCGAACATATATATACATATGATGGTATATATGCATTAATAGCTTGAATTTGTGACTTGTCTAATGATATGAGTTATGGAATAAGCTCAAAATAAGGTTTATTTCTTGTTTTATATTATTCTCTTAAGGAAAAACTTGTTATAATTGCGGTTTTTTCGGGTTTTATGAATACTTTTATGTATTTTTGGGTATATTTAAATAAAGTTTGGGTAAGTAGTACTCAAACCCGAGATAGTTTTGGTTACTTATGGGCAATACCCGAATTATCCGGACCCGAAGTGAACCCGGATAGAACCCGACCCGAAATTGTTGATATAACCATACGGGTCCAAAATTTCAAAACCCGAAAAATCCGAACCCGAAAGGACCCGACCCGACCCGACCCGAATACCCACATGCCCAGGGCTAATTTTTCTTTTGACGATTGAACACATTCCAATGCGCAAAGGTTATGGCGGCTTTTGAGATTGGGTATAACCAACCTAAGGAATGGTCAATTGTGTGAACTCTATATAATTGTGTAGTACATAAACTGAAATTGTTTTCCCTTACTATGGATTTTCATTTTTCAGCTTTGCAAGATGAGAACGCTTTTAAATTTGTGTTTTCAAATTCAAATCTTGTTTGCTTGGGACTTGATTGCAGTGTATTAGAAGGTTTACTCTACCAGATCTAAATACTTAGTTTGGTTTACAAGATCTAACGTTTCATCGAGAACAAACACTTCTCTAATTTTTGGGGGTAATATACATATCTTGTTTTATGAATTCTAATATACAACAAGAGGTCCATTCAGTCTAATTTCTGGAGCTGAAAATGGTTATTGTTCACATCTACTATTTCAAACCAATATCACAAACTCATTCCCAGGCTTCTCGTTTTCTTAATTCATTTGCAAGTACTCTGTTTCATATGCGACAGCGACAATTAACGATTAGTTTCGGTCAAAACAAAACTAACATTTTCCTTTGAGTTGGTTCAATTCAAATATATTTCTTTTGATTAGGTCCAAATGACAAATGTTTATTCCTTTGATTAGGTCCAAAACAATTCAATCTTCATTATGACAATTCAATGGAACAATTTTTTGGTCGAATTAAATCACATAAGTTATTCAGGGCCATACTAAATCACTTTCATCTTTATCGACTGTTATACTTTTGGTTAAATGCGATCAATGTAAAAAAAATACATATGTAGGTACCAATAAGACACAACTGTTCATGAAGAGAGCACAGAACGCCTGGAAAGGAACCCTAAGTTTAATACACGAGAAAGAACTATCGAAAATGGTATTTTAAAATCTGCTATTCCCTATTCACTATATCCAATCATTCAATAAAACGAATCAAAAGATGTTAAGAAAATCAAAAAGAAAATGTAAGAAACTCGGTAAGCAGATGAATCGACCGGAGAGATCTAAATCCCTCTCGCGACCACCGGCCAGATAGCTTCTTATTCAATCTAGCTACAGCCGTTTTTTTGGCAAATTCAAGAGTAAAGGTATCGAAATCGAGCCCTTCTCTCGGTACAATGTAGCCCCAATTTAAAAAAAAAAAAACTAATCTGATTCAAAAAAATTGATGTTGAAAACCCTAAACCTAGGCGTCGTAATGAAAGAGATGATGTAGCTGAAAGGTTGAAGCGATGTTTATATAGGAGAGAACTTCAGGGGTATCAGAGTCTTTTCCACTAAACTCTCTATGATGACGCTACTAGGTCAAAACGATTAGCCGAGACCCTCTGGTTTAGACAGAGTCTTTCTCTTTCTCAAACAAAAGCAATTATTGTTAAGTATAATTAGATTAGCCTATAACTATCACACACGTGTCAATAGTCAAACCTTCTTGCTCAACAAGAGTCTTCTACTTGAAGCAAAAACCAATAAAATTGGTCGCTTCGCAAAAACTGAGATCTGAGTTCTTCCTTCGGTGGAAAGAGCAAATTTTACTTTTAAGAAATTTGAAAACAAAGTTTCATTAAACAGATTGGTGGGATTTTAAATTTGAATTTTGATCAGTGAATCAACGATAAACGATTCGTCGTTATGGAAGGAGTTGGTGCACGGTTAGGTAGGTCCTCGACACGGTACGGACCGGCAACGGTTTTCACCGGACCGGTGAGGAAGTGGAAGAAGAAGTGGGTACACGTCTCTCCTTCCTCTAAGAAAGACAATAATAATAGCTCCTCCGGTTCCGCCGCTGCTGCAGCTTCCGTCGTTAACGGTGGTTCGAATTCTGACGGTAGTAATGGATCGCATTTGTTGCTGTATAAGTGGGCACCATTGTCTCAGAATGGTAACGGCAATGAAGATGGTAAAAGTGAGAGTAATTCTCCGAGCGAGGATACGGTGGCAACGGTGGCAGAAGATCCTCCACGGCGGAGATTCAAATACGTTCCGGTTAGTTTTTGGTTTTTGGTTCAATGTTCTTGTTGCATTGGATTGAGCTATAAGGTTTTTGCTAGAAGTTTGATTAGGTGATTGTTACAGTGATTAGGGATTTAATCACCGTATTAATATTGACAAAAAAAGGGTCAGTTTTGAGCATTGTTGAAGGAGTGCTTATGTCTCTGTTTTGCCATTTTGATTCCTTGGAGTAACTGGACTGGATTAGTGTTTTTAGTAGCTGTGATTTGGGAATGATTTGTAAGATGGAATCATAAGGTTTATCACTGGTTGAAGTAGATGATCTTTGCTTAAGAAGCTGTTTTCAGTATCATTGAATCGTGTTGGATTATAAATTTGGAATTTGAAACTTTGTATATCTAGTTTAGTTTTGATTATTAGTGATTCATTTGAAGTGAAGTGTGATTAAAATGGTGCAGATAGCAGTACTTGAGGAACAGAAGAAGGAAATTACAGAAATTGAGGAAGATGATAAGATTGAGGAGGATGACAAGATTGATGAGGATAATAAGGTTGAGCAGGAAGACAAGGTTGATGAGGACAAAACTGTAGAGGAGTCGAGCGAGAAGAAAGCGGAAGTGGAAGTGGAGGAAAAGCCTGACATCAATGATGTTCCGATGGAAGATATTCAGGTAAAGCATTCAACATGTACTATTATCTGCTTCATCAATGTTTCTGTTGATAACTCCATTGTTCATTCATGGATTCCTGACTTATTACTTGGAGCCTAGCTGCGTTTCTTTTGGTAGGATTTTCAAAAACTGATACTTTATCATAGCATCATGCGTACTTGAATTTGTGGTTTCTAGACTTTGTTCTAATGCCAGCTATAATTTGCAATCTTGCATAATTTCCCTTGTCATTGTGTTGAATTGCCTCCAATTTGAATAAAGAATGCTTTGTGATCTTTTGTTACTACGAAAAGTAAATACTGAACCTCTCATCTGTTCTTATATAGCAGGTTGAAGAAAAAATAGTACAGGATGATGAAGAAAAAGTAGTGCGACAAGATTTGAACGAAAGCACTGTGGATTTAGGACTGAACTTAAATGCAAACGATGCTGATGCAGAAAACGACCCGAAAGAGGACAAGCCATTAGAAGAATGATAAACTGGGTGCATTGTTTTGGTTCCTCACCCTCAACTCTCAATATCAATTAGGAAGAAAGACATTACAGAAAGAACAAAGCAGTCATTAGATATGGACGCAGATCCTTGATTTGGTCTGTAACCCCATGGCTTATTCCTTTTGATGTTAATGGAAATGACTCATTGATTCAGACTGATCATTCAATTCATAGGAGATTCTTGTCTTTTTGTCTGAATTTTATTTTGATTCAACATTCAGAACATTTAATTTGTCTGTGGAGTACTTGATGATTTACTTTAAAAGCAGCATATGAAGGGAACTTTTTGACCTCCTTTATCATTTGAACAAATGTCAAACAGGAATACTTAAAAAACCTTGGAAATGATAATCGTGATCCGATCAGAAGATCTTGGAATTTAAAGAAAATCATATATCTTGAGACTAGATTTTCAAACAGAAGCAAGATGATATCCAGTTTCCTTTAGAAATCTCAGCTTCGTCATCATAATCATTCGCTCGCAACGGCAGGCTCAGCTTCGGTTGCATAATCGTGTCTGTAGATCAAAGCAAGTGTATCAGTTTGGCAAGGGAGAAAACTTCAACTAATCAACCAAATGCTTATTTGACTAAGTCGTGTCTTAAGATGTACATAACATGTAAAAGTAAGAAGAAAATCAGATGTTCTCTCGATCTTACTTTATTTTACGAGCAAGCTGGTATATGCCTGTCCCTGCCATAGCAACATTAACACTGAAGAGGTTCCAGTTTTTCTGTAAACAAGAGTCGGAATCAAAGAAGTCAGATCAACCATGAATACAATCACTAACATCTCATCGCAAACGCAAGGGAGAAGATCATGATAAGAGAGTCTTACAATACTAAAAATAGATTGAATTTTGAAAGGGAATGTAAGGAAACTTACCGGATTGATTACCATGCTGTAACGAGACCAAATAACACCAGTGCATGTAACCGCTGATGCAAGAAATATCAGAGAATATTTGAAAGTACATTGAAGGCAGTGCAACACAATGAAACTGATCAAGGAACAATGACAACTATGGGGAATATGATAAGCCTATAAAAGTCCACAATTCAAAACAGAGGAGTAACCTTCTGCAGATTAAGAAGATGATAGAATAATACATACCGATTTGTTGAGGATAGGAAAGTTTCTCTGGAGGTTTGGCAAAGTCTGCAATGTTGGCAATGCTAATACCCCACTTGAACGTTGGTGCCCAGAAATGAACTGAGAAAACACAAAATGAGAGTCTTATTGTTTGATGTTCTGAGACACGAGTGACGTGAATTGGTAACGGAATCTATCACTTATGAAACCCATTATAAAGCAAAGAGTGATTCTCCTGGACCATAAGCAACAAATCAATCCATCCTCGAGAACTAATCGAAAGTCAAAATTCATCAAAAAGTGTTTGTTTTTTTTTTAGTAGAAACAAATCAGGATTCACCAGAAAAATCGAAAAGACGAGAAAGTGGAACTTATAAAAGACAAAACTAACAACAGATTCCAAGGAGATGTAGATTGCTCAATTATCCATAATTGAATCGTCAATTTTACATGAACCAACAAAAAAAAAATGAATCATCGAAATCGATGAGGAAAGCTAATCATCGTGGAATTGACTCACTGGTTTTAGGTCCGGCAGGGTGATTCCAAATAGCTTGAAGCTTCGAAGTCGCCATCGAAAAGTTTACCCAATTCCCAAAAATGCTCTAAATTTCACCAACCAATAATCGTCCCTTTCTGTCTCTCGCGAGATTCTTCTCCCTTCTCTCTCCCTGTCTGGCTTAAAACACTAACAAAAAAGGGCTGCAGCTATGTACGATGTCGTTTCGGACATAAAACGACAACCGAGGGTATTTTGGTACTTTTCACTCTTGTCCTAGTGGACTTTGTAGTTTCTACTTTGAAAGTCGTCGCGAAGACTTTGAGAGACAAAATCGCCATTGAAATGGCAAAGTTTCAGGCGATTTTAACATGCGAAGGAATACACAGACGAAGCCTATCGATAGTGAGCACTTTTCATCTTCTTTATCTTTCTTTCTTCTTCTTCACGGAACTCAAGCACGATGGCTCGAACTTTCATCTTGTGGCTTCACGGGTTGGGAGATTCTGGACCTGCTAATGAACCCATCCAAACTCAATTCAAATCCTCGGAGTTAAGTAACGCTAGTTGGCTCTTCCCTTCTGCTCCATTCAATCCGGTTACCTGCAACAGTACGTTCTTCCTTTTCTATTTTCGATTTGCATTCATTGATTTCGTTGTTCATGGTTTATGGTTTGATTTGGGCTACAGGGTTCGGTCTCCACTTCATGCCATTTTGATTTAGCGTTATTATTTGCCTCTGTGATGTGAAGGAGATTTGTCACATTCTGTTAATTTGAAAGACATTTAGTCAAATGTACACAATTTGATTATCTTTGATTTCTCTGTGGTATCTGTTGGTGTCATGTCTCTTAATCCATATGTGTCTGAAAAAAGCTTATGTCTTTCTATACTTTCTTGTGCAGATGGTGCGGTGATGCGTTCTTGGTTTGACGTTCCTGAACTTCCTTTTAAAGTGGTATTACTTCACTTCACTCTTGATCTATCTAACGCCTCTTATAGTATGAATTGGCAAATAGTTAATGGGCTGGTAGCTCCAAGTTAGCACCTTTTGGTTTGTTAAACCTTATGACGCATTATCTAGAATCAACACTTGTTCAGCAGATTGTGTAAAGAGCAGAGCACTCTTGCATTTTCAAGAGATTTTATGAAATCACAATAAGTGTGCAACTTTTATGTATGTTAGGGCTCTCCAATTGATGAAAGCAGCGTGCTTGAAGCAGTTAAGAATGTTCATGCCATTATAGACCAGGAGATTGCAGAAGGAACTAATCCAGAAAACGTGTTTATCTGTGGATTAAGCCAAGGAGGTTGTTTCTCTTTTCATGAATTCTTTGTCTTTTCAATATTCTTTGTAGAGAGACCTTTTTATATCGGTCTGAATCCACTTATGTCTTAAGAACCTTGCATTGTGGCGCCTAATAAGAATTTTCTTGTAGGAGCATTAACCTTGGCTAGTGTTCTGCTTTACCCAAAAACTCTTGGAGGAGGTGCCGTCCTAAGTGGATGGGTTCCATTCACTTCTTCAATCATCAGTCAGTTTCCCGAAGAGGCTAAGAAGGTTCCTCACTTATGTTTTCTTATAAACGTTGATCAATGTTTTTGTGTTTCTGAGTCTTCAGACTTTGCAATATGCAGACACCAATCTTGTGGTCTCATGGCACTGATGACAGAATGGTACTCTTTGAAGCTGGTCAAGCTGCTCTTCCTTTTCTCAAAGAAGCCGGTGTTACCTGTGAATTCAAGGTATATTCAAATCAAAACTCTTTTTCGAGACAAATGCATGATAGAACTCCAATGTACAATTATTTATACTTCTAAGGTGATTTGTTTATCTGCAGGCATATCCTGGTCTCGGGCACTCGATCAGCAATAAGGAGCTGAAGTATATAGAGTCATGGATCAAGAGACGGTTGAAAGGTTCGTCGTCTACTTGTCTCCAACTTAATTGTCTTAAAGAAATGTTCCACTGAAGGTAATAATAATACCTACATGTCGTCTATGAAGACAAGAAGAAGAAGATTGACAATTCTAAGCTCCTCGTATGGTTTTGTTTGCTGTGTCCTTCTAGTATGATTGTATCGATTTGAATTATGTATATGCAAGCATTGGAATACATTTGCAATCTTGAGTGTGAACATGAGAACATAAAACATAGCCAACAAATTTGATAATCTTTTAACATTGAGGGCATTTTAGTCATTTAGACATTCTCCAAAACAAAACATTTTTTGAGAGATCGATCTCGAGAGAAAATGGTGAAGGCATGCGAACAAGTAGACTGAAGAAGCCGATTGTTCTTCTCACTATCGCACTATTGAGCTCTGTCTTCTTCTTCGCATTCTTCTTCCTAAACAAATCTGACGTATCATCTACCTCTGCTTTACGGAACCGAGACTCCATGGCTCGAACCTTCATCTTATGGCTTCACGGGCTAGGTGATTCCGGACCTGCCAACGAACCCATCAAAACACTTTTCAGGTCCCAGGAGTTTAGAAACACTAAGTGGCTCTTCCCTTCTGCTCCACCAAATCCAGTCTCTTGCAATTGTATGATTGCCCTTTACTTTCTGATTTTGGTGTTGTTCGTTTCTTTCTTCTCTAGGCGTTGACTTTGATCATCGTTTTTGAATTGATTGAGCTGAACAAATTTGCATTCTCCTAAATAATTCGAACTTTTAGGTCTAGTCCTTACTATAGGAATGATACTAGTGTGTCTTTCTTTTGGATTTAGTGCTTTGATGTGTGATTCATTTATCAAATTATGGCTTAGTCATCTAAATCCTCCCTCATTGGTAAATGCAGTGGACAAAATTGAGTAAAGATTCATACTTTTTCATGAGAAATCTTATGTACTTGCTAAATATTGTGCCTTTGCCTCTTAATTTGTCTTGTGCAGATGGTGCAGTGATGCCTTCTTGGTTTGACATCCCTGAGCTTCCTCTTACTGCGGTAACACTTCTTGTTCAATACTTTCTAAATTTGTAGCTTCAGATTTTCTAATATAGTTTGGGGTCATCAGTACTTGTTTAGTAGATTTTAAGGTTTATAATGTACAAAGAACAGGCTGCTTTAGCTTATTAAGGAGTTTGTTCTGTTCTAGAGATATTTTAAGTCATCAAGTAAGTAAGTTTTTATGTGTTAGGGATCTCCGAAAGATGAAAGCAGTTTGCTTAAAGCAGTTAAGAACGTTCATGCCATTATAGATAAGGAGATTGCAGGAGGAATCAATCCAGAAAATGTGTATATCTGTGGATTTAGCCAAGGAGGTGATTTCTCTTAGCACCCTCCATAGTTACCCATTTTCATGGATTTACACCTTCCAATTTTTCTTTAAACTGCAAAGCTACAATGTGTTGATTTATTTGTATTGCGACTCCTGAATAAGATTTTCTGCAGGTGCATTAACCTTGGCGAGTGTTCTTCTTTACCCTAAAACTATTGGAGGAGGTGCAGTCTTTAGCGGATGGATTCCATTCAATTCTTCGATCACCAATCAGTTTACCGAAGATGCTAAAAAGGTTGTTCATTCGTTTTTCGGTTTCTTGTAAAGGGTAAATGTTGATTTTCCTGTCACTGTTTTTTGGGTATCTGAGTCTCTAAATTTTGCATATGCAGACACCAATCTTGTGGTCTCATGGCATTGATGACAAGACTGTACTATTCGAAGCTGGTCAAGCAGCTCTTCCTTTTCTTCAACAAGCGGGTGTGACTTGTGAATTCAAGGTATAACAATAAGAACTCAAATCAAACACTCATATATTTGCTCATATAACAGAGCAGTCAATACTGATCACATGGAAAGATCTTAGAAACCGATTCTTGGAAATGTATATCTAAAGAGAGTTCGTTTATCTGCAGGCTTATCCGGGTCTTGGACACTCAATCAGTAATGAGGAGCTGCAGTATCTGGAGTCATGGTTAAAACAACGGATGCAGAGCTCTTCTTCTTCTTCATAAAATGGTTTTTAAAGGCAACTTTGTACTCAAGGTAACAACATCCTAGTACCTATCAAGATTAGAAGAAAAATGATAACATCAGCTCATCTCTGGTCCAAGTTTCTCTATCATGAAAACCGGTTCTGGTTGAACCAATCTTGTTTGGTTATGTAAACCGTTACTTTTGTTAACTACAACATTTTGCGTACTTTGCATTGATTTGAAAAATTATATGTCAACACTAGAATTCTTTTATTTAGTCAACAAATCAAGTGACTACATAACTCGAATTGTGTTCAAAATGCAAAATCTGACCAAAACAAAACCTGCATATGTTCACTCAAATTTACAGTTTTTGTCGGGTAAATAGTTACCAATGACAATTGTTTACAAATTTTTGTGAAATGGTGTTTCCGTAACTATAAAAATTCAATTATTTATCGTAGAAAAGAAGACAAAGAATCATATCATAATAAGTCACCATATACAAACAACGATCTGAGATTCTGAATAATGAAGTTTTAGCATATATATGGTCGACATCTAAGTTTGAAACCATATAAATAGTTAAATATTATTAGATCCGACCAAAAAAATCCAAATGAGTTTGCATGGTCTGTTGATAGTACAGGGTTATTTTCGTCAAAACACATAATTTCCCATTTGCGCCCATATTATCTCTTTGGATTCTCTCCCCAAGCACCCACCGACTATAAGTGATTTTCAAGAATTACCCTTTCACCATCTCAAATATTACAGAATCTTGACACTATAGTGACAGCTAGAAATAAAGAATCTGAGTCCAAAGAAATATTCAAATTTGATTTGATCTAGCCCGCTAATATTTGTACTGTACTGTATATTTTTATAGTGCTTTCAATTAGTGCAATCATTAGGAATTTGATTATATAGATCACGTGTAATGTAAATTAAAATTTGCAATTTTAGACAATATAGTAACAAGGGAAAGATAAATAACAATTATACGTGCATGAACTTGTTATGATTATTGAAATGCTGGCATTGGGCCGTTGGTGATGGTCCTACCAAAGAGAAGTCTATTACTTTGTTAATATCAATCGAATCTATCAATTCTTGTGACTCCAACAACAAAACTCTAATCATCTTCTTTTGAAACAAACCAAATACTAACAAAAATTTCGATCTTTCAATTTGAAGTCCAAGGTTGTATTGTAACAAGGGTCAAAGTTTAACTTTCTCGTGACAATTATCGAGGCAAAGATATTGGATATTGATACTCTTTTTTGAAATATATACAAAGACCATAGTCCAAAATAGTAATTCTTAAAATATCACATGTGATGGTTTTTTTCTTCTTGCATTGGTCAAATTGAAATCATTATATTTGGATTGCAGTCTGTGCATGAACAGTTTTCAGTTGTGTTATATAATACATAGTTTTTATTCATACTACTGTATAAAATTTTCAGAATAAATTTGAAGTAAATTAGTTTCAAATCGAAAATTAAAACAAAACAAAAGTATAAGGGTAATTTAGCAAATTCTTGAAACAAACAGGAAAAAACTGTAAAATAAAAAAGCGCCAAGTAGGCGATTACTGTTACAAATGAACCAATCAAAGACCAAAACCTCTAACTAACTTGGCTACTTCAAAGATTACGCAATCGCCTGTTTTTAGGACACAGTGGCACACTCGTAATAACGTAGTCCAGAGTGATCTCTTTCGTCATTTCACATCCTTCGTCTTTCTTCTTCTCTCCACCTTCACTGCCACTCACACCTACACGCGCGACTTCTCTCTCTTCTGAAGCACTCAAAGAGTAAAGTTTCTCTGCATTTCAGCTTCTCTCTCTCTTCTCTCTGTAGAAATGGCGGGTCGGATCCAATCCCACCAGCTACCAAATGGACTCTACGTATCGGGAAAGCTTGAGCAACCAAAAGAGCGACCACCGACAATGGCGGCTCGAGCTGTGCCTTACACCGGAGGCGACATCAAGAAATCCGGCGAGCTCGGAAGGATGTTCGACATCTCCGTCGTCGATTCAGCTTCTTTTCAAGGACCACCGCCGTTAATCGTCGGTGGTAATAGCAGCGGAGGTACGTCAAGGCTTCAGGCGCCGCCACGTGTCTCCGGTTCTTCTTCAAACCCTAACAGTGGATCCGTTCGATCTGGTCCCAACTCTGGTTCGGTTAAGAAATTCTCAGGTCCACTCTCTCAGCTTCAGCCAACCGGTTTAATTACCTCCGGTTCTCTTGGTTCTTCGGGTCCAATTTTGTCCGGGTCTAGAAGGTCGGGTCAATTGGATCACCAATTGAGTAATCTAGCGTCGAGCAAGCCTAAATACGGGTCGTCGGTGACGAGTCTTAACGTAGACCCGGTTCGGGTCGGGTTTAAAGTACCAAAAGCAATGGTTTGGGCGGTTTTGATAGTGGCGGCGATGGGATTGCTTGTGGGAGCTTTTCTTACTGTGGCGGTGAAGAAACCGGTGGTGATTGCTGCGGTTTTAGCAGCAGTTTGTCCTGCAATCGTGGTTTTGGTTTGGAATTGCGTTTGGAGAAGAAAAGGGTTGTTGAGTTTTATCAAAAAGTATCCAGATGCTGAGCTTAGAGGTGCCATTGATGGACAATTCGTTAAGGTTACAGGGGTAAGTTAAAACCTAATTTTCAGATGTTAATATTTCCAGTTTTAGTAAGTAACTTTAATTGTTCTGATTAAAGTAAATTGCTTCCATATTTAGCTTTTGATCATTTTCAACTTTGGTGAAGTTAGAATGTCATTATCATCATTGGCTTTTCTTATGGATGTTATACTCTTGGATCTCTCTGTTTTAGTGTTAATTAACTTCATTTAGTTTTGCTTCATTATGTTTCTGGGTGCTTTATGATGATTTTTGCTTTTGTCTGTCTTTGACATTTTATATTATCTCACCAAACTAAAGTTTGCTGCTTGTGTTTAGTATAGATTTTATAAGAGTCTTTAGTGAAATTAGACCATTTATAATTCGACAAATTGGAGTCACGGGTATTTTTGTATTGTCGATTGGATTACAGTCGTCAACAGCTAGCTTAATGCGTTGGACAGACCATTTATATTGTCTGAATTAACAATGTTGATGTAGATATGGTAGTGTGGTCACTGGTGTGTCTTTTATTTGCTGGAAATGTTAAAACTTTTGTTATGTTTTTGTAGGTTGTGACATGTGGAAGCATTCCTTTGGAATCTTCGTTCCAAAGAACACCAAGATGCGTTTATGTATCCACGGAGTTGTATGAATACAAAGGTTTTGGTGGGAAATCCGCAAACCCAAAACATCGATGCTTTTCTTGGGGATCTAGACATGCAGAGGTTAGTTTCTTTTTCTCCTCTTGCAAAAGGACCATTTGTCTCAGTGATTTGGTCAAAGTTTTCAGATCTTATATGACAAGAAAAGATGGTGAAGTTTGATGATTCTTGTTGTGGTTATATTTCTTTGGCAGAAATATGTGTCGGATTTTTACATCTCGGATTTCCAATCTGGATTGCGAGCACTAGTAAAAGCAGGATATGGATCAAAAGTTTCTCCTTTTGTCAAACCGGCGACAGTGGCTAATGTAACAACGCAGAACAAAGATTTATCTCCCAGCTTCTTAAAGTGGCTGTCAGATCGCAACCTCTCAGCTGATGACCGTGTTATGCGTCTCAAAGAAGGGTATGTTATATTCAACACGCATCTTAAACTGTTCTTCGGGTTGCACGAAGTATCTTAGCCAAAATCTAAAAATAACGTTATTAGAGTCACTATCCAAACCTTGGATCCTTATTTTACCCAAATTACAACCTTTTAAACCCTGATTTCTTTAGTAGAATGGGAAGTATTAAACTGTTGATGTAGGCGTTTACTTTGACTGGTACCGTTGGTTATTCTTCCACATTAAAAGTCACAGTAATGGAAAAAGATGTGATGAGACATGTATTGTAGGAAGAAATCCAGCAACTATTGTCAACGTTAACGGCTTAAACATCTCACATCAGTGCATGATAAGTCTGAAGTTAAAGGGCTTAGAAGTTTGAATTAAGTCTAAAGCTAATGAGACCCAAAAGTCACCGTTTCTAGTACAAATGATCGTTTTTAGTACACAAGAAAGCTCATTGGTTTCACTTTTGCTGTCAAAGAGAATCCCTTTGTTACTGATTTAAAATCATATTTGATTGTGTGTGATGCAACAGATACATAAAAGAAGGAAGCACAGTGAGCGTGATGGGGATGGTAAGAAGGCACGACAACGTTCTGATGATAGTTCCTCCGGCAGAAGCAGTCTCCAGTGGGTGCCGGTGGTGGCACTGCCTCTTCCCAACCTACGCAGATGGCTTAATCATAACCTGCGACGATAATCAAAACGCTGATGTCATTCCTGTCTGAAACCAATATGTATGTAATGCTTCTTTTGCCCGATATTCAAATATAAAAATGCTTAAACAGTTAGGCTCACGAGACTGAAGGAAGGAAGAGAAGAGAAGAGAAGAGAGGGAATGAGAGGACAGCCAAATTGGTTCAAAAAGAAAACCAAATAGGCTTTGCCTTTTACCTTATTAGCTTTTGTTTTTCTTTCTTAATTCTGTTTTTTTTTTTTGCCCCTTGTATGGGGTTTATGTTTGTGTACATAGAGCCCCAAAGTGTAAATGCTCTTTTCTGTTAAAATAATTATTATGTCCTATCCACTATTCTTATCCACCAAGGAAACCTTAGGCATCTCTGCAATAGGTGCATGCAATGTTGTGCTAGTAAACAAGTAAGCATGAAAGCCGCAGAGAAGCTGATGACAACAAAGCCCATGTAGAAGCCTTTGATTGGTTTCCATAGTGGAAACTTAAAACTTAAAGCCCAAATGTGGAAAATAAAAGACAGCCCAAAACTTACCCATTTAATTTACGGTCTCTCACTCTGCTTGTGAATAGCGAAAACACAAAACCCCAAACTCTCTCTACGAAGGCGGATGCACGCTTCTCTGTCTCCCTCCACTCTCGAGTCTCGTCCCCTCTGGTCAGTTTTATGCTCAC
>Ga0041059_1001704_pt1 | contig 17156 bp, 19 predicted proteins | sample AraColnosormetaG_FD_56232 | JGI IMG/M metagenome (GOLD analysis project Ga0041059, IMG submission 56232) | Arabidopsis roots microbial communities from North Carolina, USA - Col MF nosort | ecosystem: Host-associated > Plants > Roots > Unclassified | place: USA: North Carolina | collected...
ATGCAACATGCATGCAAACCTATCCTAAACATGTAAAGTGATGACAAATGATGAGAAATGGTATAAAACAGTGATGATATGATGCTAAAGTGATGACAAATAGATGCTCAAAACATGCAAAATACATACTTATCACTTTCCATATTGAGTTTACTACAAGCTGAAAAGCATATCTTATCAAGAACAAGTTTTCTTTATTAAGAGTTGTGTCTGAGATAATCTTGATGATAGGATCCCAGCAGGTTGAAAACTTTGAGGAGAGGATTTTTCGAGTGAGGCCCGACCAAATCTCTGCTGAATAAGGACATGTAAAGAACAGATAATTATGTGATTCTAGAGGGTCTTGGGAAAGAACACAAGTGCGATCAGCTCCAACATTCCAACTTTGCATTCTGTCATAGGTATTTAGACGATTTTTTTGAGCGAGCCAAGCTAGAAATGAGTATTTAGGTGTGGCGTGAGAAAACCAAATACCTTTATACCAAGCTACCTTAGGCTTTGATTCCTGAGTACCTTCCCAAGTTTAGTTGGTGCTGAATCTTGTCTTGAATATGTTCCCTTTTCCCATCCAACGCACTATATCCTCTGTTTCGATGAGCCTTTTAGAACGAGAGCCTTCTAGGGCTTTTTCTATTTGGTTTAGGATATCAACTCTTTGTCGCCTTTTCTTGTGTTGCATTACTGCTTCAGAAACTGTGGCATGAAGTGATATTCCCATGTCGATGCAACCTCTCTGTCCCGTGACCACAATCAAGCGGCCAAGATGAGACCAATTATCAAACCAAAAGGAAGTTGATCTTCCACTTTGTATCTCTGTTTTGATAAAACCAGAAGCTAACTCTCTGTATTTGAGCAGTTTTTTCCACATCCAAGACCCTAAGGTCGAGTTCTCATTAATAGACCAAAAAGAACCTTTCGGCAACAAATATAAGTGTAACCATTGAACCCAAAGTGAAGTTGACGATGTAATTCTCCAAATGAGCTTTAGACAACTGGCCTTGTTTGCTTCTCTTAGTGAACGAAGGCCTAATCCTCCTTCATGCTTCGATGTACATACATCACTCAATGCCACCTTTGCCTTTTTAGCGTTTAACTCCACTCAAGACCAAATAAGAAAGCCGAACACAATCTGTCAATCTCCTTAATGCCTGCAGTTGGTAAATGAAAAGAAGACATCCAGAAGGTAGTGAGACTCTGAATAACATAACTAATAAGCTGGAGCCGGCCTGCAAAGGATAAGTGCCTTGTCGTCCATTTACCAATTCAGTCTATGATTTTGTCTATGAGAGGAGTATAATCATTTGAAGTCATTCTCTTAGTTAAAAGTGGTAGACCAAGATATCGAACAGGTAGAGCACCATAAGCAAAAGGAAATGCATGTAGGATGGCTTCCTTATCGCTCGCTTTTACCCCAACCATATATAAAGTCGATTTCTCAAGGCTAATTTGCAGTCCCGAAATTTCTGCAAATTGTATGAAGATATTGAGAGTTCCTTCCATCGAGCTTTTTCTCCCATATGTAAAAACCAACAAATCGTCTACAAAACACAAGTGTGTCAAATGGAGATTATGATATTTTGGATGGTAGCCTATTTGTCGTTCCACCACAGCCTTGTCCAGCATATGAGAAAGAACATTCATGCATATAACAAACAGATAGGGAGATAAGGAACAACCTTGCCTTAAACCCCTTGCATTGCGGAACAAGCCTGATAGTTCACCATTAATTTGGACCGAGAATGAGGCTATAAATATGCAAAGCTCGATCCATTTGGTAAATTTTGATGGAAGATTCAAAGTAGAGAGTGGCGAGAAGAAACGGCCATTGCACAAAATCAAATGCCTTGGAAATGTCAATCTTTATGGCACTTCGAGCTGAGACTGAATCTTTATGATAGTCTTTGACAATTTCAGATGCGAGGAGAACAGTTTCCATCAATAAGCGATTCTTAACAAAAGCAGACGGAGTCATAGTGATAAAATCTGGGAGAATGACTTTCAATCTATTTGCAATAAGCTTAGAGAAGACTTTATAGATGATATTACAGCAGGAAATTGGTCTGAAGTCCTTCATCTGCTTTACCTCTTTATTCTTTGGTATAAGTGCTAAGATAGTAGTATTCACACCTTTAGGAATGAAACCGTAGAGAAAAAAGATAGACAGCTACCACAAAATCATTCTTTATTACCGGCCATGTTTCTCGCAAAAACTCTGTAGTGTAACCATCTGGCTCAGACTTTTATCACTTGGCATTGAAAACAGAACACGACGGATCTCCTCCTCTGTAACATCCCTTAAAAGTGTTTCCCCATCTGCTTCTCGACAACAATATTATATTAGCTTTGTTATACCCTCCACTGAGATACCTTGATAATTTTCAGGTTTGTAGCCTAGAAACTCGTGAAAATAACGTTCTACCTCCTTTTTAACCTCCTCCTGTGTGTCAAGAGTCGTGCCATCCGAGTATATTAATTCTTTAACAACATTTCTGATCTCCGGAACCTTTCCAGCTTTATGGAACACTTTATTGTTGCCATCTCTAATCTTTAACCGGTGTAGCTTTGATTTCTGCTTCAAAAATTTCTCTTTCTAGTGCAGAAACATGTGACCATCTAGCATAAGCAGCAACTTCTTTTCGCTTGGCGCCAGGAGATGGATTCGTCATAGTATCTTTTTGACATTGGCAGAGTTGTGCAAAAGCTTCCCTTGCCTTTGTCGTCAAGTCACCAAGCTTATCCTTTCCCATAGCTTTTATCTTTGGTTTTAAGTGTTTCAATTTTTTTTTGAGAACTTATACATCGCCACCGTAGAATGGAATAGAGCATTTGTGTTCCCCCAATGGTCCTCAACCAACTACAAAAAATCGGGATCCTTTGCGAGAAAATTTGTAAATTTGAAAGGTTTACGAGTGCGTGGCTTCTCAGCCCCCAATTGTATTCGGCATCTAAGATGATCTGAGCATCCGCCTGCTTCAAAAACTCCATATGTTTGCTAGTAATCCAAAATCCACTGATCATTAACTAGAACTCGGTCTAGTTTGTTGCAGATAAGCTCATCATTATCTCTTTTATTACACCATGTAAACAAAGGGCCATGAAACTTCATGTTGCTAAGAGAGCAGTATCGAACTGTATCTTGAAAATTCCTCATTCCTGCCTTGATTAAAGGATTATTCTGAGACAGAGAGTGTTCTTCAATCTTTAGTGTTTCAATAAAATCACCATAAATCATCCATGGTTTATTAAAAAACAGAGGAGAAGCTTGGTGAGCACGTAAATCTTCCCATAATATCTTTCTTTCCTCTACAAAGTTGGAAGCATAAACGAATGAACAGAAAAATTCATTCTCCATGCCTTCCATTAATACTGATACTGTAATCATCTGACCGCTTGTGAAAACAGGGGCAAGTCTCACATTTGAACTCCAAACAACCCATATCCGACCTAATCAATGAGAATCATAATTATACAGAAATGACCAATCTGGAAACACTGTTTTAAATACTCCATCCGCTTTTCTTTCTTTGACTCGTGTCTCAAGAAGACATCCAAATTCTAAATTTGCTTTTGCTACCCAATCCTTTACAACAGAGTGTTTTGACCTTTTATTTAAACCACAAAAATTCCAGAAGAAGCTCAACATTTAAAGATTTTGTGTGGAACCATTACTCCTGTCTCTAGGGAAATCCCTAGCATATTTAGATGAACGGTTTGGGAAAAATTTATGAGTTGACTTTGAGTCTCGAGGGAGATGTTGCGTGGAGGAAGACCTCGGTCTTTCGTAGCCTTGTTCCCTTTTTGCTTGCACAACCTTCTCTGCTAATACCGAATATACTGAAACATCTGCAGCCCTTGCATTTAAAGTTTCATGTTGTTCATTATCACTACTGCTATTTGCATGGAGATCATCTTCTAAGTTTTCACTTTTTTCCTCATCCGCTACCTTCTCACTTGGAGCTGAATAAGAGTTAGATAATATGGAAACCTCTCCATATTTTAGACCAACGATCTGTTTTCCTGGACTACGACCAGTCTTAGAAGGAGTAATCCATCCTCCATCCTGCTCAATTTCAAGAGTACCTTCCTCCTTGTCTCCCATCCCTTCAACATCAACTTTTTGCATCGATGATAGAGTTTTGTTTTGGGTTACCTTCTCAGTATCCTTAACGGAAACATCTCCTACCTTCTCTACTTCCTTCACTATTTCTACTTGGACGTTTTTTTCGTGGTGGGCTGTAGTATTTTCACCCGTGGTGGGCTGTAGTATTTTCACCCCTACTGCAAGACAAACTTCAGTTTGATGCCCCATTTTTTACACTTGCCACAGCGTGGAGGCAACCATGGATAAAAGTATTGGTTTACTACATCTAACTTGCCTTGCTCTTCACCAGTAATATAATATTCCTTTGGTAAATGTTTAGTGAGATCCGCTTCAACCAAAATCTGAGCTTCTTCAAAACTAACATAAGCCTCTGTTTTTGGATGCCGCTTTACTGGTTTCCCAACCGCACTTGATAGAAACTCCAAACCCTTGTCTGTGAAAATTGAAGGAGGAACATTTTTTAATGTCACCCATAATGGAATGGACTTCATGGCAGGTTGTGCCTCCTCAGCAAATGGAGTCCACTTTGATATTAGCATTGGGATACCTATAATATTCCACATGCCTCTAGTTAATATTCTTCTCCTCATCGACTCACTCCAAACTCTAAACTTTACGGTAGTCTCATGACCTCAAAGACATCAATAAGAGAAGTAGTATCTCCAAGTCTCCATATTTTGTTCACGATCATGTGAATTTTTTCAATATGTGGTGCCGATGCATTAAGAAATTTCCCTACAAGAAAATCTTCCCACACCGGTTTTGCATCTGCAAAAATCTCTTTCGGCACCACCACTCCTTGTTTACCATCAACCTTAGACACCACAACCTCCTGTTTCGTGAAAAGATGTTTTGTAGCAGCGCGAACCCATGATTTTTTCAACACTGCAACCGAACTGGAAGCCGAAGTTGTAACCACCGGGTTACACCCACCTCCTTGTTTGAATTCTATTTTATCTCTTTCTCGATCCCAACGCTTGCCAAAGTTTCTAGTACCCTTAAATCTCCCTGTTGAGAAACCTCCAAAACCTCCAAACTCTCCGAGCTCGCGAAATGACTCGTAACAACTTCACCCTCGGCTACCAGAGAAGGCAATCCTTTTTCCGACTCAAAAACCAACCCAACTGGAGGCGGATTTACCGCCGCCGACATCATACGTGTAAGAAAAATAAAATAAAAAACTAAATCGCCTTTGGAGTCGCCAGTCCAGGTCAGCACTCAAAAATGATATTAGTAGCAAACACTATTGCAATGTTTTGTTTTGAATTCATTATCTATTTTGATAATTTCTTTTTTTAAACGTTACTATTATTTCCTAGACAATTTAGCCACAACATGTACTTTTATATCAACTAAACTTTACATTTTTAATAAAATATCATTTCATTATGGGTAATGCATGTCACATCAACATATCAATTAGATGTCTCACGAAAGCTGTCAGGCATCCCGTTTTAGAACTTTTACCGGATAATATTGGAGACACAACTAGTTTTGAGAGAATATTTCTTAGAAAAAGAAATTGGTAACAACGAAAAAGACATAATTTTTCAGTTGTACATGTAACATCTAAGAAAACATAGAAACATTGGTTCGGCATGTGTATACAACCCTAAAAAGAATTATCTTGTTTTTAGGTGTTAAAGTGGTAATAATATTTATGTTATCACAGTCGTGTTTATGTGTGTGCAGACGACATAATTAACAACGCAAGAAGTGATTGTAAAATGGAATGTACAATAATGACAGGTAAAGAACGAGATCCTAAAAGAAAGGAAGTCAACTATTTTCTTTGAATATTCTATATGCTCTCACATGGATGCGAATGGCTTCAAAGGTTGTAGACTAGTAATAGGTGTGAACCTTTCTTTTTTGGGTTCACAATCTGTGTTCTCGTATACTCGTATTAAACAAAATGATAAATAGTTAAATACAGTAGAACCTCTAAAAATTAATAATGTTAGGATTATGATATTTGATTAATTTATAGTATACTAGATCATAGTCTATATTTGAGCAGCACAAGTAAAACTTAAATATTATTTATTTAAAGTTGGATTATTGATTGTTTATAGTACAATTTTAATCATTCTATACATAATACAATGATATTTAAAATTATATTATTTTCAAGTTTGTTTAGTTGTATGAAAATTTTATATAACTATGTGTTTGGTTTTTCCTTTTCAGTTTTGGTTCATTTTCTTTGGTGTTACAAAAACTAACACCATATAGAAACCGTCTATAATTTGGTTTGGCGACAATTTGGTTTTTACAACATTACGGTTTTTTGGTTTCGGTTTAGTTCCAGGCTTTTTAGGTTATGCCATATATTTATAACAAAACAAAAAATGTTTAAAGAATTTAATTAAGTAAGTTAGTTATTAATTTGAGTTGATTTAGGAAGTTCTTTTTTCAATTTTTGTAAATTTTTGGTTGTTAAAATATAGATTTGTTTGAGCTAATTATGGAATTTAGCAGTTGTTCACATCCAAGGTATTCCAATTCTCAATTTGACTAATGCAATGGCTAGTGATATGTCCTGGTTTTTACTTATTTCTAACACAGTTTCAGAATGGTTTTTAGAGTCTTTCTAGTCTTTTTCGTATGTTTTGAGTCATTTTCAGTATACTTACGCATCTGGGAACAATGGAAGCTTTTCAGTAATGAAGATTATCAAAGACGTTTTTCACGCGATGGTGTCGATTGACACCACACCTATGTCGATCGACACCCTTATTTCGGCTGAGGGAATTTCTATTTTTAGCCAAGTCTTTGAGAAGCCCTGAAGTTTTTCTTATTTGCAAAGTAGTCCCTACACGTTTTTAGTCACGAATATACCTAATTATTTGGTCATTGTTAGACCGAAGTTTTGTATTATTATTTGAGATACACTTTTGGAGAGAAGAACTCAATCCCTGTAGAGAGGATTCTGAACTTCTTTACCCTTTACTCTTAATTCATCAATGCAAACTATTCAGATTATGATTTGTGTTTCGGTTATCATCTCTGAGTAATCATCTTGTTGGATTTAAAGAGTCTTAATACGAATTTAGATGGATTAGTAGATCGAAAACCCCTTAGGGTTATTTTTAGGGTTCTTCATCTTGCTTATTCTTACTGCTAGTTTTACACTGATCACCTAGAACTTGATATCAGATAATAGGTATGCCCACCATAGGTACTTGTTATTTGAACTATCATAGATGAGCCTAGGCATTTAAGAAAGAACATGTAGGCTCATAGAAGGACTCTGGTTTAGATACTAGGTGAACTAATCAAACTTGATATAATGCATGCTTTAGTTTAGGGTTTCTCTACTTCTCCGGTTATCTTAGCTCTAAGTATAGAGAGTTTCGCGGAACACCACTAGTTACTCTAAAATCATAGTTTGAGTTTGAGAACGGTACGATAACAACCCTCATATTAGCTAGATCTACGATTTATCTATCTCTCGAGACAATTCCTTAGACCCGATGCTTTAATCGCTTGAGTCTACAACTCGTTTACTTGCTTTATTGTCTTTACATTAATTTACTTTGTCTAGCTTATTTGAATACATCATAAGTCTATTGTGTGAACATTGAGAGCTCAGTTGAATTCGACCCTTAAGTGCTAATGACGATCTCTTATTTGAGGGAGTAAGCTTAAGACAATTTGAGCTATATCAGCTAGGGCGGTAGGGAACCGTTTGGGGTATGTTTTAGATGTTAGTTTTGATGAGAACACAAACCAACTGGGTTTTGTAAGAGTCAAACTATCTTGGAACATGGATGGTCCGCTTTGGTTTTAGAGGAATATTCAATTCCAACCGAATGAGAACACCACCATCAAATACAGATTTGAAAGATTGAGGAACTTCTGTACCAAGTGTGGTTCTCTTAAGCATGATGTTAAGGAATGTGCATTGGCGTTTGAGGAGGCTGAACCGGCAAATGTAAATGATGGAAATGACGATGACCACCATGAGAATAACCCTGATGAACAAGAGATGACAGGAGATGAGTCGCTGCCTAGTGTTGATTTCACCACATTGATTCCGGATCTACAGAGTCATGCCGCTACAAACATTAAATAAGAGGGGTCTTCAAGTTCTGTTCCATCAGATATGGTTAGTGCATTTGAAGACACAGAACTCACTGCTGAAAGACTCAGGTATCTTCATGCAAAACATCTACGTGAATCCTTAATGGTATAGAGAGAAGCAGGGCTGTTGGAGGAAGTCTCTAACAATGCTATGAATGAGTTTGCTTTTGTTAAGAGAAAGAGAGTCAGCTTTGAAACTTTATACAATCAAGCGGAGGCAGCAGAGGAATCGGCGGTTTTGGGTCACATCCGCAAGAAGGAAAAGAAAGTCAGCTTTGCAACATCTACTACATCTCCACTTTCAATGGACGGAGGCGCGGGGGGCCTGGTATCCCCACAGCCTCCATGAGAATCGGCTCTTGGAACTGTCAGGGCCTCGGTGCGCCGATGACTCAATCACGTCTTAGTAGCCTATGTAAATTACTTAAGTTTGATGTTTTATTTCTTATTGAAACTCTAAATAAGCGTGACTTTGTTAGTAATCTAGCATGTGTATTAGGATTTTCTAATGTAATAACACAACCCCCACAAGGTCATAGTGGTGGCTTGGCCTTGTTGTGGAAGGATTATGTGTGTTTATCCAAAGTTTGTCAGGATGAACGCCATATCGATGTACATATCGCTACTAATAATATCAATTTCTACTTGTCTTGTGTGTATGGTCATCCTTGTCAAAGTGAAAGACACCATTTATGGAAACACTTTGAAAATCTATCACTTACATGCAATGATTCTTGGATTTTGATCAGTGATTTCAATGAGATATTTTCAAACTGTGAAAAGATAGGAGGGCCACAAAGAGATGAGTGGACTTTTAGGGATTTTCGAAACATGATAGCTTCTTGCGATCTTGTTGATATTCGCTCAAAAGGAGATCGTTTCACTTGGGTTGGAGAGCGTCATTCTCACACAGTCAAATGTTATTTGGACAGAGCTTTCATAAATTCTGAAGGAGCGACTTCCTTTCCATCTGCTGAACTCGAATTCCTTGATTTCACTGGATCTAACCGCAAACCATTGCTTCTGTCTCTAGAAAAATCAAAAACAACAAAGATGAGACCTTTTCGGTTTGATGAAAGGCTGATCAACGTACCGCATTTCAAAAATTACGTTAAGAATGGTTGGAACAGAGTGAACACAGGGCAAAGAAAACAGATCACAGATCAAGTTAAAAACTGCAGACAAGCGATGGCATCACTAAAGCACAAATCAAACCTAAATTCACATACCCGGATTAAACATCTACAATAATCCCTAAACAGAGTCATGCAAGTATGCTGAGAACAGAACGACAACTCATACCGCAAATTCAGAGAAAGCTTACCATAGCATACAATGATGAAGAGAAGTATTGGCAACCAAAAAGTCGAAATAGTTGGATGAAGGAGGGAGACCGCAACACATGTTTTTTCCATGCTTGCACCAAGAATAGATTTTCAGTGAACATAATAACTTCCATTAAAGATGATGCTGGAACGATTTTTATAGGGGATAGAGATATAGGACGTCATGCACAAAACTTCTTTACAAATATCTATGAAAGCAATGGCCGTCTTGTTTCTACTATCGATTTTGCAGGTTTCAAATCAACTGTGACCAAGGCAATGAATGATGATCTCACAAAGGAATTCAGTGATTGTGAGATTTTCAATGCAATAAGTCAAATTGGAGATGACAAAGCACCTGGACCTGATGGCCTTACAGCTAGGTTTTATAAATCTTATTGGGATATAGTAGGACAAGATGTAATTAAAGAGGTAAAAAATTATTTTAGGACATCATACATGAAACAATCAATGAACCACACAAATCTCTGTATGATTCCAAAGATAACAAACCTTGTAACACTCTCTGATTACCGTCCTATAGCTTTATGCAATTTCCTATACAAAATAATCTCAAAATGCCTAGTAGAACGACTAAAACGGCATCTCGATGCGATTGTGTCTGATCCTCAAGCCGCCTTCATACCGGGAAGATTGGTCAATGATAATGTGATGATAGCGCATGAAATGATGCATTCATTAAAAGTAAGAAAAAGGGTTTCTCAATCCTATATGGCGGTGAAAACAGATGTGAGCAAAGATTACGATCGAGTTGAGTGGAACTTCCTTGAGACAACGATGAGGCTATTTGGTTTTAGCGAGCAATGGATAAATTGGATAATGGGCACTGTGAGATCAGTTAATTACTCAGTTTTAATAAATGGCATACCACACGGCACTATTAAACCACAACGAGGAATAAGACAAGGAGATCCTTTATCTCCCTATCTTTTCATATTATGTGCTGACATCTTAATCCATCTTATTAATTCTAGGGTATCACATGGAGATAATGACGGGCTACGTATAGGGAATGGAGTTCCTGGAGTTACTCATTTACAGTTTACGGATGATTCCTTATTCTTTTGCCAAGCTAATGCTCGTAATTGTCAAGCTTTAAAGGATGTCTTTGACATATACGAATACTACTCAGGTCAAAAAATAAATATGGTCAAGTCTATGATAACTTTTGGATCAAAGGTGCATGGGGTCATTCAAAATCGGCTAAAAAGCATACTACAAATTCAAAGCCATGAAGGTGGAGGGAAATATCTTGGTTTACCGGAACAATTTGGTCAGAAAAAAAAGAAATGTACAATTACATTATTGAAAGAGTGAAGAAAAGAACATCGAGCTGGAGTGCGAAACATTTATCACCAGCAGGAGAGGAAATTATGCTAAAATTGGTAGCTATGGCAATGCCGGTCTATGCCATGTCCTGTTTCAAACTACCGATTGGTATCATCTCAGAAATCGAAACTCGACTCATGAACTTCTGGTGGGAAAAGAATGCAAAAAAGAGGAATTCCATAGATAGCTTGGAAGAGGTTACAATATTCTAAATCGGAAGGTGGTTTAGGTTTTAGAGATTTGGCTAAATGCAATGATGCTTTACTTGCAAAACAAGTATGGAGAATCATTCAAAATCCAAATTCTTTGTTGGCTCGAGTGATGAAGGCAAGATATTTTAGAGATGACAACATCCTAGATGCGAAAGCTCGAAAGTATCAATCATATGGGTGAACGTCTATGCTTGCGGGTTTGAACGTAATAATTAAGGGTGCAGATATATTGTAGGAACCGGTAAAGCTATTCGGATTGGTAAAGACAATATTGTTGCAACGCACCTGCCTAGACCTCTCAAACTCATTACACCTGATAGAAATACATCAATGGAAAATCAGATTTCCATAAACGGATTACACCGGTATTGGAATGATAATCTTATTTCTCAACGTATAAGTCCTGAAGACCACAATCACCTCAAAAGCATTCATCTCTCTCGGGAAGGACATCAGGATAACTTAATTTGGTACTACACTCCTTCAGGAGAGTATACGGTAAAATCCGGATATTGGTTACTCACTCATGATCTGACATATTGTCAAATTAAACCAGCAGCTCCCCATGGGTCAGTGGATTTGAAGAACAAGATTTGGAAAATTTCTATAATCCCAAAAATAAAATACATGCTCTGGCGTACTATTTCAAAAGCATTACCTACAGCTTTAAGATTAATCACCAGGGGCATGAATATCGATCCAATCTGCAACCATTGTCAAATTGAAGAAGAGTCAATAAGTCATGAACTCTTTAATTGTCCTTACGCATCTATAATCTGGAGGTTATCAAATTCTCCAATATTAACTGGACATTCCTTCTCACCAGATGTGGAAGCAAAAATCTTTTTTCTTATCGATTCTTCTTCTAATAATAATTTAACAAAGGAACAAAAAATAATGCCAATTTGGCTCATTTGGTGAATCTTGAAAGCTAGAAACAATTTTGTTTTTAACAAGTACAGAGAGAGTCCTTCGAAGATAATCGCACAAACTGAAGCAGAAGTCAAAGAATGGATTGAAAACATGAGACAGGGAGGACGAGTTCCTATCACAAAAAGCCCAACATCAACTACAATACACATTGGACGAAACCCTCGTCTTCCTTTGTGAAAGTTAATTTTGATGCAGGGTTCAATATAACAAGGACTCAAAGCAACGGAGGATGGATCATTAGAGATCATGAAGCCTTAGCGAAAGCATGGGGATTATCAACTATAGCTACGTTAACACCGCTCTGGAGGCAGAAACAAAAGCTCTTTTGGTCGCAATGCAACAAGCTTGGATAAGAGGATACAAAAGAATACAATTCGAGGGAGATTGCGAGGTTCTCATCAATGCTATCAATGGCAAGACTACTAGATGTGAATTACCTAGTTTACTTCGAGATGTGGATTATTGGGCTTTGATGTTTTCTTCTGTTGTCTTTCAATTCACAAAAAACCATTGTAATAGTATAGCACATCAGTTAGCCTCTCCTATCTACACAACTAGTGTGTTCCAATCATATTCAGGAATTCAGCCGAGGTGGCTCAAACACTTCCTTTGTAAAGAATTACATATATAAATAAAATTCAGTTTGCAGGAAAAAATAAAAATATATATATCAAATTCAACCTGTGCATGAAGTCTATATTTTCAATTTAGACTCGCAATGAAAAAATTGCGTGCGCAATCCATCATTCAATATTTTCAAAATTGCATGCAGAAACAAAATTTCAAATATTTAGAAGTGTCAAACCTTATTTGACACATCTCATCATATATTCTTAACATGTCGTCTCTTATACAGATCATAACTCTTTCTATGATATAATACATATTATTTAACACACAGTTTGCTATAAATATTTTTAAAATATATGTTTGAATTTGCAAAACTACAATTTTTCTATTACTTTTTTGCAACAATACCCTTCTCTGTTGTCCATTTTTAAAAATATCATTTCTCTTGAACAAAATGATCAAATTACCCTGATCGTATGAGAACAGGTAATTAGAAAATGAAATTTTCCCGCCTAAAATTTTTGGCGCCAATTTTTTTTTTCCCCGTAACATATTTTTTTCATGTTGATCTTCTAAAAGAGGTTTTTGTTCCGGAGGATGTACCGATAATTAATGTCATATCTTTAGGTGTTACAACAATGGAGGATACTATTGGTTGGCATTTTACGAAAACGGGTAAATATACGGTTAAATCAGGGTATTGTACGTCACGTTTAGGGATCAAGAGATCGTTTCAAAACAATTTTTTGGTCTAAATATAAAACCGCTGCAATCACACACTGGAAAGTACATTGCCCCCGAAAATAAGGTATTTTCTATGGCAAATGTTATCAGGTTGTGTATCGGTGACAACAAATTTGCGAAAGAAAGGAATAAATTTTGATTCATCTTGTGGGAGGTGTGGGGATCCAGAGGAAACAATTGCTCATGTAATTTTTGCCCCCCATCGCGACAGACTTGGGCACTATCCAAATTCCAATGGTGCCTGGAATTTTCCCAACAGGCTCTATTACTACAGATATGGATCACATATTTTGGCGAATACCCTCGGATATAAATTCATCTTCTACTTTTCCATGGATAAGTTGGTATATTTGGAAAGCGCAAAATGAAAAGATTCATGAGAAAATTGATAAATCTCAATATGAGCTCCTACGTTTAGTGGACACGGAAGCAAAAGCATGACAAACAGCGCAAGCTGAGCTATGTTCAGAAAACCATGGATTTTTAAACATGGAAAATATTACCCGAGATAAAGTTGCTGTTTCGACTTGTTTGAATGGAGTTAAATGCTACGTTGATGGTTCTTGGAAAAATAGTGATAAGTTTTCAGGGTTAGGGTGGTATTGTCAGTCAGCTAATGGAGAGCCGCCGATAATGGGAGCCGCTAACACCCGGCGAAGCCTATCCCCACTTCATACCGAAGTAGAAGCCTTTCTCTGGGTGATGAGATGTATTGTTGGAGCTGACAACCAAGACGTATCGTTCTTTCAGAATGTTCAGATTTAGTGAAGATGGTGTGTTCCCCAAACGAATGGCTAGCGTTCTCAGTATATCTAAACGAGATTCAAATCGACAAGGAAGAATTATCTAATTTATCTTTATCTTTACTTTCTTGTAGTGCGAATGTAAAAGCATATTCTTTGACACGAAAAATTTGTACCGAACCGCATCATATCCCTTATGTAAACAATGTTTCTCAGGGATGGCTCATTTGAACATAATTAATTAAGCAGATGACAAAAAAAAAAATAATCACATCCAAAAAATATATTTTAAAATCCTCTATAAATCTTTTAAAAAATCTTTTAAATACCCTTGTAAACCCTTAAATAATTTTTGAACCATTTTAAAATCTCTTGTGAACCCTTACAAAAGGTTTTAAAAAAACTTAGAAGAGTGTTAAAAAGTTCTTAAATCCTTTAAAAACCCGTGTAAATCCTTTAAAAATCTCTTAAAAATCCTTGAAAATCTATTTCCAGCCAATTATTTTTTTTTGTGGAAAAATTTTGACGGGATATTTATTTTCGAAATATTTTAGGCGGGAAGATAAGTATTTCATTTTGTTAACCTAAAAACATTTTAAAAGTATGTGTAAAATGGTCATTAAAAATTAGAAGATGGTAGAAATGAAAATGACCAATAGAAAAGGGTATAATTGAAAAGAGGTAGTGGCATTCTTAGCAATTTTTCTTAAGAAAATCAAATTAGAGTATTTATACTTTTATCTTTTTGGTCTACTAATATTTATGATATTCTTTAAAAATGTATTCATTTAAACTATTTGAATGGTATAAATGTAAATATATAACTTTTTATAGTAGTATATAAAATTAGGAAATTTAAAAAAGAAATATATGAAAAGTTTTCCTTGTTAATCAGTCAGTATTTTTGTTTATGTAAGAAATATATTACTCATTTTCTTGTGTTCTTTTCTATCAACTTAACACACATGTCAAAACGCTCCCAGACACAGGAATGAGACATCCTCTACACCCATGTCTTCTGACGCCGGTGAGACTTCTTGCCGCCGGCGTCGGGATACCCTCTTAATCTTTTTCAGTTCTTCTCAATCCTTTGGTTCCTTTTATCTTCTTCTTTAAGCGTTTCTTTCTTGAAAAATCCAAAATTTTCCTCCCTAAGGGTCTTCTTCTTTGTGGGTCCTCTATGCGACAGAAGAGTGAATCGATACTCTACCAGCTCTGCCCCCAATCATCCCTCGGACGTAGCTGTGTCTTGGAACCCGCCAAAAGAAGATTCGCAATACTCCACCACCGTTTTCTCCTAAATTCCAGAGCAGTCCTTCACCAACACATCAATTGGCTCTCGATTTGTAATAGCACCGACAACACCTTTAGTCCCTTCTCACTGGATTTCGTTGATGGCAGGAAAATCTCTTGGACCATCAGTGGTGCTTTTTCCGGTAAGAACATCGACGACACACGACGAGCTCCTTTGCTGGCAGGTGGTTCCCCCTTGTGCTTCACCGTCGACCATCATCTCAGAGTTACACGACGACATTGATCTTTCTTCCCTTCTCCAAACCGCAGCAATTCTAGGGTTTGGTGGGATGGGCCTCACTCCTTTTGGCGGCCAACAAACTCTAAACCTAATTTGGCCCATATCTGTGAGACCCAGTCCCGGACGTCTCGGCGTCCGAATTCAGCGGGTGTAAAATCTTGCTTACTCCCTAACTCGGGACACGGGCGTTACAATATCCAGGTTTGATCTTTTTATACCTTTGCCTAATCTCCCTCTAAAACATTGCTCCACGATATCGAATGGTTATGGACTCCTTTCAATCGTGGGAACATTATTTTTAGAGGAGACTTGCAATTAGAATTTTTGAAACTTGTTGCTTAGAGTAGAGTGGTTGCCACCAAATGCAAGTTTTGTATTGAAGCTTAGTGAAATAGGTTTAATCTCGAACCATAGGCATTGTGACGCGGCTCACGCCTCTACTCTCTTATGTGACATAACGAGTTTAAACCTTTGCACTATCACGCTTACTCATACCGCCCCATGTCTTTTGTTGGGCGATGCATCTCAACCTTCTTGGATTTGTTGGATAAAACCGCTTTGGCTTGCTCGATCAACTTTCTCTTCAAAACTATTTAAACCGCCTAATCTCAGTCTTTTGATTAGAAGATTGCGTTTTGGACTTGTAACCTTCTTTGCCGAATGCATCAAGCTTACTCCTCTAAAGAGATACCTTCCCTCAAACCTTACTCCTCTAACGAGATATCTTCCCTGAATTTTGAACCCGAGAACAAGCCTCAAACCGCAGCCTCTTCCATGGAGCATTTCAACGAAAGCTCTTATGCGTCGATCGCACGAGCTCATTATGATCACAAGTTGATCCAAGATTTCTAGAAGCTAGCCTTCAAATTTAAATCTCTACAGGTCCCAATAGATCTTCCAGCCTTTGCAATCTTTTTGAAGTTATGCATCTTTGAAAACTCATGGAATCTTTATCCTTGTCTTTCATGTAATGTTTTAAGCTTAAGTTGTATGAACCCACCTCTTTTGAGGATTTAGTTTAATGAAAGCTTCTTTGCCCACAAAAAAATAAGAAATATATTACTCAAGTCTCAAATTTTGACTCATTATAATTTTTTCTTCATAGATTAATGATTTATATACGTTTATAAAATCCAAATCATGTTATATACAGAAAAATCTATTCTTTGTTATTATATGGATGATATGATGATTTATTTGTTTAAGAAAAATAGAATCTTATAAAAATGAGAAGTGAAGTATAATGATTAATAATAAATTAATATGATAAGTTATTTCAAATCTTATATGTTCATTGTAAGTTAAGAAAATAATAATGTATTTTCTTTATTATAGTTTAATTAAACTAATTAAATTAAAAAAAATTCGTATTTCACTTGTTTATCCTTGATAAGAGGGAGATTTATAAAACTACCATTTTTTTACTACCATTTTGCTACAATACCCTTTTATTTTGTCCATTTATAAAAATACCCCTTCCCTTGAACAAAATGACCAAATTACCCTCATCTAATAGAAACATGTAATTGGAAACTGAACTTTTCCCGCCAATTTTTT
>Ga0041059_1001705_pt1 | contig 17155 bp, 10 predicted proteins | sample AraColnosormetaG_FD_56232 | JGI IMG/M metagenome (GOLD analysis project Ga0041059, IMG submission 56232) | Arabidopsis roots microbial communities from North Carolina, USA - Col MF nosort | ecosystem: Host-associated > Plants > Roots > Unclassified | place: USA: North Carolina | collected...
TTTTTTTTTTTTTTTTATAAATGTAAATAGTATCAAAATCACTTGTAATGCCGTTTTCGTTTTTTTTTCTTTCTACAATGCCGTTTTCGTTTAAATCAAAATGATTGTGTTTAAAAGATCCTTCAAAACAATTTAACACTGTTATTCTGTTAACTTTAGGTGTCGAAATGGCGGTTTTTAGTTAGATTTTTTTTTTTTTTGCAGATTCAGTTTTAAATCCATTTTTGCAGCTAAATTGTTTAAAACAGAAGTTGCTTACATTACTTTGCATTTTTTTCCTATAAAGATTTATATATACACAGACAAAACAAAGAGATCCGTTACAAAATTATACACAGGAGTGGAGATGTCGGCTAAATTCGAAATGATTAAAGAAGACTTGTGACATCCGCATGATTTCACCCACCCATTTACTGTTTCTTCCACTTCTCAATGGCTTTGAGAGTTGATACACTCTCTATCTCACACTATCAAGGCCCTTTCTAGAATTATCGTTAACCAAATCGATAACGGTTTTTCTTTAGACCGTAGTATAACTAAAAAGCTGTGCGAAAACGAAAATTTGGGACGGGATAAGACAAAACAGAACGGAGTGGAACTAAAAAGAATTTGTCCGTGACTCGTGGGCCAAGCCCATTAGCAACTATGAGTGATCGTATCAAAACTGATAAACAGGCAACTCTCAATTTTTTTGGTTACTCCAACTTGTAATAATAACACTTAACACTTCAACAAACAAATGATTAAAATCACTAAATCTTGTAATTAGTTGACTAACAATTTATACTAATTATTAAAGGTGGGCCTATAATCCGGAAGAACAAGCCAAACTAACTTTTAAAAGTTAAACTCTCGTTTTGTTTATAAATTTGATTAGGTTTATTATTTTCAAAATCAAAAATAAAACGATCGAACAGTGATTTATCTATAACCATATCAAACTGAATTAAAAAAGATTTCATTTAATTTCATTTTTTTATAAAACTGAAAAACCTTAAACCGGATTTCTTACTTCTAAAGTTCTACTAATTGTTTTAAATTGATTTTTCCCTCCAAAATTAACCAAAAATAGCAATCGTTATGATCTTCTAGAAAAGATTGACTTTAGATTATTTACTTTTCAGTAAATTAGTATGAACAACATTACATATTCAAAAATAAATTACATAAAAACAATTTATTTGGCTAAAGCAAAAGATGAAAGTAAGTTTTCTGGTAATGATTCTTGACTTTTGCGTTAAATGGTCTTCACGAAAGCAGCAAAACGTTCCAATCCTCCACGAATAATCTTCTCCATAAACGGTTTCATTGCCTAAATTTTTTGTTAAACACAAATAAATACATTAACAGGTTTAATTATAAGTCATGATACACAATTTGTCAAAATAGGCTTACAAATGCAACTGGAGCAAAAGCATTTGGAACTTCATATGAAAAACTAATCTGAAAAAAAAGAAGAAGATAGTGGCTAAATGAAACTTAACACAATTTGAACTTTTATCATACAAGTGAAAAGGACAAGATAACTAACTAACCTCTACTAAACACGAGGAAGGGCCTCTTGGGAAAAATCGAACACTGCCTCTGTTTTTATAAATAAAGAAAAAATATTGAAGTTGAATTAAACGATCAAGCAATCACTTTCACAGAGAGATTGAAACTATCGTTCTGTTTTCTAAACCAAATTTCTTGAGTTTACCTATTTTCAAAGCCTTCGATAGATCTCCAATGTATCTTTCGATCTGGAATTGGCTGTTAGGAGGATAAAAAGATTCATTGAAATGTTAAAAATCTCTAATCAAGAAAGAAGAATCTGATTGGTTGATTGATATAATAAAAATTTTACCTGTAAATTTTTTGCGAGAAAGTGATATTCAATATTTTGTCCAAAAGACTCGAGTTTTACCAAATAACGCGATAGGTCTGGACTACCCTCCATTGCCTACGAGGAAGCAAATGATTTGTGAGCAACAAACGACTCTGTTTTTTAGAGTTAAAGAACAAAAAAAATACAGGAAAATGTTATTTAATACCTGAACTTTCAAAAAATGGTCAAATTAACCGTGAATTCTTGAAATGACCGTTTTATACCTCAACAAATAGTTGATTTCTAATTTAACCTATAAATTATCGTTGATTCGGCCAAATCGACTCACCATTAACACTTCTTAACAGCTCTCCTAATAGCGTAACTAACAATTGTTTTCGTCCTTAAACCAACGACAACGGCTGTTAGGCCATGTTTTGTAATGGTTGTTAGGAGCGCTATTAAGAAGTGTTAACGGTGAGTCGATTTGGCCGAGTCAACGATAAATTATAGGTTAAATTAGAAGTCAACGATAAAGTATAGGTTAAATTAGAAGTCAATTTTTTGTTGAGGTATAAAACGACAATTTCAAGAGTTTACGGTTAATTTGACCATTTTTTGAAAGTTCAGGTATTAAATAACATTTTTCCCAAAAAAATACCTCAACAGATGACAAAAATGGCATCCACTTGGGGAACATTTCTCGATCTGCGTATAACTTGTAAGCCACGGAAGCTGGTGCATCCACCACCATCTTTACCCTGCTTAATCCAAACCAAAGAATCTCTCTGAAAAGTATGAAACTTAATGAAAACAAGTATAGTTTTGTTGCCTGGAGGAACTTACGTGACGTCTTGCCATTGCATAACGGGTCTGAAAGGTTTAGGAGAAGAGGAAATTAAGAGACCATTGTTAGAGTTCAGTAGTTTTGCAGAGTTAGCTGATGAAGAAGACAACAATAATAACATTCGTGGAGAAGAAGAAGAAGATCGATGAAGCATAGATAAAACAGTTGCAGACTTTGGGATTTTTCTGAAACAAAGTGTCGATCTGGTTGTTGAAACTGTGCCAGAAGCTATTGATGACATCTCTTTTGATCTTGAGAGAAAGAGATTTAGAGTTGATCAAAATGAGTGTTCAAAGATTTAAGATGTAACCTTGTTTTTCCAAAGAGACAAGTTAGGAACAGAGACTTTTCAGCACCCATTCTCTTGAATGTGTTAGGACACTCCACGCAAAGTGTGTTGTCGTGTTTAGACAAATAAGTTAACATTGGAAAGAGAAAAGCTCTCTTTGCCGTGACTTTGTTTCTTGTTTGGTTTTGTTTTGTTCTTTTTTGGTTTCACTCAAATCAAAAACAAGATTTCTGGTTGGTTTATTGAGTTTCTCTTTTTCTTGGTGACCTAAACCACACAACTTCTGTTATGATAGAAAGAAATATTTGTCACTTTAATCATACAAAAGTTACAATAGAGATCTCCCTAATTATGAGATCTGGTATAGTTTTCAAATCACGTATATACCAAGAGAAAGATGCATACATATATTCCTGCAAAAGCAAAGTGTTGATTTTTCAGATAATGAAATGGTTTAAGTGGAGTTTAGAATAAAAAAGCTAACCTTTTTAAGTAGTTTTGGCCAAGGCTGCAAATCGTTCAAGTCCACCTCTAAGCAAGCTTTCTATAAAAGGCCGTAGTACCTGAATTGGGGAAAGTTAAGGTAATAAGAAAAACAGTCTGTGACATTCAGCTTGACATAGAGACTTTAAGGTAAAAAGATACGCACCGATGCCACAGGGGTTAATAGGGCAGGGACTTCATATGATACGGTTAGCTAAAAGATGAAACAAATTTGCAAGAAAAAAGGAAAAGCATTAGAGAACTATTCTAGTAGGATTGTGATCAAATGATGTGTGATAAAATGGAGTGTTCTTTACCTCTACGATGCACGATGAAGGACCTTTAGGAAAGAATCGAACGCTGCCTCTGCATTGGTTAAGTACCAAATGTTAGGCTCAAACAGATAATACATTAGAGTAAGATTGAACCTTTATGATCTCTTGCTTACTTATTAGGAAGACCTTCAAGAGATCTCCAATGGATTTTCTGATTAGGAGTAGGCTGCACAATAAACAACCCAACAAAAAGCCAACAGTTTTACACAATTAGTCTAAGTACCACAGAGGAGCATTGATCTAAAACAGAATGATGGATTCTTGCCTGAAGATTACGAGCAAGCCAAGAATACTTAATGTCTTGACCAAAAGCATTGTATTTGAGTGACCAACGTGATAGATCAGGCTTGTCCTTTAACACCTAACAACAGAACACAAACCGAGTTAAAATCTAAAGCAAGAAGCTTTCAAAGATTGAAACTTTGAGAGATAGATCAAAAAATCAAATCCACCTGGACAGATGAAATAAAAGGCATCCATTTAGGAAAAGATTCACGATCCAAGTAGAAATTATACGCTACTGATACTGGAACATCGACCTCCATCTTTACTCTGTTTTCTCCAAACCAACAAAGATTGAAAACAGAATCATATCAATTTCTACAAATAAAGTGGAATCGAAGCAGAGAAGAGGATAAAGGAGAGATTTTTACGAGCAGTCTTGCCACTCCATGGAAACAGAGAATCGTCGTCTCTTGGGAATGATGAATCTCGATCTGCGACTAACGGAAGAAGAGTAAGAGGAGAAGCCATTTAGGGTTTTTGGAAACAGAGGAATGAGAGAATATGAAAAGGGTTTGCGATCGAAGCAAATCGGTGATTGGATATTTGGGGTTTTACAGGTTTTGGACAAGTGATTGATCGTGTTCATGTTAATTGCTACTACAGACATTGAAGCTTCCTTAGTTTTGTCTTTGGAAGGAAAGATAAGACTAAAAACTTTAGCAACCACAAGAACTCAAATTGCTGAGTGTTACTGATTTGTCCGTATAAAATTAGAAGATAATCATGAATTTAGGGTTTGAATAAAGTGATTAATGAAACCAAAGCAAAAGCGGGGATAGCTCAGTTGGGAGAGCGTCAGACTGAAGATCTGAAGGTCGCGTGTTCGATCCACGCTCACCGCATTTTTTTAATATTGTTTATGTTTTATTCAAAGCCCATTGGATCTTTATTCTCTTTTAAATATGTGTCCATTTAGTGTGTTCTACCGAGCGCGTTTGGCCCGTATGAACGAAAGATCTGCCACAACAACTAAATTATGAAATGATAATGCAGTAGACTTTTACGAAGTGACTAAGTTAAGAATAACAGATTTACAGAATATTATTAAGGTTGATAATATCATCAAATTCTTTGAAACAAATAAGTGACCAAGAACGTGTCAATGCGCAATTCGAATCCTTAAAATAATATTTGTGAAAATAAAATAAAATTTAGCCAAGTTTTTAATCTAATATATGTCAAAACTTTATGATATCACTACAAAACTACAGACCAAAAGGACGAGATGTTCAGTTCGGTTTGACATTTTGGTTTTAAAAAAAACAAGTGGTAAATATTTAACACTTCAACTAAGTGTGGCCAAAAATTCAATTATTTTTTCGGTTGTCCGTCGTTGACCGGATTTGAAATCGTTTGGATTTAAGTGAAGATGAGTCACAACAGAGGATGGAGATCAATCCTACGATGATTGTTTGTTTGCTGAGAAGACGAGAGCATCCGGTCTAAAACGATCGTTCTGTTTAGACAAAACGAGATAATGAAAGATGAAGAATTATTTTGTTATGGTATCGAAGAAGAAGAGAGAATGATAATGGATTTAAATTTCTCAAGGAAGAAGAGAGAATGAGTGATGTTTGGAGGTCTTCATTTATAAGCATTCGCTTCTTCAAAAAAAAAAAGGAAACTTTCGATTGTTTCCTTTTCTTGTTAGGGTTGACAAAAAATAAGAAAATCTGACAACGTTCGAGAGATCTGGACCGTTTAGTTTCATCAGGTTGCAACTGTGAGATATCGGACGGTGATAATCAATTCTAAACGGTAAGTTTGTAAGATTATGCGGGACCGGGACGATCTATTTATTATACACCTCTCTGTTACAAACAAATCAGTCATATGTTTGTGGAGAACGAAAGAAGAGATGAAGATGATGGTTCTGAACCAAGCTGTTTATAAATGGAGATGATGATGTTAACTGGAACAGAGGCAGCAGTAATTGATGATCTAACAGACATTGACATCAGGCAACCAATCCTAGTCTGCGTGTGGGAGATAGAAGCGGCCTGGTTATGAGAATGTTGGAGCAATCAATTGCTTTGGTTAGGGCCAGAGCAATCATGTCATTCATCCTCAATCTTGATTCTGACCACTACATAATCTACAACTCCATGGCTCTGAGGGAAGGTGGTAGTGATGGAATCTTAATGGGCTATTTTTAACTGATTAGAAAATGGTTCTTTTTAATGTATTGGGCCACTTGGCTGAAATGGGCCTTATTGGCTATGTATCATTTTATTTCTGAGACAGACTTTTTGAAAGATAATCCTTTATGGAAAAATTGACTTTTAGAAACACAAGTTTATTTACTTACAAAAATATCCGACAACAATAGTCAATGAGGATGAGCAATTGCGCATGGGTTTTGCACACCATCGAATTTTCTTTATAAACTTAACAAAGAAAACTCTTTTTTCTCAATCACTAATCAGCTTTACTTTTCATTAGAAATCACAAAAAGTAAATAAATAAAAAATTTACTTACTGCGTAACTTATGAAGATATATTATGAGCGAGTTAGAAATACACTACCCACCTCGCCACCCAGTCACCCACTACCAAAAGAGGAGTGGCTACAAACACCTTCTAAGATGTTTGCACTTTTTGTTTCTTTTGTTTTTGAAGGATCTTATATTGTTTGTTTCATTAACAGCTTTTATATATCTGTTTCATGTAAAAGTAAAACAATAAAGTATTGATGACAAATGGTAACTCTAGTCATATATAAAATTATGAAGAATTACACACACACACACAAATAATAAAATGAAGAATATTAAGGATGTTTAGAGATTTTAATCCATTTTAAAGAATAAAGTTAAGATACGGTAGATCAAATGATGTATGTCAAAATCCTTCACCAAACCCCCCAAAGCTCTATATCATTCATTAATCAGCCGTTAAACAAAATAATCCAACGGTCACCATTAAGTCTCACCAATACCCACAATTTTTTTTGTTTGGTCATCACCAACAACCACAATTAAAAGTCTAAAATCTTCACCTACCACAAACCTCTTGCAGAGCATGAAAGTGTGTATTTTCATGTGTGCGAGTGAGTAATGAGTAATGCCTTTGTAGTAATTAAACTATTCTATTCTTTGTTTCTTAGTTGCATTGAAAACGTTTTCCTTATCTCACTTGTATCAAACCAAACGAAACTAAAAAAGACTATTGTTTGATATAATTTTTGATGTGTAACCCGGTCCAACAATTTCATATGGTATTTATTTGAATTTTTATAGTCCTTTTTTCCTAAATTACAGTCTTACAGACACAATTATTTTCTTTGAAATGAAAAATCCGATTGGTTCACGTTATATAACAAGTCGGACCAATCGGTCCCCAATAGTCAGAAAATTTTGAAAATAATGCCAAAAAATAGTAAATATTGGTAGGCCAACTCCAAAGCCAAATACATATATATTTCTTTACAAGTCCAAAGTAGGGTGGTTTAACCAAATAAACCGGTGACCAGTCATTAGTGAACCGTAAAAGGCCTATAAATAACCAACGTGTTCTGACTCACTTTCTCGTCTCAAACCGTTCCTTCTCTTTTAACACTTGTTCTTTTAAGGCAAAAAGGCTCGAGCCACAGAGATCTGAGTTTCTCTTCTTCGAGATCTGATCGCCGAATCTCATAATCTCCCATCGAAGCAGGTATTGTTCTTCGTATTCGCTTCTCGTTTCTCTCTCGATGTATTGTTCATTTTTGTTTTCCAGTTGATTTTCAAGTCTGACGTGCGTATTTTTTCCGATTTGACGATGGAAGTAGATTTAAGGGACTATTGACTGTATCTATGGTTTTTAATTAGATTTCAGCTACTCTTTAACCATTTTGTTATTGGATCAGCAGCGATTTCGTTATAGATTCTCAAAAATATTCTCAGATGTGTGGGATTTGAGTAGAGTTTATGTTGCGTTGGCATGATTTGAATAGTATGCAAGATTTTTGAGATTTTGAATTCGTTCATGTGTGTATGTGTGATTGTAGCTTGATATGATTTAACCTGTTAGTTAAATGTGCATAGACAATAAGTAACATACGAAGCGAGTCACTAAGCATAAGAGTCAACTTGTTTTGCTGAAAAGATATCACTTATGATTTTCGAATCATTTTAGCTTTTTTGTCACTTGAGCTTAATGATTCTTCTGAAATTCGATTCTTTGTTTGGTTTATGTCACATTCTTTAGAATTGAGAATCTAAGAAAAGCTTACAGGATATGGTGAAACTATTCTTTTAAGATAGCATGATGCTTCTTTTATGATTCTACAGTGGCTAAGTCATTTTTTTTTTGTTCTATTCTTTGTAGCAGAATGGAGACTTTTCTATTCACATCTGAGTCTGTAAACGAGGGACACCCAGACAAGCTCTGTGACCAGATCTCTGATGCAGTCCTCGATGCCTGCCTTGAACAAGACCCTGACAGCAAAGTTGCTTGTGAGACATGCACCAAGACCAACATGGTCATGGTCTTTGGTGAGATCACTACCAAGGCTACTGTTGACTACGAGAAGATTGTCCGTGACACCTGTCGCGCCATTGGATTTGTCTCTGATGATGTTGGTCTTGATGCTGACAAATGCAAAGTCCTAGTCAACATTGAGCAACAGAGCCCAGACATTGCTCAAGGAGTTCACGGTCACTTCACCAAATGTCCTGAAGAAATTGGAGCCGGTGACCAAGGGCACATGTTTGGTTATGCCACTGATGAAACCCCTGAGTTAATGCCCCTGAGCCATGTTCTTGCCACCAAGCTCGGTGCTCGCCTAACAGAAGTCAGAAAGAATGGTACTTGCGCCTGGCTAAGACCTGACGGCAAAACCCAAGTCACTGTTGAGTACTACAATGACAAGGGTGCCATGGTCCCAATCCGTGTCCACACAGTCCTCATCTCCACCCAACACGATGAAACTGTGACCAACGACGAAATTGCCCGTGACCTTAAGGAGCATGTCATCAAGCCAGTCATCCCAGAGAAGTACCTAGACGAGAAAACCATCTTCCACTTGAACCCTTCAGGCCGATTCGTCATCGGTGGACCCCATGGAGACGCTGGTCTCACCGGGCGTAAGATCATCATCGACACTTACGGTGGATGGGGAGCTCACGGAGGCGGTGCATTCTCAGGTAAAGACCCAACCAAGGTCGACAGAAGCGGAGCCTACATTGTGAGACAAGCAGCTAAGAGCGTTGTGGCTAACGGGATGGCTCGTAGGGCTCTTGTTCAGGTCTCATACGCCATTGGAGTCCCTGAGCCATTGTCTGTCTTTGTGGACACTTATGAGACTGGATTGATTCCAGACAAGGAGATACTAAAGATTGTGAAGGAGAGCTTCGACTTCAGACCAGGAATGATGACAATTAACCTTGACCTAAAGAGAGGAGGAAACGGAAGGTTCTTGAAAACTGCGGCTTACGGACACTTTGGAAGAGACGACCCTGACTTCACCTGGGAAGTCGTCAAGCCACTCAAGTGGGACAAACCTCAAGCTTAAATTTTACCTACTCTGTTTCTGTCTTCATTCCACAAACCAATTATCTGCTCACTTTTTTATTTCTCTGTTTTTGTGGTTTATTGTGTTTATGTATCATTGTACTTGAGCTATTTCAATTGGGTGTTTGTTTTTATGGCGACTTTTACACGGCTTGGAGTAAGTTTCATGTTGTTCTTATATAATTATAACCATGAAAAATTAATATAAACTAAAGTGTCATGAAATAGTTAAACCTACTGCCAAAAGATGTACACATATACAAAAAAAACATTTGGACTGCAGTAACAGAGTATTTTCTTCCTTTTCAAGTCCCAAGGTCAAAACAGAGTAGCATCGTCATCATCATTTTTGTGATTCTTCTATACATTTTATACTAAAATTCAAAAAGAAAAACTAACCATGTGCATCTCTGCAATTTCATATCTAGTACCAGACAAGAGTTAGGGCAATGTGATCTTTGGCAAATTGTCATGATCCGCTTGATGGCACTTCTTCAAGATTCTCGAACTCTCTTACGATCTGCTTTATATCATCCTCACTAATCCTCCCACTTTCTCTAAGCTTGAACACAATAAACTCTGATTCACTAATCACAAACCAACAACAAGAAAAATCAATCAGTAACCAAAAACAGAATTTCGAATGAAAGAAACAGAGTTGCAAATGTTTACCTCGGGGGCAATTTCATGACAGTAGTACGATCGATTCTCATCTCAGCCAAGTAAAGAAACAGAGTAGCCATTGCAATAGTTGAAAGAAGAAGCCAAAACACTGCGAAGCCTCTCCCTTCAACCGTCTTAAACGTTTTATCTCCGTAACCAACCGTCGTAACGGAGATAACCGACAAGTAAACCGAATCCAACCAATCCAATCTCTCGAAAACGTGAAGAAACAAAGCTCCACTTCCGACGCAGAGACCAACGGCGCAAAACGCTAAACAAAGTTTCCACTTTAACCTTATCTTGCCATCTTCGGCAATGTGATCTCTAATCGCTCTGTTTCTTGTCTTGTTGATTCGATCAAGAATCGCGTTTTCTTGAAGACTTAGAACGTGACTCACGACGCGGTTGAGTAGATAATCAAGAAATACGACGCCGGTTGATACCAAGACGATGGTCAAGATCTTGGTCGTTGAAGTTGACGGGACAATGTCCCCGTAACCGACTGTAGAGAATGTGACGATGGAGAAATAGAAAGCGTCGACGAAAAGATTGGTCTCGGTTCCGGAGAATTGGTCTCGAAAGAATGAGTATGTGCAAACCCCGAAGGTTAAGTAGACCAAGAGGAGGATCATGGCTAGTACAAGAATGGTCCATTTCGATTTTGATACGGTGGTGACTTGAGTTTCTTCCGGTGAGGACTCGTTGGGATGGAGAAGGTTCTCATTGAGAAGGTTCTCTTCTTCCATTTAGAAAACGCTCTTCTTTCTCTTCTTCTTCTTGGTAGCTTCTGAAGAGATTATCAAATTTGAAAGAAAAGGTTTTTTGGTTTTTTGACGACTGAGAATTTTGATGTTCATGATCTTTACGTTGCTTCTCTATCTATCTTCCGGGTTTTGAGTTTTGTTTGGTTAAGAAATTTATCCACAGATCAGGGAAGTAAAACATCTGATTAATGAGGCCCATCAAAGGCCCAAACAATTATCTTTAAATATCGAAATCCAAGTCAGAGCTTTGTATTGGATTAAGGTCCATAGGGATCATGACTACATAAAAGTTGTGCGTAAAACGCTACGTTTTGCGTTTTAAGATGAAACAGAGTTAATGGAAATGGTATCATCTTCCGTACACAATAAGATCTCGCGGGGAATTGGGAATCGCAAGAAGGTAAGTGGCCCCCATGACTACTACTACTACAACGGATATACTACTTTAAATTACTAATTATTTGTTCTTATTTCAAAGTGGTAAAAATATTCTCATGTAATTAAGTCAGTCATGTGTGATGTGTTTTGTTGATGACGCAAGCAGTGACGCTTTTTTTTTTTGTTCGAGTTGTTTTCAAAACTTGGAGATTTATCGAAAAAGTATGTTAACATTTTTTTCCGATTATCACTATAATTAATCTCATTAGTTGTTTTCTTTTCTTACTATCTATAGTACTTACAATTGCATGTAAACATGCCAAATTATAATTAGTTGACAAGTTTATTTGTTCTTGTCTTATAAGGAGTAGTTACTAGTTAGCACAAAATTAACTTTTAATTATGACGTTGGTTTTGGTTAGAAACCTTTGAATATAATTATCACTTTATTTTTTAATAATTGGACCCTCATGTTTTTCCTTATTACAGAAGACAACATAAACAGAAGAATAATAATCAAGTTCATTATTTGCTTGAACAAAAATAATACTAATATACATACATTATGACGAGTGTGAGTTAATCAATAGCCTTAGCGGCCAAGAAAATGGATGTCTTAACGCTCACAAGGTGAAATATGTTTTACTACAATATATAAAGTTGACTTTTTTGCTTAGTTGCCAAGCAAGTTAGTCAACTTCCGGTAAAGTGGAAATTCTCCCAGTCTTCGTTAATTTGTTTGAATTATCTACGGAATTGTCTTCATCTACCATTTAATATTGTAAACACTGTTTGTTAACAATAATCGGAGGGGATAAATCAATATGCAAGTGGTTCCTTGATCATCATGATTTTTGTTTTTGGTTTTTGGTTTTAGAACAATAGCAAATTAAGTAAAATAATGTACTTTATTTCTAAAAACCAGATAGTAACTTTATTTTAAATATTAAAATGTTTATATCTTTTATTTTTATGTTTGTTAACCAACATGCAATTGCGAATCTGATCTGGTTTATTGAAACTACAAGTGTTGATCATCGATCTAAATTAACGTAAGATTTCGATTTTTGTATCATTGAATCTTCCAATCTCTTACAGTGGTTACTAACCACACTCCACGCTCTCTTTACTTGGAATAAACAAGTTTTCATATTAACTCACGAGATTTTTATTTTTTGGTGATTCCATAATATGAGATTTGTGAAATTATCATGTTCATTGTTCGGAAAAAGTAAAACCAACTACACAATTCTGTCTGCCTAACATTTTTCATATACAAGTACTAGTGAACAAGAGTAAATTTATAACATGTGAATTTAGAGAATGTCTTCCTAAAAAGAAGAAGATTTATGATATTTTAGTAAACACTTCGAAAATGGATAATTATTATGTTTTTTGACCATGACAATAGTTTATTCCCACTCTCCTTGCTTCTCAAGCAATTATCGCAAACCCCAAGAAACAAGAGTTGCATATAAAAAGGCAAAATTCTCATATTTTTCTGCAGAAACAAATTTGACTCTAGAAAAGTTGAATATATTAAGAATTAAACAAAGATTAGATTAACAACAACAGCTACGCTCACGTCTGTCTTATTCCCACAGAGTTTCAAAAACCTTTTCGCTTTTAGCAGCTTCTCGCCACATCTTTCAGGTCTGTTCTCTTTTAACTTCTTTCCTTTTTAATTTCAGATTTCTGATTGGTTTTAGGGTTTTAATTAGATCTCTGATTTTACGGGCAAGCAAAAAGCATGTGACACTTTCCCTTAACAGACTCTGTTTCATTTGTGATTATTTCTGGGAACTCTCTAGATTGAAATTTAACATAAAGGACAAATCTTTTCAGAAATCACAAGTGGGTTTTTTGGATTTATATTAGTAAACTCTGAGATTGTCAATATAGGACTGGCACTGGATTGAAATGTTTCCTTAAATTCTTTATTTTTCTCTGGGTTTTAGGAAAAAAAGTTAAAAAAGCTTTATTTTTCAAAACCTGAAGAAGAAAGCTCGTAACTTTATAGTTCTTTTTGGTTATATACCGTCGATTTCGATCTGGGTATTATCAGTTTTCTTAAAAGTTAAAAGCTTTCTGATTTTTGTCAGCGCCGAAATATGAACGGTGACGGCGCCAGAGAAGGCGACTCTGTTTCACACGAACCATCAACATCTAAAAGTCCTAAAGAAGGAGAAGAGACGAAGAAAGAGGAAAAAAGCGAAGAAAAGGCCAACACAGTTCCTTTCTACAAGCTATTTGCGTTTGCAGATTCTTCTGATGTGCTCTTGATGATATGTGGCTCAATCGGAGCTATTGGGAATGGAATGTCTTTACCTTTCATGACATTGTTGTTTGGTGATCTCATCGATTCGTTTGGAAAAAATCAGAACAACAAAGACATTGTTGATGTTGTCTCAAAGGTAAAAATCCAAACTTTACTAATTAGTTGTTTGACAATTGTTGTTTGGTGATCTCATTCTACTTAATGATGTGGCTTCTAATAGGTTTGTCTTAAATTTGTCTACCTTGGACTTGGAACACTTGGAGCAGCTTTTCTTCGTAAGTTTACACTTTACTTGGAATTGAGGAAGGAAAGTTTTCTTTTTGGTTTCTTCATTGCATTTTTGGTGCTCTTGTTATTGTAGAGGTGGCTTGTTGGATGATCACGGGAGAGAGACAAGCCGCGAGGATAAGAAGTACATATCTGAAAACAATTCTTAGACAAGACATTGGATTCTTCGATGTGGAAACAAACACAGGAGAGGTTGTTGGTAGAATGTCTGGAGATACGGTTCTTATTCAAGATGCCATGGGTGAAAAGGTAATGCAATGGATATAGAAGCTTATATATAATGTTTGGGTTCGTTTTTGAAATTTGTTACTTTTCTTGAATCTTGCAGGTTGGGAAGTTTATTCAGCTGGTATCTACTTTCGTCGGCGGTTTTGTTTTAGCTTTCATTAAAGGATGGTTACTAACATTGGTTATGTTAACTTCGATCCCTCTTCTTGCTATGGCTGGTGCAGCCATGGCGCTTATCGTCACTCGAGCTTCTTCTCGGGGACAAGCCGCTTATGCTAAAGCAGCAACTGTTGTTGAACAGACAATCGGGTCCATCCGAACGGTAAAGCTCAAACATTTCTATAAGTTTCAAAACAATCTTTAACTGACAGTTGCTTCTTGACTTTTTGTTTTGTTTTGGTTTGAAGGTTGCTTCTTTTACTGGAGAGAAGCAAGCCATTAACAGCTACAAGAAGTTCATAACATCGGCGTATAAATCAAGCATTCAACAAGGTTTCTCCACCGGTTTAGGACTTGGAGTAATGTTCTTTGTATTTTTCAGCAGCTATGCTTTGGCTATTTGGTTTGGTGGGAAGATGATACTCGAAAAAGGTTATACCGGTGGCGCTGTGATCAACGTGATCATCATTGTAGTTGCGGGTTCAATGTAAGTAAAAGCCTAGACAATCAACTTTATATATTTGATGTGAGATTAATCCTAACAGGTATGTCTACTTTCTTCTTGTTTAGGTCGCTTGGGCAAACATCTCCATGTGTAACCGCATTTGCAGCGGGTCAAGCTGCAGCATATAAGATGTTTGAGACGATCAAAAGAAAGCCCTTGATTGATGCTTATGATGTTAATGGAAAGGTTCTTGAAGATATCCGAGGAGACATTGAACTGAAAGATGTGCATTTCAGTTACCCCGCGAGGCCAGACGAGGAGATATTCGACGGATTCTCTCTGTTTATTCCGAGTGGTGCAACAGCAGCATTAGTAGGAGAAAGTGGAAGTGGAAAATCTACCGTGATCAGTTTGATTGAGAGGTTTTATGATCCAAAATCTGGCGCAGTGCTCATTGATGGAGTGAATCTCAAGGAGTTTCAGTTGAAATGGATTAGAAGCAAAATAGGATTGGTCAGCCAAGAACCTGTTCTGTTTTCGTCGAGCATCATGGAGAATATCGCCTACGGAAAAGAAAATGCAACAGTTGAAGAGATTAAAGCTGCAACAGAGCTAGCTAATGCGGCGAAGTTCATTGATAAGTTACCTCAGGGGTTAGATACAATGGTAGGCGAGCACGGTACTCAGCTCTCGGGAGGTCAGAAACAGAGGATAGCTATTGCGAGAGCTATTCTTAAAGATCCGCGGATTTTGCTTCTGGATGAAGCAACAAGCGCGCTCGATGCGGAGTCCGAAAGAGTGGTTCAAGAGGCTTTAGATAGAGTGATGGTTAACCGGACTACAGTTATAGTCGCTCATCGATTAAGTACTGTCCGAAATGCGGATATGATTGCGGTAATTCACCGCGGAAAAATGGTGGAAAAAGGTTCTCATTCTGAGTTGTTGAAAGATTCTGAGGGAGCTTATTCGCAGCTCATTCGATTACAAGAGATAAACAAGGATGTTAAAACATCAGAGCTATCTTCGGGATCGTCGTTCCGGAATTCAAATTTGAAAAAGTCAATGGAGGGAACTTCGTCGGTTGGTAATAGTAGCCGTCATCATTCTTTGAATGTTCTTGGTTTAACCACAGGACTAGACCTCGGCAGCCATAGCCAGCGAGCAGGCCAAGACGAAACTGGAACGGCGAGTCAAGAACCACTCCCAAAAGTATCACTCACCCGAATCGCGGCTCTAAACAAACCCGAGATCCCGGTTCTTCTTCTAGGAACCGTAGCAGCAGCAATAAACGGCGCTATTTTCCCGCTTTTTGGGATTCTGATCTCTAGAGTCATCGAAGCGTTCTTCAAACCAGCTCATGAGTTAAAGAGAGATTCAAGATTTTGGGCGATCATATTTGTAGCTCTTGGAGTAACTTCGTTGATCGTCTCACCGACTCAAATGTATCTGTTTGCAGTAGCTGGAGGAAAACTGATTCGACGAATTCGGTCAATGTGCTTTGAGAAAGCGGTTCACATGGAAGTTGCCTGGTTCGATGAGCCACAGAATTCGAGTGGTACAATGGGAGCAAGGCTCTCGGCTGATGCAACTTTGATTAGGGCTCTAGTTGGAGATGCATTGTCTTTAGCCGTTCAAAATGTTGCATCTGCTGCGTCTGGATTGATTATAGCGTTCACTGCGAGTTGGGAACTAGCTCTTATAATCTTAGTGATGCTTCCTCTTATTGGTATCAATGGTTTTGTTCAAGTCAAGTTCATGAAAGGATTCAGCGCCGACGCAAAGGTTCGTACATCAACCGGTTTGGTTCCATTTTTTTTAGGCTCTGCAAAAATCCTTTGTTTTTTTTCTTGTGAATCGAGGAACTTACTCTGGTTTTGGATTACTATGCAGTCAAAGTACGAGGAGGCAAGTCAGGTAGCGAATGATGCGGTAGGGAGTATAAGAACAGTTGCGTCTTTCTGCGCAGAGGAAAAAGTGATGCAGATGTATAAGAAGCAATGCGAAGGTCCGATAAAAGATGGAATAAAGCAAGGTTTCATCAGCGGATTAGGGTTTGGATTCTCCTTCTTCATTCTGTTTTGTGTCTACGCGACAAGCTTCTACGCAGGGGCTAGATTGGTTGAAGATGGCAAGACTACTTTCAATAATGTCTTCCAGGTGAATAACTGTCTTAATCACTGCTCAAGTACTGTTGAAAATCTCTGTGACCTAGTAATGAAGAAGAATGGATCTTGCAGGTGTTCTTTGCGTTAACAATGGCAGCGATTGGAATTTCTCAGTCAAGTACTTTCGCTCCAGATTCGAGCAAAGCGAAGGTCGCAGCTGCTTCAATCTTCGCGATCATCGATAGAAAATCAAAGATAGACTCGAGCGATGAGACAGGGACAGTGTTGGAGAACGTTAAGGGAGATAT
>Ga0041059_1001706_pt1 | contig 17145 bp, 9 predicted proteins | sample AraColnosormetaG_FD_56232 | JGI IMG/M metagenome (GOLD analysis project Ga0041059, IMG submission 56232) | Arabidopsis roots microbial communities from North Carolina, USA - Col MF nosort | ecosystem: Host-associated > Plants > Roots > Unclassified | place: USA: North Carolina | collected 2013-09-02
AATTTTAAAAACCTTTGTAAATTTTTTTAAAATCTTTCAAAAACTCTTATAAAGTCTTTAAAATCATTTTTTAACTTTTTAAAAAAATTGGTAAATATTTTAAAACATTTTTAACTCTTTTTGAACCATTTTAAAACTCTTTCGAACCCTTATAAAATGTTTTAAAAAGATTTACAAAAGTTTTTAAAGGGTTTTAAACTTTTGTAAATCTCTTAAAAATCTTTTAAAAACCCTTGAAACCATTTAATTGTTTTTTGAAAATCCTTGTAAACCCTTTAATAATTTTTGAACCATTTTAAAACTCTTGTGAACACTTAAAAAAGATTTTAAAAATATTTATAAGATTTTTTAATGGGTTTTAAAGGCCTTGTAAATCCTTTAAAAACCCTTGTAAATCTTTTAAAACCCTTGTAAACCCTTTAAAATCTTTTAAAAACACTTGTAAATCTATTTCCCGCCAAAATATTTTGGCGGGAAAAATGTTTTTCAAAAAATAATTTTGGCGGAAAATTTATTTTTAGTATATTTTAGGCAGAAAAATCAATATTTCATTAAAAATAGGGGTGAAATGGTCATTAAAAATTAAAATAAAGTAGAAATGAAAATGGCTAACATGAAGGGGCATAATTGAAAAGGGGTAGTGTCGAACGGGTATTCTTGGCAATTTTTGTTTTTTCATGTGCAATTCGTGCATTAATTGAATGTTTTGTTTTTAGGTTCAAACAATATTTTAAACGTAAACACACAAATTATTTTGATGTTTACGTATATGGTCACAAATTATTACCATGTACGCATATTGTTAGTCTTGAGTTATCATTAATGTTAAAATTAATAAATAACTTATTATTCACAAAAAGTAAAAAGAGAAAAAACTGTAAAAACAAAAGAGGATGAAAAATACTCCATCTATTCTTATTTAGTTGATGTTCTAGGAGAATGCACACATATTAAGAAATCATTTAATTTTTATTTATTTCTAAACTAAAATGTCATTTATTATTTAATCAACCAATAGAAAAATAATCAGCAGAATAAAAATCATCAAAACCAATAAACATATAATTAATTTTGCATCGAAAATTTAAAACTTATCTATTTAAGAACAAAAATAAAAGCTTAAAACATCATTTATAAAAGAATAGAGGTAGTATTAATTTTTATTTTTAGTCAGTCAAGTGAACATTGTACCTAACTGAAGCGCCTTACTAAGTCGTACACGAGTAATGTCGATAGTTACGAGGTCAAGGGTATTTTCGTCCAAATTTGGCATAATGGCTAAACGGTAGAAACTGAATTTCACTTTGCCAAAACCAACAATTAAAACTTGGTCTTCGGACTTAATCCGTAATTTACCCTAAATAGTATGTTCTTCAATTTTTTTAAAAACTAACCTAGTTGCATGGACACTCAATGGATGATCAAGTTGTCATTGGATCTTACTGGATTTCATTGAGTTGTCATCGATTCTTCACCAGATTTCTCGCATTATCGCCGGATCTGCATCAGACCTTTTCAAATTAATCACCAGAACTTAGACAGATTCTTCATAACATTACTTTAATCGTGTTGAGTTTGTTATATTGTTGGTTAACTATATTCCGAAAGTGTTTTCCAGTGTTCGCAAATAACTGGTGGCTATGGATTTTCCATGTTCTTACGAAATAAATAAATATATTAGTGGATATTCTATCTAATCAATGGATAGGGACACAACATCCAATATATAAAAAATATATTTATAGATCTACATAGTTTGTTGGACATCCACAACAAACATCCATTCATTTATCTCACGTAATTGACCGATTATGAGTCTAAATATCTGATCTTAAATTGGGAAAAATGTGGACTAAATATCATTGTTATCGACCTTGTGTCAGTTTACCAGAAAACTAGTTTTCCCCGATCTCTAAATTTTATTACTTTCATTATTAAGGAGCAATGGGAGCAGGATAGATATATGAAGCCAAAGATACTCTATTTACATTGTCATCAGTCATCACTACACCACTTTGAAACTTTTACTTATAGTTTGACATGAGCTTAATTGAAGCTAGTCAGGTTCTTAGTGTAGTCATCCATTTTCTTAAGATCACCTTACTAAACCAGCTAAACAATAAGTCCTTCATGTTTGATGAATAAATAGATCAATACAAAATAAGATTGATGAAAAGTTACGAAATCTCGAAATTACTTTATAATTTCTCTATTATATGGGTTATCGATCTAACTTTTGAACTTTAGCTTTTTAGTATCACTTGAACATCAGCATGTTATTTAGGTTGATAGGAGTAGGACATTTCCGAAGAGTTCCTTCAAGAAGTGGATTTTTATATCATTAGTAATTTACCATTGTTGGTGCATTGATTAGCACTTCCAACAATAGTGACTTAAACCGGAAGAATCACGACTTAAACCGGAAGAATCTTGAATTAAGCTGATAATTAAGTCAAACCGTGTATCTCGGTTTAGCCTGTTAATGGGCCGAAATAAAGAGGTCGCCAGCCAACTTCGGCCGGAAAAAGGAGAGGTCGCCAGACGACCTCGACCCAAAGTAGGAAGATCGCCCAACCGACTTCCCGATTTGAAGAAAAAGAAGTTTTCCTTTCCGGTAAAGGAGAATCGCAAAAATAATGAAAAATAGAAGATTCAAGCTCCGAATAATTAGAAGTTTAACTTATCTTTAAACCCTCTTAATAATGTATAAATAGAGGGGTTTGTCCTCTATTATATTCAAGAATCAGCAACTTAATACTAAAAACCCTAGATTCCCTACATTGTTCTTGAGAAAAACCCAAACTTTGTTTCTAAACAATATTACTCTTCTTACGATCGAGTCTTTGATTAACCTAATAGCAAGAAAGTTTATTGAATTTGTTTTTCCATTTTAAACAAATTCATTGTGTGATTTTCGAAATCAACAATGATTCCATGCATTAAAAGCCAAAGTTGCCAAACCTTTGATTCATAAAGAAACTGTACAATATAGTTGACTATATCGGATAGGCACTCTTGTGCTATAGTTTCTACACACATTATACAAACCTACATATATATTTTTTCATGGTTAAGACACACCAATCGTTCTTATAATCTAACCTTGTCAGTAAGAAAACTTAATATAGTCAACACATTTAGATTAGACCATCTCTGCCTTAAGGCGATCAAATGACCCTTCACCAAACTCTTTTTCCTTGCCTTTTCCTGATTGAAGAGAGGTTGTTTGAAAAGAGAAAGAGAAAGAAAGAGAAATGTTCCGTCGATTATATCGGCGTCCATAAGGAAAACCTCTTCTCTCGCTTCCAACGCTACCACTCCTATAGCCTTCTCTTGAACTCCTAGCTTGTGGTAACGTCTTCATGTGGCTCAGTTGCCTTCGTACTTCTTCCGGTAACTGCAATGTGAATCTGTCAAGGTTTTCTACACGTGGTACTAGAGAATGTCCAGTCGAATGGGATCTTGGGAACAAAAGCTCCGTTATTCTCCAGTTTGATAACCCTGTAGACCTCGATCGAGGCGGTGTATTTGCCCCGGTGTTATTGCTCCATGACAATCTATCTAGCAAACGTACATCTGGAGACTCCAATACACTTCTTCGCGCGGTTACATTTTCAAGATCCATATCTTGATTATCATGTGGGCGTATAAATGGATACAAAGAGTTTTGATCGCTGCCTGGTTTGGGAGGGAGACTTGCACGGCAAACTGGACATGTGGACCGAGAAGACAGCCAGACATCAATGCAACTAGCATGAAATGCATGGCTACAAGGAGGCATTAAACGCAGCGTTTCCTCGTCCTCAAACTCATTCAGGCAGATCGCACATTCCACACCGCCTTTGCCTATCTTTAGCCCTTTAACTTGTGAGTAAAGAAAGGAAGGAAACGAATTTATCACATCCTTTCCAAGTCCACGGCTTGTTCTCCTTGTAAACGCTACTTCTCCATGACCTCCCTCTTCGGTATCAGAGCTGGTTCCATGAGGAGATGTGTTTGTGTATTTATAACAAACACAACAAGCCAACATGCTGAATAAGAGCGTGAACATAAGCATCGCAATGATTACTGCGGGTACTTGATTTGGTCTTTGGGCAATATACGGTGGAGCAGTGGTTCTAGGCTGATGCTGGCCACTGACTTGGAGAACAAGCAACAATAGGAAGATAACATGATGATGTAGCAAGATCGGACTCTTCCCGATTGTCATCATGTGAAGAAGCTTTTCTTTTTGGCTATGTTATAATTGTGGATCATCTCTTGAACTCCATGTTCCAGGGTAGGGAAGAAGTCCATGTTTCATATTATAAAAAATTATTTATTTCGGTGAAGTGCTTAACACGTTTGATTGTGACAGGGAGTAATAATTGTATAATCAAGTATGAATATTTCATTTTGTTTAGTCTTAATGATTGGTTCGGCTTTGTTCATCTAAAGTTTTGACTTTGAAGAGGTCGTAGGTTTTAAGTACAAACTCACTTTGCCTCACCCTCTTGAACTACCGTGTTGGTTAAACAACTGGACTATTATTTCTTAGTCGTCTGATGGTTAATTAAGTTGAAAAAGAGAGGTCAAACAAGAGAAAATAATGAAAAAGGATTCCTTTTATTATGATTATTCAGAAACACACTAAGAATATTGCCTTTATAATTTTATGAACAAATATAATAATTTTTTTTATCTAGTGAAAGTTTCTTGTATATCCTCTTACACTAGTGTTTTATATAAGAAAAGTAAGGTAGATTACAACTAGAAAAAGTTAGAGATAATCTTAATACAAAAGAGAAGAAAATATTGACAAAGAGTTGTATTAGTGCGCGAGAGACCATCAAATGTTCCGTTTGAATTTGGAGAATAAACATGGTTTTGATAAGGCAATATTGTGATATTTATGTATTTTCAACTGATTGGTCGAGTATAAACATGGTTTTAAACAGCTGGTATGGTTTCATTTTTGGAGAATAAACATGGTTTTAAACAGCTGGTATGGTTTCACCGACTGAGTCAGGGTCCTTCTGATCCAAAAAGCACGTCTATGGGGTTCCTTAATAACCGTTTCTAAGAGGCAATACGAAGAACCGGAGGAGATTGAAGAAGAGAGATAGTGTGATAAATCTTGGCAAAAAATCTTTCAACTGTCAATTTTTATCTTCTATCTCCAAAAAATGTAAATTAATCATATGAAATAAAAAATAATAATATATTTCGTTACCGTCAAAGTTTGTAAAGTTTTGATAAGTAATATGTTAACTCGAAGCCTTCGCGACAAGAAGTTAAACTACTTTTCAATTTTATTGTAGATGAGTGTGAAAACATTTACCTTAATATATATGTAAGAGTTATATTACGATGATTTTTTTACTTTGTAAGATTGATCTGCATTTTCTAGAGATGTGGAGTATAGTTACAAAAATTGACAAAGTTCAAAAGATTTTTTTTGCACAAAACTCTTATGCTGTTGAACAATGATGTTTTGTTAATCTATGTGTTTGAATTATAATTAGTGAACCTTTTGTGATTAATTTATCTTTGATATTGGTTTTTTTATTTTGATTGACTAAGAGGTTCTGGGTTTAGATCTGCACATCCTCTCAGGATAGGAAACAAATCATTTTATATGGGGTCCTTCCAAGTGCCACTCGAATTGGCGATCTCTATATTTTAACTAATAGTCTTTACTAGTTGAGCTATTAGTACGTTGTTTTGATTTTGGTTTTTGTAAATGGCTTGCTCCGGAATTTTCATTTTTCATTAAGCTTAATGCTAGTTTTAGCATATACATCTACGCCTAGAGTTTCGGAATTCTGGAAGCCTCATACGAAAATTGTTAATGAAAAATATGATCAGTGACCTATAAATGCGTTTAAATATTGGCTAACTTGAGTGAGAGAGATACCAAATTCTTTGCACTAGAGTCCATAGACATATAATAATTAAATGAAGAGAGAAACACACCACATATGAATCAATCAATCAAAGTGATGATGAATTGTGTAGGCAGCTTTTAGATTGATTGCATTCTAGTGAGTATATTATGAACTTCCTTTGTGTCATTCTCTTTTATGTAAGCTTGCCACTTTAATTAAAACTAGCACAATTGTGCCCTTATAAGATTAGGTAGAGAGATTATAAAGAAGACTTATTTTAAGGGTTTTCTGGAAAAAAACTATTGTAAGTCTTAAGGTTTTGCAAATTTACCATGCATCTTCGAATATACAGATCAATAATATGAAGTCATAGGCATTAAAAAAGAAAAAACATATTCAATGTTAAATACTTAAGTTTGTAGAACACTTTTTAATTTTCTAATGTCGATATATATATAGTGATAGCAAGGATGTCTTCGGATTATAAGAAGACGAGACAAAACTCCTGTCAAAATCTCATCACTAAAACTCGTCAATGGTTCAAGGGACTAGTTTATGTCGCAATTACAACATTGACTCAATTGAGACGTCTGGTGTTTCGATGATTCTCTACCAATCCTTTATTCGTTTGAAACTATTTTCAGACTTACTTTGGTGGCATCGGAAATATACATGGATAAAAGGACCAAACAGTCTTCCTAAGGAACATAGTGGAATCTTTCCGAGAACATACATATGATCCAGAATCATCTCCTACAACTTTGAATCCACATTTTCTACTTAAAGTAATGCCAAAGGCATTTTGGAGTTTCTGTTATAAGCTGATAGCCAATAAAAAGTGTGTGAAAGAGGGACATAACATATTATATATGCTAGCTAGCCTATAAGTTTAAAGATAGCATGGTTACTCTCTACTCTTTCATCGAAACTGTAACGATTTCATGTATTTGCGTAAAAGATTGTTGTGAGATGCTTATGTATTATGTAATCATTTTGTGATATCAATATATTGATTTGCCGAATTACAAAAAAAAACGAAATCTGAGATAATAAGTATTTTAAAACGAGGCTTATTTTAACTATTGTAAAAACGAAGACATATTACATTTGGTCAAAGCATACATCGTAGCAGACATCAATATCAAACTCATTTCTTTTAGATTCTCGCGTATAGCGTGGGTGATTATAATATACAAGAGATCACACTTTGTGTAAAATATATCACTTTGATCTGATCCACTACTTCAGCAAAAATATTATAATCTCTTGAGTCTTGACTATAAAATAGTATGCATGGATGAAGGCATAATATGTACTATATAAACTTAAAATTTTGATATATAATATATCAAATCAAAGCCTTCAAGATTATGAGTTCATCTAGGTCTTCAGAATTTTAAAAAACTTTTATATGTGATCGTGAAACGTTTACAATATATGTTCAGTTACAGCAATAGCCTATATTACTTATTATTTTATACTTTATACGATTATTTTTTATTTTTTGAAAGGTAGAATTGTAAAAATGGCGATTTGAAAGTTTTTTTTGCACAAAACCCTTATTTAATAGATTAATACATTGTATTTTAAACACTTACTCTTAGTTTAGATAAAACAATTCTCCACATAATTTTCGTTTTTTTCTTTATTTCTTAAAGATAGCATTTATGCCATGACTTAAACTTCATTTCGGCGGGTGTTGTAGGTATTGGGTATGATTTCGACAACATCACTCGTGTGGAGGACAATATGAATTCCCTTATAAATTTCGGTAGGGCAAGTGATGAAGGTACGTAATACTGATAATGTTCTTTGTCCCAAGTTTCAACTTTTGTTTTTAATTTCTTGATTATGCGTACAACCGAACCCATCAGAGCAACATATATAGCCTTAGGCTTTAAATTTGATGCAGAGGTATACACTTTATAGGAAAGTACCCCATCCCAAATGAGCCGCGTATTGATCCTTGCACCAACTTTAGTTTCTGTGAGACCCAAACCTCACTTAGGCCCGACAAAGGCCCAATTCCACTAGAAACAAAAACCTAATACATACATGTGTATATATAGTCTTCCTCATCAACCAAGCAGCAGCCATTTACATCTTCTTCATCACCATCTCTTCTTTATCTCTCATCTCAATCTCAGCCATCATTATCATCATCGTTGTGACATCGGAGTTGACGTCACGTTGTGGTCGTGATTGTTATACGTGGTTGGTTTCGTCGTCGTTCATCACCGGATTGTTAGGTAAGGAAAACCTATCATGGTTATGAACTATACTACTGAAATTGTTTCACTTAGCAAGTGGATTCATGGATCATAACTTCAATTATTGGGTTTTTGTGTAAATATGTGAAAGAAGAAAACAGTTCAAGTGGTGGAATTGGTGATCCGTTTCCCGTCACGTCTGAAGGATTTTGGGCGAGTTCTCAACGGTTCTGCGTAGATCTCGTTCCCAAGTTTTCAGAATAGTTTTCGGATCTAAAATCGGAGGTAAGATCGATCGGGAAATCGCGTTTAAAATTGGTGATTAGTCACAGTTTTCAGAACCATATTTTTCAAAGTATCTGAAACTTTGCAGTTTCAGGTAGAGGTTTTAAAGATCTATTTCCCGACGGATCTGAAAGAATCAGATCGTGAGTTTGGTGTCGTTGGAAAGATCTTGAGGAGAGAAAAAAGTAGCAAATTTCGTTTTCACGATCCAAGGTAAGATCCATTCGCAAAATGACTTACAAGTTAGTGAAAAATCACAGTTTCCCTGAACCCAGAAAAATACTAAGTGTCAGGAACATTGCAGTTTCATCTTAAGGTTTTTAGGAGGCGTTTCTGGTCACCCCGGAGCATAATTAGACCAAGCGACGGTGGATACCGGTAGAGGAAGTGTTAGGGAAGACACGGAACTTTTTGTCGTCACTAGGAAAGGTATACCCTAGCTGCCATGTCGATTGCTTGTTGAGCAAGAATCAGCTGTTTTGTGAAAACTGCAGAAACCCTAATTTGTCTTTGTGCTGTTTTCTTGTGCTGCAAGTTTCTTGTCAAGGAGTTTCCAACCTTTTTTTTTTATCCCAAATTCAGTGAGGGTGTGATCTGCGGAGATTCGATTACATGTTTCTATTTTTATGCTTCATGATTCATTGCATTGGAATAAATCTGTTTGCTTAGTAATAATGAATTATTATTTAAGATTGATGATATGATGCGTGTTATAGTAATATAAGATGATTGAATTATTGTACTTGTGATAACAAGTAAATTATATGAGTTATATGAGAAAGTAGAATCACAATGAAAAGTGGAACAGTGGAAAATGGTCTACATTGAATTGACGGGTTCTTTGTAGCTCAATAAAAGACTGACGAGTCCAGTGGAACTAGATAGGTTCAAAGGTCAGGGAGATGATCGGACCTGGTTATGATGTGGAGATCTTGCTTAAGCAAGAATGAGTTGTGTGTTATAGGTTTGCATAGTGATGCAGACTATATGAGTGTTGTGTCTATTTTCTANGTGATTGTTGATTGTGGTTTAAAGGTAGAATCGTGTATCGTATTTCCAGTGGGCGGAAAGGATCCTCTCACTGAGTAATTCTTTACNCACCCCTTTCTTTTCCCTTTTTCCCCAGGTCACGGTGAGAATCGTGTGTAGTCGCTCAAGTCCGTCTGGCTTATGGTGTATTTTGGGAACCTCGGTTTTATTTCTACTATTGTTATTTTCTTATACGATTTATTAAAGAGTTTTCAATGATTTACGATTATTATTTAAGACAATTTTGTATTTGAATTAAGAAAGTGGAATAGAAGAAAGATATAAGTAAAGTGAAAGCACGCCGTCTCAATGTTGAGGGAGACGGGCATGACAAATTTGATGTACATATAAGACATGCTTCTTCATATTTTTTTTGTCGACCTATGCTTCATCATATGGTTTGTAGAGATAAACATATTTCCTAACTAACTTAGGAATATATTTTTATATAGTTGATTTAATTTTTGTATGTTTGAAAAAAAAGGAATTAATGATAAAAAAAAAGAGATATGTTGTAAAATAATACGTTATTCAACCTTAATTATAAAAATAGTACAAGTACGATTTATAATTGGGAAAACCCCCATATACGATTGTAGCAACTGTTTATAAGACTTTCTAATCCTCAAAAAGCTTTGATATTTACATAATTTGCCATTAAGATATGTTTATTAAAAAATGTAAAAATTAAAACAAAAATAATTTAGTCTTCTACAAGAAAATGAAATTTATGGAAGTTCTCCCAATTTCCTCTTCTCAAAATTCAAACCTCCACTCCAACAACAATGGTCACTCATGCAATTTTAGGGATTTAGTCTTGTTTTCTTTGCTAATTTCAATTTCTCTCCCAATCAGAAATTTCTCAATCTCTCTCTTTCTCTCAAATTTGCGGAAAAGGGGTTCCACAGCCTTTTGAGAAGAGATCTTCAATGTCTATGCAAGAGGAACAAAAACCCAGCCTATACGACCAACGTTGCTATGGCAGATGTTCTCAAATCTCTTGAAAGTGTAAGTTTTCTTCATCTGATTCGCTCAATTTCATTTTGAATCCGAACAATTTTGTGTATCGCTCACACTCACATCATTAACAAAGATTAAAAGTTTTATTGGAAGATTTTAAAGTTTGTTGATATACTCTTATAGTATTTTTGGGTATTTTTTGGTATATGTCTTGTGTGCCTTATGAGAAACGATGATCTCCAGTGTCTGGAAGATTAACTCGGACGAAAGCCTTACCTTGAGATTTAGCTTCAGAGTCCTTGACAAAAGTTATAGGAAATTCAATTAGCTTTCCAACGACGGTAATTTCAGGGCAATCAGAGCAGTACTTCAAGATTTATGACCGATTTAGTGCACACATATCAATATGACGCGTCTAAAAAGTTTATCCGGAAACTTCAAGATTTCAGACAAGAAGTTGTAGCGACTTAGTGCAGCGGGATCAGTACATCAATAGACTTTTTCATGATAAAATTATGGGTAAGTAAGCAAATAGTCACTTTGTTCTATTTTGTTTGAGAAAAGGAATACCAATTTTGTCTTCTTTGATTCTAAAGTAATTATACTTTTTTTTTTCTGAATTATGCTTCTATAGGCAGCATTACTGATCGAAGATTTTAATAACTGGAATGTGAAAACTGATGTAATGGCTCGGGTATGCTCTTACACTCTAATGTGATCTATTTTTAAATTTTCTGTTTTATGCTAAGTAGAAATTTCAGAACTTTGTGTAATGATCTATCGTGATGAAGTATAATTTGGTGTTAAAAGACTATAGGCATCATGTTTGTTTTGTATGAAATGTGTAATAGGCAATCTTTTGGGTTGTGATGTAATTTTTTTTTGTAAGAAGAGACATTCATTTGAAATATATTGGGAGTGAATGCGAAATATATTGGGAGATAATTTTTTAAAAAATATCTATATTTCAGAGTTATTAAAATTTAATGAGGTTGCAAAGAGTGAGAAGCCGATGAAGAAAGCTGCCAAAAGGAAGTTGAAACCATATGTTGAGAAACCAATGAAGAAACAGCGGTCAAGGGGAAGGTGAAACCAGACGTTGTGAAGCTAGAGAAGAGCAAGGACGGCTTAAAGACGAAAAAGACGACAATGGTTGCGAAAGACGGGTCTAGTGGTGGATTGAAGCCGAAGAGGAAGAAGAGTGTGCTTTGGAAATGAGGCAAAGGAAGGCAAAGAAAAGTTTAATGATTTTTCAAATTTTTATTACAAAGAACTTACAGCAGTGTAACGACAAAGTTATCTATACAACAGTCTAACGACAAAGTTATATTTTCGTTTGTCTCCACCCCCTTTGTTTTCGTAGTCATACTGTACAGTTTTTTAGAATTTCAAAATAGCTGTACAGTTTACTCTGAATTTTGAAACAGCTGTACAAAATATTATTATGGGTGGTATATTGTATATTGCTCGTTTAATACTGTCGGTTAGCTGTACAGATTGCATATCTGTACAGCTCTTTGTATGTACAGAAGACTAACCAACATTGTCTCAATCAACAAAGTACAACATTTAAATATAAGTTTTCTGTATAGATATTAAACAACTTATTTACAAGGCACTAAACAAATAACTAGTAGTAGTACTTAACAAAGAACTTGTACAGATATTACACCACTAATAAGGCTCTATACATCTGTACAGTGGTTTATATCTATACAGACACATTTGTACAATGGTGTACAGATACATTTATACACCACTATATAAATGTATTTGTACATCACTGTACAGTTGCTCTGTACCTGTACACCACTATACAGATGTTCTATATCTGTACACCACTGTACAGACATTTTGTTTATATATAATGGTTTATAATATAATTAAAAAAAAAAATATTATACAAATTGCATATCAAATGATAGAGAAAAAAACATATATTTTTATGTATCTGATAAATTTTTGAAAAACAATATTCATTAAAGAGCATTTTAGTTATGAGACAAAAAAAAAAATGAAGTAGTAAATAAAATAAAAAAATTAGAAAAAAACATGACCCACATTTCTCTTTCTTACCCACCACATTTTTCTTTTAAACACAGTCAAACTTTCAACCGTAATTTCCACCCTCCCTTCCTTACCCCACTATATTTTCTATCTCACACAAACTCTATCTCTATTTCAGGAAAAAATGACTTTTCACTCATTTTGAATAGTAAATGTACTACATTACTAATTATGTTTGATAAACGTACTATATCTCAAACACACTCTTAAAACAATTCATAACGAAAATGAAAAGGTAAAAAGAATATAAAGCACATATATGGCCTTGTTAAAAAAAACAGCGTAACCAAAATTAACACGAAAATTACCAATTCTAAAATTTTCTTAGAGAGAAAGCCAATAAAGAGACAAAATATAAGCAACGTGAAGTGCCAAATTTTTTTGTTATAAATGTAACTGTCTGCATTGTCTACAAATGGTGTTACTACTTCTCCAAATAATATTCCTTCACACTCTACTTTATTTCTTTCGTGAAAGTGTTCAGGTTATTCCGAATTATCGGTTCATTCTTTATGTGATGGCATACACCTTCTTTAAGATAATCAATAAATTTGTAAAATGTGAATCTTGAACTATGTTAGTGTCTATACTTTGCTGCTTCTAGAGATCCTTATTAGACTGTGTTTGTCATATTTAGGCTCCAATGAGATGGTCTCGGCCTACACAAGCTAACAAGACCACAACTGAAATTTAGGAGAAAAAAAGAGTTATACTTCCGAATACCCTCAAACTGTCAACAATTAAAGTTAAGGCTATTAAACTAGATAAAAAACTATTTTTCAAGAGGAATATGAGGGTTAACGTTTTAAGGTTTTGCCAAAAAGTCTAAGACTTAGTTTGATATTGCAATTTAATCGTTGGCGACGAAATTACCATGCATGTAGTCAAATTGAATACGAGTATATTTGTAAGTTTTGAATTTTATCTGAATTGGAATATTTTTCTTTTATATGAGCGAGTCTTAGGCTAAACATACCACTTTATTAGTATAACCCTGGAAATTGGGAAAACCATATAGTTTTTGGACTTTAAAGAGATAGATAACTTAAAATAGAAACCATATGTTTGAACAAGGAATATTTTAACTTCTTATAAATAAGTAGCCTTTCTTCTTTCTTATTTTCAAAAACAAAACAAAAGAGTGAATTTATATCATTAGGATGAAGAGATCATTTCTACTCTTGTTAACTATTCTAACTATATTCATCATTCTGGGGCAAGGTTTGTATTTGCAATTGGATCATGTTATTATATCACATATGATCGTTAATAGCTAGCATCTTATATATTAAGAATATCAATTCAAATATGCATGCAATATAATATTCATGTTAGAATTATTTTCACTATATTTCAAAATATTTTCTTTGCTCCTTGTTTTTTTTATTAACGTCAATTGTTTCTCAATCATGCTTCATAGATATATAAGTAACTTTAGAAGATGAAAATAAAAATATCAACTCATTTTCCCAATTAACTACTTAAAACATAAGCTGCTCATTTCTTTTCCAAGTAGAGAATATGGTGTAAAGCATATTCTAACTATTTTGCCCTTTTCACTTAACTATTAGTGGACAATATTTTTTGTACACACTTATAATATATCATATAAAGTTGTTATTTATGTTAACTCATATTTTCTAAGTGTTGTGAAATGCTTAGTTATTTCATCTTCTATGTTACTTTTCTTTGTGAAAACCGAATTTATATCAGATACAGTTGTTACATATGTATACTCTTACTTCCTTTTTCTTTTCTCTTTTTGAGCAAATTCTCTTACTTGCTATGTATTGTATAATACATAGTTATTTCATGTTTTATGTATGTTTTTTTGTTTGGGTAAATTCTCAATTTACATATAATATACCAAGTGGTATTTATTTTCCAAGACCTACTCATGCTATATATTATTTTGGATTTCTGTATCTTTATTATACTCATTAAATATTAATATATCTATTATTAAAAAAAAAAAATTAAAGATGTTTTTAAAGGTCAATTTAAAATTTATGTGTTATATTTGGGCCCCATATTTTACTAATATCTTTTTGTTTTGTTTATAATGGTAATCTAAACACTTATCATTTATAGAAATAGATATATATTTCTTTTTAGTAAGCTATTTAACTCAAGATAAATTATATGAAACAACATTCTTTGTTTCAAAAATATTGATTCTTAGCATTTTTTTATATATGTTTATTATATGGTTAGTTTATATAACTTATATGATTAATGTTATGTTTTTTCATAAATAATCAATGATTTGAAATATGTACTTCCTATATTTATATTTTTCGTATATGCACAAAGATTCTCAAAACATATATATAACTAAGATTTAAAATTTTATCTTATAATAACAGGAGTTATGGGAAATGATGAGCAATTAAGAGGCAATCGGTGTTTTCAAATAAAATTTAAAACTGGGAAATGTGTTCCCAAAGAATGTCAAACTGCATGTCAGGAGAAGCTAAGAAAACCTAAGCTAAAAGGAGAGGGATTTTGTATGAAAGAATGCACATGCTGTTTTTATACATAAAACTCAATAGTAATTTAATCAAATAAGTCCTATGATAATGTAATAAATATTTGTAAGAGTTTTTGTTCTAATGTTTTGGACTTATATGCTAAAATAAGTGTTTTTAACATTTAAATGAGATTTATTTTAAGTTATAAATTATTATTTTTGCATTGAGTAAATTTCTTAAATTTCAATAACAATCTACTAATAATAACAATCACAATAAATGCCTTTTGTACTTATGAACGGTTACGTCTTCCAGAAAAAAACGGTTACGTCTATTAATCGTAGTTTTTAGTTAAAATATTGGGAATGTAGCATAATGAGGCACTTTTCGAGAAACATTATGCACTTCAAACAATTTAAAAACTAGAGGCACTTGCCTTCCTTTTGGAGTAAAAAAAGACATATATACCCCCTCAATTTCGATTGAGATATCACTCCAAACTGGTTTATGGTTTCGTTAGAATTTGTTTAAAATTTACGGTTGTAATCAGCGGTTTAGGAAAGAGCGGATTTTAATAGTGTTATCGGCTGAGATTAAATATTATAACTTCCCCTGCTTTTCTAGTAACAAAAACCTGAAACACGAGATTCTAGGTTGATCGAAGAAGATTCTGGGTTTCAATCATCAATCTTTGGCCAACTGTCGTGTCGAAGGAGGTACGATTGTTGAAAACTGAAATCATCAAATTAAAACGAAATTCTGTGCAGTCTATTTGTTACGGGAATCAGAATATAACCAAATTATTTTTTTGTTTATATGTACATGGATCGATGGACGACTATATCATGGTTATTTGTGGAGAGTGGTTTTGTTCTTCGAATGGAGAATGGAAATTGGAGATATATAACCAACTTTTCTCAAGGGTTGTACCAATTCATGAGGGAATAACATTGGTTGCGTTGAACGAAGCAATTCTGCAGGAGTTTGGCGTCAAGGGTGTTAATCCTCTGTTAAGTTACTCTGTACCGAATAAAAACATGTTTGCAACAAAGGATAAGACTCCACCGGTTCTGGTTACAAGCGAGGTTGGACTTCAATACTATCTAAAGACCCTTAGAGAAAACATGGGTCTAAACTTGTTTGTGAAGTTTGAAGAGAAGGTTGATACACCAAATTTGAGTAGTGAAACACTAGGAGGTAGTGCAAAACGGAAAGTTGAAAGTTTGTATGATACAGCTAGTGGTTCGAGAAATGTTGACACAGGTTCTGGGGATATATCTTCTGGTGTTTCAAAATCCCTAATGTTCTGGTGACCCCTGTAGATGAAGAATTCATGGATGCATTACACGATGTAGAAGAAAAAATAGCAAGAAGCGGTGGGCTGAAATCTAACGAAGATGTTATTGTTGATGATGAAGATGACATCTTTGTGGATGACTTATTTATGGACAACAAAACAGAGGATACCGAAGACGGGATAGATATTTCTGATGATACTATGCCCTGTGGCGGATATGATAAAGAGTTTTGGGGTAATTTTCTGTCGGATGATTATGGTGACTCAAATGCTGAAGAGTTGATGTCTAAGGGTGGAGTAGATGCAAGGTACAAGGGAAAAAATAAAATAGACGTGAGTTTTCAGGGTTTAAATGATAAGGTAGGTACTAGTGCGGAAAAAGTTGTTCAGTGCACAGGTAGTGGAGTCTTTGACCACGCTCTGTTTGTGAGTGGTGGAGGTTCAAGTGTAAACGCAGAGAAGGTAAAAACGAAATAGGCTGCGAAAACTAAGGTTGGTTGTAGAGCTGGGAGCTCTCACGGATTGAGAGGTGGAGCAAGGAAGTTGGAGGAAATTGATGATGAGGAGTCTGATATCCCACCATTATTTGAAGATATCGAGTATGAGGTAGAGAACATACCGGATTTGGATATAGAGGATGATGGCAAAGGGATATGCAAGGGAAAAGTGTATGCAAGCAAAGAAGATTGCCAAATTGGTTTGGCAATATATGCGATCAAGAACATGTATCATTTCAAGCAAACAAGAACAAAGTGGAATTATTTTGTTCTTAGTTGTTCAGATGAGAAATGTGATTGCAGAATTTTGGCGACACTCATGAAAGGTACTGGCTACTATGAAATTAAGAAAGCAAGTCTAGATCACACATGTTCGTTAGATACTAGAGGACAGTTCATGCAGAAGGCAACATCAAAAGTTATTGCATCCGTCTTTAAGGCTAAGTACAGTGATCCTACGTC
>Ga0041059_1001707_pt1 | contig 17143 bp, 7 predicted proteins | sample AraColnosormetaG_FD_56232 | JGI IMG/M metagenome (GOLD analysis project Ga0041059, IMG submission 56232) | Arabidopsis roots microbial communities from North Carolina, USA - Col MF nosort | ecosystem: Host-associated > Plants > Roots > Unclassified | place: USA: North Carolina | collected 2013-09-02
TTTTTCAATTTTATTAAGCCAGCCAATAAGATTGAAGAAAAAAAAACTTAACCACTGAAAATAAATTAAAAAGAATTCGACACTGTTTTTTGACAAACAAAACTTGATATTTACGGTTAAATTCATAACGTCAAGTGAATATTTGATCATTTTTGAGACGAAAATAGATATTTAGGTTTAGTAGTTCCAAACGCAAGTTTTATTATGGGATTATTTCATGGCGTTATAGAGTTTGGTGACTTTGGTCTTTAATATTAACCTAATGAATTTCAGAAAATATTTATCTAACAACTTGATAGATTACGGAGTGAGGAATTAATCAAGTAAACAATTACATATTAAAATACCATTTGCAGTCTTTTATTAAAACCTGTTGAATCTTTAGCAACTTTTCTACATATTGCCCAATTTTTCTGACTTGTGTCTTTTTAAATATCTCTTCCGTGTCAAAAATAGTTTGTGTGTTCTTGATTATACGTAAATTCATCTGGGCATCTCTTAATTTTTTCTAATCGTTAACCTTAATTACAACCTCACGATCTGTCTTAATCGTGTCTTAATCGTGTTTTTACTTTATCCTCTTTTTATTGCAACATTAGAGAGTTTTGTGTGTTGCAGCTTTATCGGTGTGTAAGAAAAAGACTTATAAGCAAGCAGTTGAAGTGGTGGTTGAGGTTTCGGTTTCATTTCCACGAGATCTCTTTGGCTTTCTTGTTGAGATCTTTCCACAAGAAAGTTTAGTTGTTTTCTTCTTCCTGTGATTTCTTCGCCTAATTTTTTCTGGATTTAAAAACACGAGAAGTCAAGGTGAAATATTATCGAAGTCTCTGAATCTGTTTTTGAATGGAACCATCATCTGGAACCGGTCCTGAGAAGAGACCAACCGTTGACTTGGTCAAGGATAGAAATGGAACGGATCAGATTCTTCTTCAGAATCCTAGAGGCGCCTCTGTAAAGGTTATAGCTTTTGTATTTATTCTTGTTTCATTTTGGTTCTCCTATGTTATTGGTTGTGTTTACGAAAGTAGAATCATTCTTCGATGCAAGATTCAGGATTATAGGATAAGATGTTGACTTTTAAGATATGCCCACTAACTGTTCGATGTTATGCCTCTTCCAAACTCTTGATACATTTAAATTGGTCCAAAAGGTCTTATTTTGGGGGAAAATTGTGTATTTGGTTCTTAGTATCAGAGTGTTTATAAGCGTGTTTGATTGCTCTGTTTCTACTGGTTATTTGGGTTCTGATTCTTGAAAGTTGAAGGCCTAGTTCGTAGTTGTGGCTTTAAACTCTCTTAACAAGACAAATCTGATAGCTTTAGATATAGTTTTGATGTTGTTGGCCATGGAAACTTTGGCTTTTATGATTCATGGACCACATTCATAAGCATTTCCATTTCGCTTATTGAACTGACGGTTTGTTTATGATTCAGATTAGTTTACATGGAGGACAAGTTCTTTCATGGAAGACTGACAAGGGTGATGAATTGTTATTCAACAGCACCAAGGTAAAGAACTCGCCTTTTTCAACATTCTACGCAACTTTGTATCATATTTACTGAACTACATGCTCTTGTTTCAGGCCAACTTGAAGCCTCCCCATCCGGTACGAGGAGGAATCCCTATATGCTTTCCTCAGGTATATAGACTTTTGAAAAGTAACATGTAATATTGGACATGAATAATCTTGGTTTTGATCACATTTCTTTATATTTTTTTTATTCATAAGTTTGGAACTCGGGGATCACTTGAGCAACACGGGTTTGCAAGAAACAAGATGTGGCTTGTAGAAAACAATCCACCTGCTTTACCTTCATTTGACTCAACTGGAAAAGCCTATGTTGATTTGGTGCTTAAGTCATCTGATGAAGATACGATGAGGATCTGGCCTTACAGGTAGGTTGCAAACCCGATCAAATGATTTTATTTTGATTCCTCGATATGATCTGATTCTTTTCATTTCAGCATGATTAAATTGCTATTGCTCTTGTTTCAGCTTTGAGTTTCATCTGAGAGTCTCATTGGCATTAGATGGGAACCTAACACTGATATCACGAGTCAGAAACATCAATTCAAAGCCTTTTAGCTTTTCCATTGCTTACCACACTTACTTCTCCATTTCCGATATTAGGTGAAACACCGAATTTAGCCTCTACTAGTCTCTGCTGTCACATAATATAACGTAGAACTCAATACATTCTCTTTTCTTTTGGTATTTATCAGTGAAGTTAGACTTGAAGGGCTGGAAACTCTTGACTATCTTGATAATATGCATGATAGAGAGCGGTTCACAGAGCAAGGCGATGCATTAACCTTTGAATCAGAGATCGATAGAGTGTACCTAAATTCTAAAGACGTGGTTGCCATTTTCGACCATGAGAGAAAACGCACATTCCTCATCAAGAAAGAAGGTCTACCTGATGTCGGTAAGATCCAAATACCGAAAACCTTAACCGCCCTTTTTACCAAGAATCCAGTTTTTAACAGTATTAGATTCTCGGTTTGTTGCAGTGGTATGGAATCCATGGGAGAAGAAAGCGAGAGCATTGACGGATTTGGGAGATGATGAGTATAGACACATGTTGTGTGTGGATGGAGCAGCCATTGAGAAACCCATCACCTTGAAACCGGGTGAAGAATGGACCGGGAAATTACATCTCTCGCTTGTTCTTTCCACCTAAAACCCGGTACCGGTTATCACAAACTCTGTGTCTTTCATTATCTTGTCTTGTGGGCTATTTTTTTTGTTTTAGTCTATAGAACATCACAGTGTGTGTGATTCGTCGGTATCAAAAATCCGAAATATTAAAAGGAAACCTGAGATTTGAAAAGGTCACCCATTTTTAGGAAGTGACTAGATCTCCTGGTTTTGTGCGAGATTTAACTTGTGTATGAAGACAATGTTATATACTATATTGAAGTTTGTACTTATTTGATGAAATCTTCAATAATACTAGATTTTAACCCGCGGTATATCGCGGGGACAATTTATTTTTTTAAGTTAGTATATATAAAAGTTTACAAATTATATCTATCTATAAAATATTTTTATTTTATAGTTTACAATTGTTATTAAGTAACGTCCTATCAAATCCGTCCCGCCAACCTGTCCCGTAAAAAAAACTCATTGATCTCATTTATGATATGTTTATGAATCATTGTTTAAATATTTTGTAATTTTGTAGTAATTAAATGCTATCAAATATTTGTGCGGTTTGATGATTATAATCGAATTGTTATAGTCATGTAGAAAAACAATATCAAAAATAATAATTTTGTAGTAATTCAATGATATTAAATATATTGGAAGTTTTATTTTAGTAACTAATCGTGTAGTTAATGTAGAGAGATTTCGGGAAGATTTTCAAATATTTAATTCAAAAATTTTATTTTTAATTATCAAAACAAACATTAAAATCCAGTGGCAGCTATTGTAAATAAATCTCAACTACAAAATTTATTTCACAAAATGGCTGCAAAAATGTATATGTAGATTTAAAGCTTTCTTGTTCTCATGGTTGACAATTCTTGAATAAACCATTTCTGAGACCATAAGCTAATTTTTTTGGGTACATATTTCAAGTATAGGAACAAAACTATAGTATAAAATAATCTTTATAGATTCAAATGCTTTAATGGCCTTATACTCATTGCCTCTCAATGTGGTAAGATGGTGTAAAATCATCATAATAATCATGAAAGATTTGAAAATTATTGGTCTATTATGATGCACTATAAATTCTATAATTGCGTCGGTCAAATATTTAATACACCGAAGAAATAGTAATATTATAAAAAGAGAATATTTATTGATGCCAAAAAGAAACCAAGAATTTTATTAAAATGGTAGAAGTCGATATGCTTTAAATGCCTTGAGCTTCATTATGACAAGTACTACAAAACAAAAAAAAACGTATTTGCCTAATACATTTGGTAAGTTAAATAATTTCCTTCTTAACATAATTAATTACTATATCGTTCTTTTTGTTAGCGTTGACCAATTAAACAACCGGTTATGTATATCTCGGTTCAGAAAACTTAACCGGTTTAACAAATAGCTAATGTTCCGATTAATTTACATTACTTCAGAACGAATCGAACTTTGTAAAACGAAGATCGATTACAAATTGAAAGATACAGCCTTAATTTGGCATTAAAAAGTTCAATGGTCCCCGGTTCGGTATTAAATAACCGGGTACGTACAGACTCACCGGTCACCAACCTGTAAACCGTATAAAGAAACAATAGAGTCGCATCAGTATCTTCCCTCGTCACTTTCACCCACTTTAATATGCCAAAAAATAAGAACAAAATTATATCCGTTGCTTGAAAATCACAAGCTCTTCTTAACTTCACAAGTGCTTCAATGGCGGTTCTTCACATTATCTTCACTGCGTAATTGAAGAAGTTGTTCTCTCTTCCTCTTAATTTCGAGTTGTGTTCTTAAAAAACTCCAGAGCTGATTCGATTCTCGAGAAGAAACTAAGCCGACAATAAAGTTCAGATCTGGAAAAAAGCGAGGTTACCAATTCTTTATTTTTAATAAATTTAATCTCGTAGTAGAGTTAGGGTTCTACTTTTCGACAATTTTAATTACCAGAAATTCTAGGGTTTATGTGAGTTTAAATTAAAGCTTCGTCATTTTCGAAGCTTAAAGTTACTCACTTTTTATGTCTCCCACTCCTGTTGTATTTTAAAATCTCCAGTGGTCACATAGAACAACTTCAAGATTCCACTTTTGCTTTTATAATCAGCAGTCTTCTAGAAATCTGTAATCTTTTCGCTTTTTTGGTACCTTTTATTTTAAATTAAAGTTCACAAATTTTCACCATTTATATGTCCATCATCATCATCACCACAATCAAATTGAGCTAAATTGGTTTTTGATTGTTGTTTTTCTCCAGCTCCAGATTACAAAAAGAAACAGCTCGTTTTTTTCACTTTCAAAAAAATGGAAGCTTTGAGGATTTATCTATGGAGTCTCTGTCTCTCTCTGTGTTTGATTATCTATGGAGCAAACTCAGATCCATTAGAAGACAAACGCGCATTGCTTGAGTTTCTTACCATTATGCAACCAACTCGTTCACTCAACTGGAACGAGACTTCTCAAGTCTGCAACATCTGGACCGGAGTTACTTGTAATCAAGACGGATCTCGAATCATAGCCGTTAGATTACCAGGCGTTGGACTCAATGGTCAGATTCCTCCAAACACTATAAGCAGACTCTCAGCTCTCAGAGTTCTTAGTCTCAGATCCAATCTAATCTCCGGCGAGTTTCCTAAGGATTTTGTTGAGTTGAAAGATTTGGCCTTTCTTTATCTTCAGGATAACAACTTGTCTGGTCCTTTGCCATTGGATTTCTCTGTTTGGAAGAATCTCACTAGTGTTAATCTCTCAAACAACGGGTTCAACGGGACAATCCCGAGTTCGTTGTCTCGTCTTAAGCGGATTCAGTCGTTAAATCTTGCTAACAATACGCTTTCTGGTGATATTCCTGATCTGAGTGTGCTCTCTAGTCTGCAGCACATTGACTTGTCCAACAATTATGATCTTGCTGGACCGATACCAGATTGGCTTCGAAGGTTCCCGTTCTCGTCTTATACAGGCATTGATATTATTCCTCCTGGTGGTAACTACACCCTCGTTACGCCGCCACCACCTAGCGAGCAGACTCATCAGAAACCGTCGAAAGCTCGCTTCTTGGGACTATCCGAGACGGTGTTCTTGTTGATTGTTATTGCTGTTTCCATTGTGGTGATTACGGCTTTGGCGTTTGTGTTGACTGTTTGTTACGTAAGAAGGAAGTTAAGACGCGGTGATGGGGTCATTTCGGATAATAAGTTGCAGAAGAAAGGTGGGATGTCTCCTGAGAAATTTGTTTCTCGGATGGAAGATGTGAACAACCGGTTATCGTTCTTTGAAGGATGTAACTACTCTTTTGATCTTGAGGATCTATTGAGAGCTTCTGCTGAGGTTCTTGGTAAAGGCACGTTTGGCACGACGTACAAAGCAGTTCTTGAAGATGCAACTTCTGTTGCTGTGAAACGTCTTAAGGATGTTGCGGCTGGGAAACGTGATTTCGAGCAGCAGATGGAGATCATTGGAGGTATTAAGCATGAAAACGTTGTGGAGCTTAAGGCATACTATTACTCTAAAGACGAGAAGCTAATGGTTTATGACTATTTCAGCCGAGGAAGTGTGGCTTCTTTGCTTCATGGTACGTTTCACTTTTTGATCTAATGCATCATAACTACTATCAGAATCAAACCCATTTGCTTTAGGCTCATTGTAGAGTTGAAATGTTTTGGTTTTCAGGTAACAGAGGAGAAAACAGGATTCCTCTAGACTGGGAAACAAGAATGAAAATAGCTATTGGCGCAGCTAAAGGGATTGCTCGTATCCACAAAGAAAACAATGGAAAACTCGTCCATGGGAACATCAAATCTTCGAATATATTCTTGAATTCCGAGAGTAATGGCTGTGTCTCTGATCTTGGATTAACTGCTGTAATGAGTCCCTTGGCTCCACCGATATCGAGGCAAGCTGGTTACCGTGCACCAGAAGTAACCGACACAAGGAAGTCTTCTCAATTGTCAGATGTTTACAGCTTCGGTGTTGTTCTACTCGAACTACTCACGGGAAAATCGCCCATTCACACTACCGCAGGTAACGCTACAACCCGAAGTGACTAGACTGTTTCAGCTGATATATTTTCGGTTTAATGATCATTCTGTGATGGACATTGCAGGGGACGAGATCATCCACTTGGTTAGATGGGTACATTCAGTAGTGAGAGAGGAATGGACCGCAGAAGTATTCGACATCGAGCTTCTGAGGTATACAAACATAGAGGAAGAGATGGTTGAGATGTTGCAGATTGCAATGTCCTGTGTTGTGAAAGCAGCAGATCAGAGGCCAAAGATGTCTGATTTGGTTAGGCTCATCGAGAACGTTGGAAACCGACGAACCAGCATTGAACCGGAACCCGAACTCAAACCCAAATCCGAAAATGGAGCCTCAGAGACTTCAACACCGAGTGAAATTTGAATCTATCAAAATTCTAACTGTTGATTCATCATCCCATATTTTACATATGAAGTTTGTATACTCCTGTGTTTATTTCTTCTCTCTTCGGTTTAGAACCGGTTCAACAAACACATTTCTGTTTAGGAATTCTTGGTTTTCAAAATTCGCTATGAAATAGATTCAAATTTCTGATTCACAAGTTTGTTTCATCAAAGCCTCTAAACCAGGGAAACCAACTGCTTCAGAGCCCAAAAAGCCCATTGGGCCGATATAATTATACAGAGTCGACAAAGTTTTATTTCTAGTACTTGTTTGACCCATAATCTTCTTCGGCTAGAGCCCGGCCTGTGATCGAACCGACAAAATGGAACTAGTGGTCTCAAGTAATGCGATATTTGGAGGGTTCTAACTTCTAAGAAGCACCACAAGCCAGCCTAAGACCCACATGGTATCCTCAGGATCATATTTGAATGGAGTTTGGACTAATAATTTATGTTTTTCATATTATCTATTTTACTGAAATACTAACATTTTCTGAGTCAAAAGAAAAGAGTTCATACAAAATGTTTTGTCGTGAATTGTGTTTTGGAGCCTTGGAGGAGGAACAGGTAGGTGGCAGGGATTACAATAGGAAGGAGACAAATAAGGCAAGTTACAACGTGAACTTGATTTGTCTAATTCCAGAAAATGACGTGTCCTTGCTGCTCATATACTGCAATAAGGCTTCTCTTCTTCTTTCCAAGTTGCGAAATTAGAAACCTAAATATATATATACAAGAAAATCTGAATCTCAAAAATGTGTCAATTTTATGTAAATCCTTAGGTCCCCACGAAATCGGTGGATCAACATGTTATTTGTTTTACTTCTCCGCTGTTAAACCGACGGCTTAGTTAAAACCATTTAGTATAATCTCATCAACCAATCTATCTTCTTGTTGAAAATTTAATAATTGACTACGATATACAACTTTTACCAATGATACCTTTTTGGCATACGTGAAAACTACTACAGTAGAAGTTTATATTGTAAATAACATTATTTTCCTCGTGATTAAATCAAACATGAGATAAAAAATAAAATAAAAATTGTTCATTTTACATAGGTTTATAAACCATTGTTTTTTCTTTTTCAAAATGTTATCCTTTATATTGTTAGAGAATTAAAGTTGAATCATAACTTTCTAACGAGTAGAGCAGTTCGAATAGTATAGTAGTACACTCTTGCAGTACTTGTTAAAATTCATACTGTCTCTACTGATGAAGAAAACAATTATCTCTTGAATTTATTTTTGTTATGAAAAAACCAAATTATCTTGAATTACTTCAAAAATAACATGAGAATAGTATAGTAGCACACTCTTGCAGCAGTACTTGTTAAAATTCGTATTGGCTAATGATGAAGAAAACAATAATCTTTTTTATTTTTGACAAGAAAAATAAACAAACAAAAAATCTTCATTTAATAAAAAAATAACATGAGAATAGACATAACAGTCAACGTCCACTTGCTTTATATGTTCCTCTTTGCCTTTTCTCAAGTCAGGGTCAAACCTGTTTAGGTGGTCTGTCGACAAGTTACACAAAACAAAAGATAATTACATGTAATTTTCCGCAAATAAACAATTGCCTTGTTAATATGTTAATTATCAAAATAGTGATAGAAAAAGGTCAATTCCGTGCGTCTACCAAAACAGTGATGTGGAATATAATAGACCAATGGTTCCTGATTTTCTGGTAAAAACTGAAAAGATTTTTACCCTACCCTCTATGCTATGATTAGTTTTTTTCTAACTCCGAAAAGTTTTTGATGTTTTTCGTATAATTTAGCAACCTTGTATTAAATTTGATTGGTTGTGTAGTCCCTTGAAATACGGAGTCAAACTAGACATTGTATCTCATTTTAACTTTAGTCGTTAGCACTTTTTATTTACCTTTGCAAAGATATAAAATATTTTGTTATTTTTCTATGGAACCTGAATCTTTCCGGTTGAGGCTCCGGATTTATGACAACAAATATGAATAAACAAAAAACAATACATTATTTCATGGGAATATGTGAAGATTGTCTAAGTTTTTCCACAAAACAAAAACAATGGTATAAATAATTTCATTTGTATAAAGTTTACGATTCTTTATATGAACCATTACGACCCATGTCTACACCTTTAGTCATAGAAGTGAACTGGTTGTCAAATATTTTATAAATGAAAAATCTTGATTGTTAGTACTCTCGCGACAAGTACAGTTTTAAAACGTTGTTTAATCTAATAAGTTTAATTAGAAAGACTAGTTAATGTCATATGTATAATCTAATGCACTTGCAAACCCAACAGAGTTGTATTAAACAAGTAAAAAATGATTCAATGTACATATCTAACTGGCCGGCAATAGGGTCGTGCGAAAGTGTTGGAAAGAGTTCGTGAGTCCATAATTTAAGGGTTCCTAATTAGATTTAATTATAACACATTAACGAAAGATGGTAATATTTATTGAGATTTGTCTTCACTATATGACAAAATGTGACAATCACTTGCAAGCTCACCGCCCACCCCACCTCCACTCCACCACTTTGAGTATGTGCAATCCTAATTATTTATATATCCCATTTTCTAATTAATAAGTTTTCAAAATTTTGATTATACATATCACAACAACGGCCATATTTCAAGAGACACCATCATATAGTATATAACTTTATACGTTTTTATATTTTTTTGAATTTATAATATAAGTATATAACCTTGAAATACTTCAACTATTAACGATTTAGTGGAATCAGATTTTAAAATCAATTAATAGCATTTGATAGCATTGGAATGTTATAAACCATATCTAGTAAACCCCCATGTGAGTTTTTGTGGTTTGATTTTTATCGGCTTTTGTGTTTACAATGATATATCATGGGTTTACACTTTACAATGATATACTACTAATTAGTTAAAATTTTGTGCTTTCAAAAGATAATTACAAACACAAAAACTAGTGCATAGTAGTTAAAATTTTAATAGATGATTTGAAAAATTACATAGAGATGTCAGAATTAACTAACTCGCGGTGGTGCACGAGGTACCATGTTAATTATTGTGTAAGAAATCTCGAAGATGTTGCAGTTTCACAAAACCAATGAGTAAATGCCTTTAAATTATTGTCAACAAATAAATGCCTTTAATCAGATCTTTGACAAAAGTGAACTATTAACATAGTGTTTATGTAGGTGTATGTTTTGATCATATTTAGACATAGAAAAGCAATCATCAACCAATAACGAAAAAAACACTTATTTACTCATATTTCTTATATAGTTCTCGGTTTACAAGTGCATGATAAGAAGGTTGAGGCCATAAACCAACTCACGCAACTACAGAAGAATCGTCTGATTACATTCTCTTTTAATTATGTTCTCCTTTTCTTGAATAATTCTAGGTTAAATTAACGCTAATGTGTTCCTGCCCACTGACCAGCGTCACTGAAGCTCTTTCCAGGTACATAATGTACATTCAAACTGGATAATTGGATAATTATTGAATCTTTTACTATTTCTTTAATCATCTTTTATTCTCCTTCTATACATGCGTACGCTTAATCTATGGAAAAATCATTTCACCAATCATGTGTTTTTTTTTCTAATTAACACCAATTATATCTTTAAAACTTTTTTAAAATGTTAATGCCATTGTAGGAAGGAAACTAGGAAGTTAATCTTGAATTGTATTTTCGAACAGACCCTACTTATGTTATTTCCATAAACACTAAAATGACATCATTTCTGTCCTCTTCAAAAATTTTGATCAGAAAACCATTTTTTTCGAAACTGCTATTAAATATTTTGTGAAAAGGTTTTGGATTTTCCCTTCTTCTTCTTTTTTTTTTTCATCTGTCAAAGATTATGGGTTTTATTTTAAATATACAAAAGAAACAAAGTAAAGAGAGAAAAAAAATGGAAACTGAGACGAGGACGTCAGCCGTCACATGACGGGAGGAAATGACCAAGTGGACCTGTGGACGGGAATAGAAGAAAGAAAAGGCTCGAGAAAAGAGAACGGCGCCGTTAGCGAAGTAACGGAGAGAAGAGGAAGATAGGTCCCACGATGGGCCTGAGTGTACCCATCGTCGGTCCAACGAGTGTCTTTGTATTCTTCGACAAATATCCGTACGGTCTCGTTTCTTTGCTTCAAATCAAACTAACCCTTCCTTCTTCTTCTTTGAATATAACACAACATCATCACTTAATATAACACAAAATTTAGATGTATAAGATTTTAGTATACAAATCATCTAGAAATAAATGTTCAGTGACCTTGTAATCTAACATGGCAGAAGAGACAAGACTCACAACCAATAAACATAGTATGCTATAATTAATAATCTAACCAAACATACTGTAAACAAGAAAGAGAGTTGGGAATTATTTTAGTTTTGAAAAAGAGAAAAATATCATAAATTCACCTAAAATTAGTAGAAAGAATTTAAAACTTAATTTGACCCACAAAAAATAATATCTAACACTTCATATATGTTTCCATTATACGTGATGATATTTAAACAGTTTTCCTACAAAAATAAAATAAATGATGTTTCGGTTTTGAATATACGGCAGGTTTAATTATTTCGTTATATGAAAATGATAATCCTAAGCGGCGTGGTCTAACCCACACATTTCTCTTGCGATCCAGTGAAAAAAAAATAAAAGTTTCGATTATCACGTAAAATTTACATTGTGAAATATATCGAGTTTCTATGAACTTATCGTTGTCTCAAGAACTGATGATTAATGATTGTGTAATGATTATTATTTCGTGGACCAACAAATTTTTCATTATCTTAATAATTAGTGCCTATTATTATACTGATTTATTTCCGGAAACGAAATTTTATTTGTTTCGAAATGAGACATATGAAAATAATGTTATGGGATTCCTGAATTACGTGGCTCGAAGTAAATTTTGCTCATCTAGGGTTTGATGCTTAATTATACTGTAGTGATTTAGAATAATCTATTTCACATTTTTCACTCAGCTCTATTGTCTGAGAAATTTTATACCACATTTATTACAACTATATATATTTATCAACTTAAATCTAAAATCTATACATCAATGTTGTCCGGAATATAACATATACATAATACATGATGAATTATAGTATTATACTATAGTTGTTTGTTATGCATGTATTATTCAAAGATTCGAAATTAGTGATACTATATATATGTACATCAGTACATGGTCGAGAGTTTGTTAGATGATATTCACTGCAAATCTACACTAAATATTCATGTGAAAATAATTTTACAAAACGCAGGTAGAGTGTTACATGTTAAACGAGTACGCTTAAACTAGTGCGTACATTGCAGAGTAAAGAAGTTGGACAAAAACTGCATAGCATAAAGGAAGCAAATAAAAAATGAAGGGAAAGACAAGACATAACAAACGGGTACATGGTTCACATACCCTGCGATCAGATTGTTTCGTTCTTTGGTAATGTAGCATGGGCTTCCAATATCTTCTCTATGCAAATTATATTATTATATCAGTACGTTTTTAAACATTTCTGTAATCAAAACTCAAAAATAATAATTCAATATATATGAAAACTAGTTGTACGAAATACAAAGTGTTACCCGATCGTGTCAAAATCAAAAACATTTCAATCATGATTAGGAAACTTAACTCAACCATACGTTACATAGGAAAGTAGATGCTGCATAGTTGACCATTGGTCAAAGTGTTTAACACTTTTAAAGATTTTTAACTTAATAGAGAAAGTAAATTTTTATTCTCTAATTAATTAGAAATGCCAAATATGCTTGTCTTTAAAAATTGTCAGTAAATTAAAGTCACTCTGTTATTATACATTTTATAGTCACATAAAATCTGCAAGCAAATAACAGAAAATTATCAAGTACTCCTAATCATAATTAAGAAGTAGTAATACAATGATTCCAAAAAAAATTACTGTACTTTTTTTTAATGTGTGTGTGTGGCGCAACGTCCTAGATTGTTGTCTGCCACGTTAGCCAGCACCAGCTGTAATAACTAAAAAGTGGCAAGGTTATGACTGGTAAAGGTTAAAACAGTAAAGAACTACGAGCCGTAACGGTCTCTTGTCTTTCTTCTTTTTCACAACGCAACTTGCTTAGGTGAAAGTACGATACTATCCCTGTGGTGAAAAAGAGAACTTCGCACGGAGGTTATGAGATTAATCACCTGCTGTTAATTATAAATTATTGGTTCTGGTCAAAAGTAAGACTGGACCGTGTCTCCGGTGTCACGTGACCTGAATCTCCAATTACGAGGAAATTTTAAAAAATGATTATAGAAGTAATTAGTATTAGTAATACATATGTTTTTCTCTTTGTCAGCTGCCCCATGGAAAGGCACGTCCCAGCCGTTGGATTGGACCCAATTCTGTAATTACACGTGTCGATATCTCAATCGTTTGACTTATGCGGCATTTTGGTTTTGCCAAGCTCGTTTTTTCCGGCTATAATTAGTTTTTGCTAAAAATCAGTCAAAAATTAAGATTTCATTCTAATTTTAAAAAGACAAATTTCCTTGGTCGGCACTAATATCTAATTATCGACCATTAATGTCATGATTCTTATTTGCGTTACAATAATTACTGTCGACACTTGTTGTAGTTCTTAGTTTTTGTTTTTTATCTAGTTTTGTCTCTAAATTTCAATTTCAATTAAGTGTACATTTGGACTGTAACAAGCATAGTTTTGACAATTGTCTTTCATTCATTTCATCATTTGACATCACCAATGAAAAGTTAAAAATCTCTTAACACTAATTATGAAATGTCTTTCATATTCTTGTACATATATATAAAACACTAAACTCAAAGTGTTTAGCAAATAAAAAAGAATTTAGATACAAATGAATCTTGTCCACCTCCCTTAAACAGAAAGAAATATCTTTGTCAAAAGTTTTTTTTATAAGATATTCGAAAATTAAATTAAATACCAAAAAAGAAAGAAAGGAGTAAACACTAATAATATGAGACGTTTCAAAGATCCTATAAAATAGTCACTCTCTACCATTACATGTGCTCTGCCGCTTTTAAATCTCTCATCTTCTTCCTCGTGTCACTCTTTCTCTCACACTCTGCAAAAACATTTTCTTGTCTCTCCTCTGCCCAAATTTTTTTTCTTTCCAGGAATATTTCCTAGAAAAACCCAAGCAAAGCTTTAACCCCTTCCTCCTCCAAAAGTAGCATCTTCCTCTTTTTCTATTTCTCCTTTCCTCTTCTTATCTCTCTCTCGTTTGTGAACGATTCCTTAAGAATATAACCAAAAGCCCTTTTCTCCTTTCTTCAACTTTCCGGGAAAAATCTTCACGCAGCAAGGTTTCTCTCTCGGCTCTCGCAGTGTTTTTCGTGCCTTTTGTTCTTTCTATAAAAAAAAAATTCGCGTCCTTTAAGAAAACTTTTTCCACCTAGAGAAGAAGAAGAGTATCACTCTTGTTGTTCAAGTTTCTCTCTTTAATAAAAAATCCATCTTTATTCTTTGTCTTCTTTCCTTTTTGCTTTCCCTAATCTCTATGTTATAAACACACAGAGAGAAACAAAGTCACAGTCTCGAGTCAAAAACAGAGAATACGAAAGAAAAATGGAAGCGGAGAAGAAAATGGTTCTACCGAGAATCAAATTCACAGAGCACAAAACCAACACGACAACAATCGTATCGGAGTTAACCAACACTCACCAAACCAGGATTCTTCGTATCTCAGTCACTGACCCAGACGCTACTGATTCCTCCAGTGACGACGAAGAAGAAGAACATCAACGCTTTGTCTCTAAACGCCGTCGTGTTAAGAAGTTTGTCAACGAAGTCTATCTCGATTCCGGTGCTGTTGTTACTGGTAGTTGTGGTCAAATGGAGTCGAAGAAGAGACAAAAGAGAGCGGTTAAATCGGAGTCTACTGTTTCTCCGGTTGTTTCAGCGACGACGACTACGACGGGAGAGAAGAAGTTCCGAGGAGTGAGACAGCGTCCATGGGGAAAATGGGCGGCGGAGATAAGAGATCCGTTGAAACGTGTACGGCTCTGGTTAGGTACTTACAACACGGCGGAAGAAGCTGCTATGGTTTACGATAACGCCGCTATTCAGCTTCGTGGTCCCGACGCTCTGACTAATTTCTCAGTCACTCCGACAACAGCGACGGAGAAGAAAGCCCCACCACCGTCTCCGGTGAAGAAGAAGAAGAAGAAAAACAACAAAAGCAAAAAATCCGTTACTGCTTCTTCCTCCATCAGCAGAAGCAGCAGCAACGATTGTCTCTGCTCTCCGGTGTCTGTTCTCCGATCTCCTTTCGCCGTCGACGAATTCTCCGGCATTTCTTCATCACCAGTCGCGGCCGTTGTAGTCAAGGAAGAGCCATCCATGACAACGGTATCTGAAACTTTCTCTGATTTCTCGGCGCCCTTGTTCTCAGATGATGACGTGTTCGATTTCCGGAGCTCAGTGGTTCCCGACTATCTCGGCGGCGATTTATTTGGGGAAGATCTATTCACGGCGGATATGTGTACGGATATGAACTTCGGATTCGATTTCGGATCCGGATTATCCAGCTGGCACATGGAGGACCATTTTCAAGATATCGGGGATCTATTCGGGTCGGATCCTCTTTTAGCTGTTTAATAATATTTTAAATAAATAAATAGTTATACCGGCCGTTACTAAACGGAACCGGAGAAAGTTTTGTATACCGGTGACATAAAATCTCGGTTATGTTCGTAATCTTTTTTTCTTTGTTATATATAAAAATATGAATGAAACTGAATTAATGTAAGTTAATGGTGATAATTATTAACGTTTTAAGTTTTGAAAAATAATTTTCGTCTGTTAACGATAATGGGAGGTCGAGTTTCTTTTTGCTTCCACGTGCTCTGCTCTCTTTATCTCTTTTTAAAAATTTTGGTCGACTGAAAAATTCCTTTATTTGATATAAAAATTCGTTTTTATGTTGTTGTTGTTGGTAGAGGCACGTGTGATCTCACGTGATGAGAACAATTGAAAAGCTTTTGCATCTAGTTTTTGTTTTCTTAAGGCTAATCATATCATTTTCGAAAGGCTAATAATAATTTATTGTTACACGATTACAAGCTAATAATCCAAAGTCCAAAAACTAGTTTCTTGAAATAAAAATAGTGTGATATGCCAGGTAGATTGAGACTAGATACGAAGAAGGAGAATCTAAGTTGATTTGAAATATGGCACATCATAAAACTATATTTTGGCAGTTTATACAAAAATTCAGAAGAAAATGAGTAAAATATAAAAATCTCATGAGGATTAAATGAAAGAAGCAGTTGGGGTAGTTGATTGTCTAGAGCACTTGAATCTCACTCTGTTTTAACAGTTTCTATAATAGTACGATGTAACTATGGTTGTATTGTTATGCACGCATAAATCAACTTTAGTTTTATGGTTTTATACTAAGCCATATTGTGTAAATCTAATCGTCCTGAATAATTAGAGTATGTTCATAATTGTTTTTTGTCCTTTTATTGTTTCATTGTTATTTAGGAATAGGGATGTTACGATGGGTCAAGCTGGTCCATGCCTTGGTTTGGTTCGATCTGGTTCTTGATTGATTTTGGCCAGCGGATACCAAGTGAACCATCAATTGCAAAATGTTACTACCTGTCTATGTCAATATCTCTGTTCAGGCTCGGGCCAGCTTGCTTTTGCATGATTTTGGTCCACCACACCATGGTCTTATTTAAGGGTTGATAGAGCTTGTATGATCAGTACCTTTAAGGTGTGATTCTCGAAGAATTGTTGAGATGATTTACTTTCTTTCATGCATTGCTGCTTGGTTTGCTTATTTGTTTTTTTCAATTAGTTATCTCAAAAATATCTCTAAAATTTATAACCTTGTGAGAAGCTAAGGTTATTGTCTCACGAAGCAAGCAGTGTTCGACCTAGATGGATGGTAATCGTTTCTATCTTGTGGCTCTATTCCAATGGTTTACTATTTTTCCTAAATACCACTTTGTTTTCAATCCGAAATTTATACCACGTTACAAAAAAAACTTTCATAGAGACTTAGAGAGTGTGTTGTTTGATAAACCTTTCGTGTATTTTTTTTTTTTTTTTAATTTTTATTT
>Ga0041059_1001708_pt1 | contig 17142 bp, 13 predicted proteins | sample AraColnosormetaG_FD_56232 | JGI IMG/M metagenome (GOLD analysis project Ga0041059, IMG submission 56232) | Arabidopsis roots microbial communities from North Carolina, USA - Col MF nosort | ecosystem: Host-associated > Plants > Roots > Unclassified | place: USA: North Carolina | collected...
AAAGCCTTAAAACAATCTCCAAAAAAAAAAAAAAAAACGAAATTGGGTTACACGACCTAGAAAACGGAGGAGCACACTCAAAAGTCAAGTCAAGTGGAAACAAATTTAAAACCTTAGGAATCGGATAAGTGAAACGCACAATCAAATAATAACCAGAATCTAACAAAATAAAAAACAGTGAAAAGAGACTCAGAGATTTAAGGATCACCTGACGACGAACAGAGGAAGATGAAGAGAAAGAGAAGCAGAGTACCCAAAATCTAAAACAGCATCGGATGCGATAGTGCTACAGTAGTATTAAAGAAAAAAGCTTGCATCTTTGTTTGGCCGCTTGAAAAGGGTCTCCGGCGACGACGGTCGAAGAGAGGAGAGAGAAAAGGCCGGAGAGGAAAGCAACGGCTACAAGACAGGCGCCAAGTTTATAGTAACACATTTCCTTTCTTGCAGCTTTTTCTGGTTAGCCAATGATAAACTGCCACGTCATCTAATAACGTATTAAATTTTAATATATAACGTCATAAATTTTTGGAAGCTGCTGGGTCGTTTTCATATGTATATGTGACAATAAATATTCGACAAGTAAATATAAAATGACTTTTGGACTCTCTTTGATAAAATACATAAAACTTTATTTAACTGAATCATAAATTATACATTTATGTAGCTTTATTACTATTGTTTAGTCATGATTAAATATTGGGAGATATGATGTCTTTTGTTCTTTTGGATTAACAATTTTGAGCAAAGCGTGTTTGCTGGACTCGAATATCATCATCATCCAAGGTAATTTTCCTTCGAACTTTCCATATTAGTGTATTAAAGTTTAGTCATCTGCTCATTGTAAAAGATGTGTGTTTGTTGAATTCAGAGATCATATCCAACTTATTTCCCCTCATCAATCCAATCGCTTCTTTTCTCACGTTAAGACAAATATAGTTATCATAGCAACTACCAAGAAAGAATTATTCTATTAAGTGTCACATCCAATTTGTCCATTAGTCAAAAACAGTGATGTGTGATATTATTCTTGCTAGTTGCACATGATTTTCCATTAAACCAAACATAGCTAAACACATATTAACTCAACTTAATCCTTATAATGCTCTTACAATATCATCGTAACAATATAATTTTGTTTGGCAATATATGAAAACGTATATATAAGCAAAAATATACTATTTGATGAGTTCCAAGTGGTTTAGATGAAAAAGCATCGAACGCTCAGTCAAAAGTAACTTTTAACTAAGCTTTTTTCTCTCAAATTTGTTCTTTCAACAAAAAATAATAAAAGTAAAACGAACCATCAAATAGATTATTGGTCAATAATTCAATTTTTGAGTCATACTAAAATTAAACAAACATGAAATTGCAAGTAGGAACTTTTTTTTCATCATGCCTTTGTTAAAGAGACAGTAGTGGACCACTCTAAACTAGAAGTATCTTATCTATTACTAGGAAAATAAACATTTACGTTTCTCACCATTCATATGTTTACATACATTATTGATCACTTATTATCACCACGTCAATTGTTTTCTTTTTTTGGGATAACTCATCTTCGAAAACCATCACTACTATTATCCTCGCAACAAGTTGTCACTACTTAACCTATTGATGAGATCCGCAATTAAGGACGAAACAGGTCTGCAATTTCTGGCGATTTCCTTACACGGTTTTAATATAAATAAAAATGGGTTAAGATAGAAAAAAATATTATTGATGCTTGTGATATATACGAAGAGTTCCAAAAGATATGCATAAATATATGGTGACAGAGCTCAACTAACATGCTGACGTTTTGTTTCTCTCGTTTAACAAGGTCTCCCGTCATTTTCCTGTTTCTCTGACGTTTGTAACAATATACTAATTTCATTTAAGATTGCATGTGAAGAAGATAGACACAAAACATTATCTCGTATTATTTTTCCAAGCAACGATAGAAACATTGTCAACTTGACCAAAATTTGTTATCAGCTTTCATTCTTTTTTTTTCATCACGGTAATTTGTTCAGAGAAACATTGTGGTAACTCATATAGAATTTATAGAATTCATGGCTTAACAGGTGGAAAATGTGACTTTTCAAATGTTTTTTTTAGGATTAACATATTTGACTAGTCCGCTAGTTCGTATAATTATTGGAAGATATTTAATGATCAAAGTGGTCATGGAGATTGGGATATCCAACCATAAAGATGGGCTTGATTCTATAAATATCATCTTGGATGACTCAAGTTGAAGCAAAATTTCAGTGTCTGACCTGTGAGTGAAAGTATTGATATTCTTTACACAGCTCACATCGGCGTTAGGACTTGGGAGTGACTAAATGTCACATGTAACTCACTCATAAGCTGGATTTTGGATGGGTTCTACCTATGGGCCTTGTTGGGCTGGGTTAGATTTCATGGAAATCATGTCAACTGTATTTATCATGCATAAGTTTATGACTCTTTTCTTGGAAAAATGGATATGTAAAAAATATGCCATTATGCAGCAGTGATGGACATAGTCTATAGAGCCATAGAGGCAAAGGTAGAATCCTGTCATGTTTCTTCCATCACATCTTAAGACTTGACTTCAAAACCATGTAAGTAAATAATTCCTCTGTTTCAAAAGTGGCAGAAACAGAGTACCCTTAAGACTTTATTTTCAAATATACTATTATGTTAATTATGATAATCAATTTAGGCTATTTAGCTATGAAATTACACATAAAAGTATTTGAACATTATCTAAAAAGCAAAAACTAGCTTCATCCACCGGACTCACTAAAAATTAGTGAATCAAATGATTTCCGATGGTGAGGATAGAGAAGAAGCAAGAGAAGGTCCCATGGCAGAAGGAGACATCTCGCCGCCTGCTGGCATGTCTTGAAGAACAGCTAGAATCCTGCGGATACTGATGGATCTCGCTGACCGGAAACTGTAAGCTCTCTTCATCGTCTTTGACGTAGAGAAAACGCTCGAAGATTTGCTGAGTATGAGATACACAAGCCCTTGAATCAGAGCAAAAATGCTCACTTTCATTAACATGCCTTCAAAGCTTCCTTCCATTGATGTTTTAAAGATTCAGACAAGAATTATCGGTACGTTGACTTTTTTGTTGTTGTTGTTGTCTTAAGATCTATGAGTTAGAGATTGATGTTTCTAATCAGACAGTCGCTGGTTTATATAGAGATCGAAAAGAGAAGATGGCCTTATTTGACCAGAGGCAGAGACCTCGAAGCTACGAAACACAAGTAAACAATTTAATTTATCGCATATGTAGAAGATTTCCATTTAAACTTTGATTTTGACCTGGTCAAAGTAGACGTGAGTTTTTTTTGTGTATGAATATTATACATCTACTAGATAATTCGAACTCTTGTACAAAAAAAACATTCTACAATCGGAAACAAAAAGACAAAGAACATGTTGTCATGAGATACGTTTTGTTTATTAAACACGTTTTTTTCCGGAAAAAAACCAAGTGCCTCTAAGAACATCAATATTCAAATTGTCAATTTTTAGATGATCCAAATGCACTTTCTGACTTAAAGTCAAGCTCCATGGTATTCAAACAGAATTTCACGAACTAGCAAACAGATTTTCCGCGTTATCACTCTTTGAGAGTAGTCGTCAATACACGTTGATGTCCCAATGGATTTCCAGGAATGTTTCTGCACCGTTGCTGCCTCGGTTTAACGGTATTATTGCTTGTCATCAAATCATTATTCGCCGATGAATTCTTCATCCCTCGACATAATTTCATGTGTGAATGCATCTTCTCAGGTTTGAACAACTTCCCACATTGCCTATATTATGAATTATAAACGTCACAATATAAATTTAAGTTATGAACATAATGAGTGATATAAAGCAGAGCTTACGAGCATAATGGAGCCATGGAAGGCTTGCTTGGAGCAACCTTTGGTTTACAAAACTCAATTGTCTCTTTCATCTTTATGCCACTCCATGCTCCTTCGAAGCTTTTTCTATAATATAAACCAAACAAAATGAGAAAATCTCGTTTTTACCAATTTGAATTCAAGTACTATAAGGTATAGTCGTATAAAGATAATAATATTAATATTATATGATATAGCATAAGATTAGTCCCAATCATATATAGCATTAACAGTGATAAAGTAACTAATTTTAATATTTGATTAATTGAATAAAAATATGAGTAATGGCTACTTTGGAGCGTACCGAGCATTGTGCTGTTGGTGGTATTGGTATCTGCGTTCATCTTCCCAAGCCGGACCAAAAGCCCCAGACCTAGACTTATTCAAAGGCACCAATACGGCGTCGTTTGTGTCCAAACCACCACACTTCATCAAGTTCCGTAACACGTGAGAGGCACGTACGCTCGAATAGCTCTTATTCTTGATATAACTCGAAGACGACGTCGTAGACGATACACTTGGTCGACCCGACTCCACATCGTTACCCGACCCGTTCTCCGTCGAACCGTCTCTCTGGCCGGAGACTGTTTTCGGATCTTGTTTCTTAAGAACGAAACCTTCTTCGTTCGTGGTGGATTCCTCCGTGACTGTCGACGTTGTTGCCGTCGATCTCTGTGAGCAGAAGACCGGAGACTCTTTTTGGATCTTCTCTGACGTTAGTTTCAACTTCTGGAGTTTTTCTTCAGCGTCTATTCCACCGTTTCTTGTCACCCAAGCTTTCTTCTCCACATTAGGATAATCCTCTGTTTTTGAGAAACCCTAATTAGAACCCTCACGAACAAATTATGGAATCTAGTAATAACTACGTGACATACCCTTTGGAGAGCTTAGAAGAATCTCAGATCCTTTGAGGACATATTCATTATCAGAGATAGGAGTGATAAGATCATCGTCCAATAAATCTTGCCATACATAACCATTCTTATACCTCCTGCAATATATAGATTACTAGATAAATATCGTAATCAAGAATGTGACAAAAAATCATTCTTTTGATAAAAGTTATACCTCTTACAAGACCAAGAAAATGCATCAGGCATGGCATCGCCTCGTGCGTCTGCTAACCATTTCTTCACATCTGCGTTTTTAAGCACAATTTAGACGAGATTGATCGAAAGAAAAAGAGACCAATAGAGAAGGACTAATTAAGAAGAGGGAATTAACCTCGGAGAAAGACTCCATTACGAGAGAGATGATGAACACGCAAGAGATGAGGATGGTCAACGTGACCCGAACGGCTAAGGAAATAAACTAAATTCACTCTTCTTACTTCTCCTCCTCCACCATTACTTTCCATCTCTCTTTCTTTTTGTTTTGGTCTTCGATTTTATTCTCTGTGTGTCTTTTACAAAAGAACTTATATAAGCCAAAGCTACTTAGATTTTTCAAAACTCTCAAAGAGTTTTCACTTCTCTGCTTTTGAGACAAAGGATCGGACTAAAACAAGGGCTTTCTTTCTTTTGTTAACTTATATACACCCTTTTTCAATTAAATTGATTTGTACACAGAAAAGTTTAGCTTATTCCCAAAAAATAATTGAATTTTGAATGTTATTAAAATATATTTGAGTAAAAAGACAAAAAGAAACAATGAGACATGTTTGTGGAGACAAAACCAAACATACGCATAGATAGAGATGAAAAAGTCTTTGCGGGTTAACGGAAACCGCACATTTCTCGGACGACTCCAAAGAACAAATATAGGGTTTCGAGATCACTCACCTTTTGTTTATTTTCTTGATAAATATATATCTTTTGGATTTTCTTTCTCTTTTTTCTCTTTTAATGCTATGATAAGGCATAAAAATCTGAAAATATATCTTAAAGAGAAAAAAGGTTTAGTAAGAAGAGAGATCTTGTAGGAGAGTTTTATGGGTTATGGTTAATTTGGTCTTAGTCTATGTAAAGCTAAAGATAGAAGGAAGATAACGTATTCTCAGCAGATTTATCGTGATTTAGCAACTTAACATATACATACACCTATGAAAAAAAGAATGGTATTTTATAAGCAGAATGTTTACATATATGGTATGAGATGATTTTGAATATCTAATCTTTTAGTTCTTACCATAACGACAAATCAGAAGACAAAAAAAGGCATAAACAAATCCCGAAAATTGTTATCTGTACGTACTTCCGTAGTCTATTAAGGGAATGTTGCATAGTCTAGGGATACGGAATCGAAGATGGAAATTAAAGAACAACTATTTATTTGCAGTGTTACATCTTAAAATGAGTATACTAGTATTTTATTTTTGGAATTACGCCAATATACATGTACTTGATTCTATTCTTGTCTAGCATTTTCATGATGATTTACCATTTTCCACTTTATAAAATCTAGAAAAATATACTTAAAAATCTTGTACGTATATTGAAAATTAACCAAGTTCTTATAATATTGAGAATTATTATCTTGTATTTCATAATTGATCTCAATATTGGTTTTGAGAGCATTATAACTGATCATTTCACAATGAGAAAATGGTAAATTATCCAAACTGAATCCAGTTACATTTTTCAAGACCATTCGCATTCGCATTGGCTAATAGAAAGAAGAAGACAAAAACATAGATTCAAAGAGCATATACGTATAAAACTCATTACCTATGAATTCCATATTGATGATCCTCTTCATCATCTTCATCTTCGTCTTCATACATAGACTTCATAAATGGCTCATGAGCATCACGAGTCATCTTAGCATCACCACCAGCGGATTCTAGATTGTTACCTGTAACACCGGCGACCGCTCCCATAACGGTTGTTGCGGCGGCTGCTGTGACTGCAGCTTGTCTTTTAGTGGCAGAGTATTGTTGAATGACTAATACCGAAGCATGCATTGTGAAATTCGACGAAGCTAATGTGTCCCCTATTGTGCCTAGCTCAGGACTACTGCTCCAATCGTTTAAACCGGCAGTCACCGGAGAATCTGAGTTATATCCTCTTCCCACAACGTAAAGATCATAAGAATTGTTGTCTTCCATTTCTCTGATCGTAGCTATCGTGTCTTGACCATCGTTGACCACTTTCTCTATATATTTAACGGAAGAATCATTCATTGTCTTGAAATTAAATTCGTAGATGCATTCATCGTCGACTTGTTTCTCCCTCTCGTACTCCGCTGCAACTTTCCCGGATGAGATTAGAGCTTCGCGTCCTGGGACGAATCTTACCACAGTGAGTTTAATCACGTGTTGTCCGACCATTCGCCAAGCGTATGATAACGCCTCGCGGTCGTCTGGACCACCGACGAAGAGCATGGCGACTTCTCTTTTCATTGATTCACCACGGAACGACTCAGACCGGACCATGGCCATGCCACGGTCCACCAAAATCCCGACCGAGCAAGGGGCGTGGCTCAAAACGTTTTGGTTAATTTCTGCGTGAGAAGAGTTTCCTTCTCCCATCCGACCGTCCGGTGTCAAGTGTTTGTGGTAAGGCAATATGATGAAACAAACTCGCTTGTCCTCGGCTAACACGCAGATGTCTTCGTGCATGGTTGCGTAAGGAGAGACCGCGGTGATGGTCTGAACCGTCATTGCGTCGTTGTTGACTTCCATAGCTTCGAAGGTCTCAGCGATTTGATCGGACTCTGCTCTGACTCTGTCCGAGAAGTTAGCTTTTGGTTTGCATTCGTCGTTCATGATTAGCAGAGAGGCCGTGGTTCGACCGGTGAGCTCCACGAGGTGAATGGCGAAAACGCTGAGAGGTGATTGTTTGGTTGCGTTTGAGACTTGTAAGAGATTTGTGATCCCAGAGACATTGGGGAGTACATGGACGCAAGCTAAGACGCGCAACTCTGTTTCTCCTTTGATCTTTTGAACCGTACGGTGCTTGTAATGAGCAAGTTTTTTCTTGGGCTTGTATGCAAACGCGAGAAGAGGCTCGACGACTAGTGACATCACTAGAAGCGCGATCGTCATATGAGTATACATCGGACTATCCAGCGCCTGCAAATGGTTTTTTTAGTTGGAGAAATTAAATAAAATTGAATAACGCTGAAATTTTACTATTTGAAAAAAAACAATGAAAATTATTGCTGACAAAAACAAACATACTTTGTTCTATGAGTAAAATAATGTTTAGAAGAATAATGATTCCTTGACAAAAAAAAAGAAAGAATAATGATTAATGAAATATTTCTCTAATGTTTTCACTCATTCGTATGTTATTCAACTTTATACTTCCCTAGACTCGAAAAGTGTCATATGCAATAAAAGAACGTTGATTGATTGATTAGTACCTTAGTATCGCGACCAGCATTAAGAACGACGAGCGATAAAGTTCCCTTGGTGTTCATAAGGGCTCCTATAGCGAATGCGTCACGCATAGGTATATGCATAAATAAAGAGGTGATTACGGTAGTCACGATCTTTACTAAGAAGGAAGAGCAGATGACTACAACCATCATGAACTTGTCAGTAAACTGGAGCATGAAACCAATATCTGCTCGCAACCCACAAATGATGTAGAAGAGAGGCATAAGGATCCCGGAAAGGAAGTCATGGAGCTTCTCCTCGATCATGTTACGTATGATGTGGTCGTGCGGAATGGAGAGACCGAACAGGAACGCCCCGGTTATGGAGTGGACCCCGCATGCGTCCGTAATCAGGCCGCATAGGACCACACCTCCTAAAATGAACCAAACGTGAGTGTCTCCGACGTGACCTGCCTTCACGGTCTTCGCGAAGATCCATGCAATTCCCGGACGGATCACAAAGATGCAGAGGAGGACGAAGATTGCGGTGGTGATTATCACGAACGGCATCATTTTGTTCCATGTCCCTTTTTAACCACCAACAAAAAAAAAGAACAACGAAAAAAATCATCAGAATTCTTGAATTACCATGCATATTTTTGCTATATTTCTTTTTCGAGGAAAAAATAGGATTCATTCCATTTTCGGCCAGTGGATATTTATTTTAACGGTTGTAGGTTTTTGGGTATGAGTTTGAGTTTTGGCATGGGGTCCCAAAAAGTTTGAACTAATTGTAGGAATCTTTACCTGATTTGCTAAAAGAAGCAAACCCAAAAACAAGGAGGACCCATGTGCACAAATCAGTGACAATGGCTGCACACATAGCCGTACGACCCATATCGGACCGCAACAGCTTAAGATCCGCAAGGATCCTTGCAAGGTCAGGGAAGTTGGTACAGGCTAGCGCGACAGACCAGAAGACGCAACCAGAGATGATCTTGTCTGGATGGCCATTTCCCGGGAGATAGTAAAGAAAGGCACCAACCGGTAAAGCAACAAGAAGCCCTGTAAAAGCAATGATGACCGGTTTGAGCTCGGTGATCCGCACCATCCTCAGGTCCATCCCTAGACCAAGGAGGAAGATGTTGTAGACGAGAGCTAAGTTAGCGAATGTCTCAAGAACCATTGTGAATCTGTAGGGGAATACATGTGCGATTATGAAACGTGTGTTCCCGAGCACACTTGGGCTAAATAATAATCCACACTGCAAAAATACAATCACAACAAATCAAGACACATACGGAACTAGAGAGCTAAAAAATTGATGTAGCAAAAATTGCATACGTACGAGGATCTGAGCTACGAAAGGAGGAAGATACAAGGGTCGGGTTAGATAGTAGAGGACACGATAGCTAAGGTTCGCGACAAAGAGTTGCGTTATGAAGAACGGAAGGGAAGAGGCTAGCGTACTTCCGCTCTCCCATCCCTTTTGTTCTCTCTTCTCAAAGAGAAGACTTTGGTCATAACACACAATCTTTCCAAAACGCGATTCTTCAATATCATAGTTAGGATTTGTCACATTAAGGGGGGCTCCGGAAGACATCTCCTCCTACGATGGCTGGTCGGAATCCCCAAAAAAAATGACAATACTATCTGCCTGAACCCAACGTTAGGTTCAGACGAAACATTGGGTTCATATAGACTGCAATAACAACTAATTTGCAACCTCTTCCAAGTTTTAGTTCAGACGAGATGGCTAATTATAGATGATGTATTAGTTGTCATTGGGGAATTCATTAACCACTCGTTTTAAAATGGGCTTATCAGATTTATGTTTTTGCTGTTAGGTGCTTTTTTAAACGGCTGGTTGAAAATGATCACTTGTTTCAACATATTTTTGTCCGATTTCTAATTGTACGGTTACAAAATCTGCGAATAAATTATTTTCAATCAAACTTATAGATGTTTTTTTTCTTAACAAATTATACAAGTTTTTTTCTTTCTTTTTTTTTGTTTGGCAGTTCTTAACAATAATAAGATAGTTTAGTCTATTATTAATTTATTATTAACATAAGACAATAAGATTCCTTTTTAATAATAATTAAAATAGACAAGTAGTAGAATACAATAAATATGCAACGAGAATTTTTTTATTACTATAATGCAAAAGTATCAAATCAATCCAGAATCCAGATCTTCTGGAAGCAAAGTAGTTCACAAGACTTTGTAGAGTAAAGACAGATAAGTTTTGAACAGACTGAAGCAATTTTTAGATTCCTCAAGTCAATTTCTCTCCCCAAACAGCTTCCGTGAATGACAAATTGCTAAATCTAAGGGTAATACTCTGTTACAGTTTCTCTCTTCGCTTTCAGTTTTTCGTTTTTCTGCAATTCCAATTACTTCTAAGCTCTCTCTGTCCTTCCTTACTATGGAGATTTGATAAACAACCAATCAGATTTGCTGACGAACCCCATTTATCATCTAGGGTTTGCTTCAGAATGCTTTTGAAACATTAAAGTTCAACACTTCAGCACTTGGGATCTTAATGCTGTTTCTTGTTTACTCTGATCTAGGAGTGTAGCTTTTACCATTTACTTGTGTCTGTTTTTGGTGCTGTTGTTTGATCTGTAATGCATACTTCAATTTTCTTTTCTTGTAGATTGATTTCAAGAACAAGTCATGCTAACTCTTTCCAAGTTTCATGTGATACTAATCCCAATACTCTTCTTCATTACGCTTCTTTCGCCATTGTTCTCCATTGCTCTACCTATCAACATTTGGCCAAAGCCGAGATTTCTCTCATGGCCTCAACATAAAGCCATTGCACTCTCTCCAAATTTCACTATCCTTGCCCCTGAACACCAATACCTTTCGGCCTCTGTAACACGGTATCACAACCTGATCCGTTCTGAGAATTACTCGCCTCTCATTAGCTATCCTGTCAAACTTATGAAAAGATACACCTTGAGGAACCTTGTAGTCACTGTTACCGATTTTTCTCTTCCGCTTCACCACGGTGTTGATGAGTCTTACAAACTCTCCATCCCCATTGGCAGCTTCTCCGCGCACTTGTTAGCTCATTCGGCTTGGGGAGCTATGCGTGGCCTTGAGACATTCTCTCAGATGATTTGGGGAACATCTCCTGATTTGTGCTTACCCGTTGGAATTTATATTCAGGATTCTCCTCTGTTTGGCCATAGAGGTGTTTTGCTCGATACATCGAGGAATTACTATGGAGTAGATGATATAATGAGGACTATTAAGGCCATGAGTGCAAACAAACTCAATGTGTTCCATTGGCATATCACTGATTCACAATCTTTTCCACTGGTGCTTCCTTCTGAACCTTCACTTGCTGCAAAAGGATCTCTTGGACCAGACATGGTATACACTCCCGAGGATGTCTCAAAGATTGTTCAGTATGGTTTTGAGCATGGTGTTAGAGTACTTCCTGAAATAGACACTCCTGGTAAGTCCATTCTTGATTTTCTCTTGCACAAGAACTTAGCTTGGTTCTAATAGATACTGTTAAAACTCCACAGGTCATACAGGATCATGGGGAGAAGCTTACCCGGAAATTGTGACATGTGCCAATATGTTCTGGTGGCCTGCTGGAAAAAGTTGGGAAGAGCGGTTAGCTAGTGAACCTGGGACTGGTCAGCTTAACCCTTTGAGTCCTAAAACATATGAAGTTGTTAAAAACGTCATACAAGATATCGTTAATCAATTTCCAGAATCTTTCTTTCATGGAGGTGGAGATGAAGTTATCCCAGGCTGTTGGAAAACCGATCCTGCCATCAATTCTTTCTTGTCCTCTGGTGGAACACTAAGCCAGCTTCTTGAAAAGTACATAAACTCGACATTACCTTACATCGTGTCACAGAACCGCACAGTTGTTTACTGGGAAGATGTTCTGTTGGATGCACAAATCAAGGCGGATCCATCTGTTCTTCCTAAAGAGCACACAATCTTACAGACTTGGAATAACGGTCCGGAGAACACAAAGAGAATCGTAGCTGCTGGTTACAGAGTAATTGTCTCTTCATCAGAGTTCTACTACTTAGACTGTGGTCACGGCGGGTTTCTAGGGAATGATAGTATATATGATCAGAAAGAAAGCGGTGGCGGGTCTTGGTGTGCACCATTTAAGACGTGGCAGAGCATATACAACTATGATATAGCTGATGGTTTGCTCAATGAGGAAGAGAGGAAGCTGGTGCTAGGAGGAGAGGTTGCATTGTGGTCAGAGCAAGCTGACTCGACGGTTTTAGACTCACGTCTTTGGCCACGTGCCTCTGCGTTGGCGGAGAGCTTGTGGTCAGGGAATAGAGACGAGAGAGGTGTTAAGAGATGTGGTGAAGCCGTGGACCGTTTAAACCTGTGGAGGTATAGGATGGTTAAGAGAGGGATTGGAGCTGAACCTATCCAACCATTGTGGTGTTTGAAGAATCCTGGAATGTGTAATACAGTCCATGGTGCTCTTCAAGATCAATAAAAACAGATAGTTTCGAAATTGGATCCGAGTCAAAGAAAGCATAAACATGCTCTTGATCAGGCTCTTTTGATTGTTGTATACATACTTTGCTTTGTAGTTGTGGGTTGTAATTCTCAAATCCTGAAGTATGCGGGGTATTTTGTATGAATAGTTGAAAGTTATGGGGCAAAAATGGAAAGTTTCTTTATTTACCGTACTACGAAACAATTATCACAACCTCTTCCAAAGTCTCTGCCTTTACGAGACTGAACTTGAAGAAGAGACCCCTAAAATCCGATACTGAAATCTCCAGGTTATTGAAAAATCACAACTTTGAAAAGTTAGATGGCGAAATTTGTTTAATTTGAAATGATTTTGGTTTCTAGGGTTTAGACTGTTGACTCGTGTTCTTATCATCTTTAAGCTGACGAGGCGAGATTGATTGTGCAGGAAATCTGATTCCTTGATGTGACCTGAAGAGATTTCTGAGTTATCATGAGTGTTGTTAGATGGCCAAGAGTTCTAACGCCAAGTCTTCTTTCTCAAATCCTAAAGAAGCAGAAGAATCCAGTGACAGCACTTAAGCTTTTTGAGGAAGCGAAAGAGAGGTTTCCGAGTTACGGTCACAATGGCTCGGTGTATGCTACCATGATTGACATTCTCGGTAAATCTAACCGTGTGTTGGAAATGAAATATGTCATTGAGAGAATGAAGGAAGATTCTTGTGAATGTAAAGATTCGGTTTTTGCATCGGTTATTCGTACATTCTCCAGAGCTGGAAGGCTGGAAGATGCTATTTCTCTCTTCAAGAGCCTTCATGAGTTCAATTGTGTGAATTGGAGTCTATCTTTCGATACTCTTTTACAGGAGATGGTTAAAGAATCCGAGCTCGAAGCTGCTTGTCATATCTTCAGAAAGTATTGTTATGGTTGGGAGGTGAATTCTCGAATAACGGCTCTGAATTTGCTTATGAAGGTTCTTTGCCAGGTCAATCGCTCTGACCTTGCGTCTCAGGTTTTTCAAGAGATGAATTACCAGGGTTGTTATCCGGACAGAGACAGTTACAGGATTTTGATGAAGGGGTTTTGTCTAGAGGGGAAACTTGAGGAAGCCACTCACCTGTTGTATTCAATGTTCTGGAGGATCTCACAGAAAGGTTCAGGTGAGGACATTGTGGTTTATAGAATTCTATTGGATGCATTATGTGATGCTGGTGAGGTTGATGATGCTATTGAAATTCTTGGTAAAATCTTGAGAAAAGGATTAAAGGCTCCGAAACGATGTTACCATCATATTGAAGCTGGTCACTGGGAGAGTAGCAGTGAGGGTATAGAGCGGGTGAAACGATTGTTAACCGAGACTTTGATCCGAGGTGCAATTCCCTGTTTGGATAGCTATAGTGCCATGGCTACTGATCTTTTTGAGGAAGGTAAGCTTGTTGAAGGTGAAGAGGTGCTCCTTGCAATGCGAAGCAAAGGCTTTGAGCCTACACCATTTATTTATGGTGCCAAGGTTAAAGCACTCTGTAGAGCCGGGAAGCTTAAAGAAGCAGTTTCTGTAATCAATAAGGAGATGATGCAAGGTCATTGCCTTCCAACAGTTGGAGTGTATAACGTTCTTATAAAAGGTCTATGCGATGATGGAAAATCCATGGAGGCTGTTGGATATCTCAAAAAGATGTCTAAGCAAGTTTCTTGTGTAGCGAACGAAGAAACATATCAAACTCTAGTGGATGGTCTGTGTCGAGATGGTCAATTTCTTGAGGCGAGTCAGGTCATGGAGGAGATGTTGATAAAATCACACTTTCCTGGTGTCGAAACTTACCATATGATGATAAAAGGTCTTTGTGATATGGACCGGCGATATGAAGCTGTGATGTGGTTGGAAGAGATGGTTAGTCAGGATATGGTACCGGAATCTTCTGTGTGGAAAGCTTTGGCTGAGTCTGTCTGCTTTTGTGCCATTGATGTTGTTGAGATACTTGAGCATCTAATTAGTAGCAAACGTTAATCATATAACTAACTACCTGCTTGATCTGTGAAACTTTACAAAGTTTGATGATGCTATGTGAGTGAGAGCAACATTCTATTGTAAAAGTTTTTGTGAAATGTAATTGTTTCAATTAGTAACAGGTTTGTTGACCATATTAATTTCATTCCTTGGTGACATGTAATAGAAATGTTTTATTTTACATTGAAAAATGATGGATTTTGTAAAATAGGAAAAAAATCAGAGGATGGAGTCGTTCGGGATCACTGCGTTTCGAAGTATGATAATGATTCCTTCTCTTATTACGTATCCTTGAGCTTCTCGGTTTCCTTCTTCAACATTGTCTCTGTTGATTATCTGTGAATTGTATTTATCAAGAGAAAAAAATATTTATATATATATATAACCTATAGAAATTGAATTTTGTAAGTTGAAATCCATGTAGTTACCATAACGTTTTTACCAATCCTGGCATTTTTATCAACAATGGCTCGTCTTATTCGACTCTTTTCACCGATCCCTATTCGAATCTCTATCTTCTTCTCCTTCCCTTTTCTTCTCACATCTTCTTCCATCTTTAAAACACATTTCGTGACCAAAAAATATTGTTTTAAAACTTTATAATATGGTATTAATTAGTCTAATTTCGATCCAAGAAACCTGGTTTACCTCATAAATATCAGAACCGACAATGATCGAATCCTCTACAATCACTTCATCAGCGATTCTTGTTCTCATTCCAACCACCGATCCTCTGATGACACATTTCTGCACATACAAGAAGATGACGAAATTCTTCAAGCTTTTGATTAACAACGGCTGCTAGGGTTTCAAGGATTTGAAAGAGAGTTTTGCAAATTACATCTAGAATGCACCCGTCTCCGATAATACTGTTGGTTATTACAGCTACACTCATGGAGCTTGGAGGCAAACACCGAGGCATTGTGTACAGAGGACATTGTCTGTCGTAGAATCTGTAACTACAAGAAAAGAAACGTTAACTTGAATCACAAGTTATTTTATTTCGAACCATTTATCTCTCACAAGAGTTTACATTACTTGAGATCCAATCTACACCTCTTAATACTCTCCATGTTAGCTCTATAGTAAGCTCCAATGCTCCTCACATCTTCCCAATATCCATCAAACATATGAGCTTTCACCTGAAAAACAGAGTTTCAGACAAATCTATAGCCTATGAACTGCTTCTTGTCTCTCTATCTCTTAACCTTTACCTTCATTCCTTCAGAGATCGCACCAGGAATGATTTCGCTGGCCAAGTCTTTCGATTTTATTAAACATTCTCTCAGAAGCTTCACCATCTGTTCTCGACCGATCACGTAAATTCCTGCGCTTGGGACAGAGCAAGAAGACGTTCCATCACTTCTTGTCGCTGTTCTGTTCGCCACCTGCATTATAACATTAGTCGGCAGATGATTCTGAATCATACATAACATTCTAGAAATATCTAACTCACAGAGATTAAATCTTGTTGACCCTTGATAGTGAATCTAGTGACAGCATTTGTGGAATCAACTTCCATGAAACCGAAACCAAAGTCATGGTCTGTAACAGAGCTTAGTCCAACAATGGTTATATCCGCTCTGCTTCTTCTATGATCTTCGATTAGCATCTTATAATCCATTTTGTATAGATGATGCCCAGGAAGAACCAAGAACTCTGTAACTGGAAACTCTTCAAATACCCACAAGCATCTTCTTATCGCATCAGCAGTTCCCTTTTGTTAACATACATAGAGATAAAGATTTCGTGAAGAACACGAAACAGATCTAAAAACAGGGGAAAAGGGATTTTAAAGTTTTACTAAACCTGAAACCATCCTTGATCTTCTAGGCTCTGATAAGCGGCAATGACTTCAACGAATCTGTCTTTTCCGAGTCCAAATCCACTGTAAGCTTTGGAGAGATGTGAATTGAGAGAAGTGGAATTAAACTGAGTGATTGCATAGATCTTGGTGATGCCACTGTTGATGCAATTACTGATGACTGCATCAATAAGTCTATAGTTTGCTGCAATAGGGATTGCTCCTTTGGATCTTGTTTTGGTAAGTGGATAAAGCTCAGAATCTGATCCTCCTCCGAACACAATGGCCGCAACACTCTGGTTCAAAGGAAGGTGCTGAGAGTTTGAAACAGAGAGGTTTGGAATGAAAAGCTGCTTCAAGTTATAGTTATGTCTCCATTGATGATGATCACTAGTCGATCTTACCATATGGAGATTGGTAAATTTGGTAATAAAAGAAGAAGAAGAAATCTGCATTTTCGATTATGAGCAGAGATGATTCAAGAAACAAGAAAATTGGGTTTGAGATTTGAGGAGATAAAGTGCTCGTTTTTGTTTTCGAGATTGAAACGTGTGATGGTGAAAATCGTCCGACATTTTCTGTTCCAGACATATTTTAGCTTTGCCTTTGCTTGTGAAACTATATCTTCTTAAAACCTCTTTAACTTGTCCTGTCTCTTAAGATTTGATTCCTAGCTTCTTCTTCTTCTTCTTTTTTTTTTTTTTTTTTTT
>Ga0041059_1001709_pt1 | contig 17141 bp, 8 predicted proteins | sample AraColnosormetaG_FD_56232 | JGI IMG/M metagenome (GOLD analysis project Ga0041059, IMG submission 56232) | Arabidopsis roots microbial communities from North Carolina, USA - Col MF nosort | ecosystem: Host-associated > Plants > Roots > Unclassified | place: USA: North Carolina | collected 2013-09-02
CCATCCTTAGGAATTTCTCATCCATTTGATTTCTCTGTTTACTTACCTGCTTCATTCACTTGCTATTGAATTTTAGTATTTTTCTGTTTTCAACCATTCTAGTCGATCACACCAGTCTACTAACAGTGAGACTGTGTGATAGAGTAAACTGGTCCATTTCTACATTTTTACTCTCTGTCATCCTGTTGTACTCGATCACAGGGTCCCTTCTGGCAGTCGACCCTGCGATCGAGTATATCAGTCATTTCTATGACTTTTTACTGTTTTCTGCATTAACATTAGGACTGTTAGAAAACCAACCAAATTCTGCCTGGCTTGACTTAGCAACTTCTGATCATATCTCATTTGTCTGCATCACACCCATTTGGATTGACACCTTCAGTACTACAACGACATGATAGTGCTTTAAAATTAATTGATCTGAAAAACCTATTATCAATTTGGCGCCGTTGCCAATTAGGTGTTTCTTTGCTAAATTTGAGATTTTTGGAAACGTTAAGATCAAGTTCGTTTGTTACAAGGTTACTGACTCTGTGTCTTTTTCATGTGTTTGTGTGTTTTAGGTACTCATATTCACCAACTTCCCTGGACCAGTCTCTGATTGGTCTGTTTAAGCTGTGCTGATATCAGTTGTATGCAAACACGGTCCCAAGGACATTAGAACCTCCTCTTCAACGACAACATCGACCGCATCGCTCGCTCTCTAAGAGAACAGACACATACTAATACGATGGCTCACGTTGTAGATGAGCAAGAACTGCCCAACAACATTGGCGTTGGCGACTTCCCACACAACCATAACCTGCGTAATGGCATTGTCCCTCCGCCGGTTCAAAACAACAATTTTGAGATCAAGAGCAGTCTTATTGCTATGGTTCAGGGGAACAAATTTCACGACCTGCCAATGGAAGACCCACTCGATCACCTGGACGAGTTTGAAAGGCTCTACAGCCTAACAAAAATTAATGGAGTTAGTGAAGATGGTTTCAAGCTTCGCCTGTTCCCGTTTTCACTTGAAGACAAAGCCCATCTGTGGGAGAAGACGCTACCCCAGGGATCAGTCACAACCTGGGACGACTGCAAGAAAGCCTTCCTGGCTAAATTTTTCTCCAACTTCAGAACTGCCACACTCCAGAATTAGATATCCGGATTCACACAGCAGAATGCTGAAACCTTCTTTGAAGCATGGGAGCGCTTCAAAGGCTATCAGACCAAATGCCCTCATCACGGGTTCAAAAAAGCTTCACTTCTCAGCACTCTCTACAGAGGTGTCCTTCCCAAGATCAGGATGCTTCTTGATACTGCTTCCAATGGGAACTTTCTCAACAAGGACGTTGAAGAAGGATGGGAGCTGGTAGAGAATTTGGCACAGTCGGATGGTAACTACAATGAAGATTACGATAGAAGCATCTGCACCAACTCTGATTCTGATGAGAAACACTACAGGGATATGAAAGCTATGAATGACAAGCTGGACAAGTTACTCCTAGTGCAACAGAAACACGTTCATTTTCTGGGGGATGATGAGACGTTCCAAGTTCAGGATGGGGAGACTCTATAGTCAGAAGAACTCAGTTATGTGCAAAACCAAGGAGGTTACAAAAAAGGTTTCAACAACTTCAAGCAGAACCATCCCAATCTGTCTTACAGAAGTAACAATGTTGCAAACCCACATGACCAAGTCTACCCTTCACAGCAGCATAATCAACCCAACCCCTTTGTTCCATACAACCAAGGTCAGGGGTATGTTCCAAAGCAGTAGTATCAGGGCAACTATCAGCAGCAACTTCCACAACATGGGTTTGGACAGCAGCAACAAGAACCGATTTCAACAACTCCAGATTCAGATTTGAAGAACATGCTACAGCAGATTCTCCAGGGACAAGGAGCAGGAGTAATGGATCTCGCCAAAAAGATGGCAGAAATCCACAACAAGGTGGATTGCACTTTCAACGATCTTAACATCAAACTTGAGGCACTTACCTCTAAGGTCAGATACCTGGAAGGACAAACTGCGTCGACCTCTTCTCCCAAAGTTAAAGGATTTCCAGGGAAGTTCATACAGAACCCGAAAGAATACGCCACCGCTCACGCTATCAATATCTGCCATGATCGAGAGCTGCCTACTCAACATGTCTCCAACTCAATCACTCAGGACAGTGATGTTCAGGACGGGGAGGTTTCTACTCAGATTGAAATTTCAGTTGTTGGACTCGACCATTCGGCTGGATCTCGCTTTCAAACTAAGTCCACCTTGGACGAGAAAGCAGCCATCATTGAGAGGATGGTTAAACGATTCAAGCCAGCACCGTTACCTTCACGTGCTCTCCCATGGAAATTCAGGAAAGCGTGGATAGAAAGATACAAGTCTCTTGTAGAGAAGCAGCTTGATAAGATGGAAGCGGTGATGCCTCTGATAGAAGTTCTCAACCTAATCCCGGACCCGCACAAAGATGTGAGAAATTCAATTCTGGAAAGGATTCATATGACGAATGTGATGCTAATCCTTCTAGAGCTACTGTCAAGAGGATTATTCAAGAAAAGCTGGAAGATCGTGATCTTTCACTCTACCATGTTCCATTGGGCAATTGGCTTTCAGCAGTTGTTTGTGTGACTTAGGAGCTTCAGTAAGCTTAATGCCACTTTTTGTGGCAAGGAAGCTGGAATTCACTCAGTACAGGCCTTGCGACCTTACTTTGATCTTTGCTGATAGGTTTTCAAGAAAACCCTTCGGCCTGCTAAAAGATCTACCAGTAATGATTAATGGAGTGGAAGTGCCTACGTATTTCGTTGTGCTTGATATGGAAGCAGAACCTAAGGATCCTCTAATCCTAGGATCAAAGTCAGGTCGAATTGTAAAAGCCTAAGTAGTGTTTCCTTGTTAGAAGATGCAAAGCCAAAGACTCATACGGAGTCCTGCTACACCATCAAAGCTTTGAGAAGCAGGAAGAAACTTGGTAAATGTTTTCGAGTCAAATATGACAAAATGTCATGTGGATGATTGAATATAAGACTTAGAACCGCAACCGGATCTTAAAAGCCTAGTGTTTCCTTGTTAGAAGATACAAAGCCAAAGATTCATACGAATTTTGGATACACCATCAAAGCTTGGAGAAGCAAGAAGAAACTTGATTGTGTTTTGGAGTCAAATATGACATGATGGCATGTGTATAATTGAGTATAAGAACTATAACCGAAACCGGATCTTATAAGCCTAAGTAGTGTATCCTTGTTAGCAGATACAAATTCAAAGACTCATACAGATTTTTGCTACACCATCAAAGCTTTGAGAAGCAAGAAGATGCTTTGTTATATTGTTGGAATCGAATATGACTAGATGTCATGTGTATGATTGAGTATAAGAACTAGAATCGCAACCGGATCTTAAAAGCCGAACTAATGTTTCCTTGTTAGAAGATACAAAGCCAAAGACTCATATGGGCTTCAACTACACCATCAAAGCTTTGAGAACCAAGAAGAAGCTTGGTTAGTGTTTGGAGTCAAATATGACTAAATTTCATGTGTATGATTGAGTATAAGAACTAGATCCGCAACCGAATCGTAAAAGCCTAAGTAGTGTTTCTTTGTTAGAAGATGCAAAGCCAAAGACTCATACGGACTTCGGCTACACCATCAAAGCTTTGAGAAGTAGAAAGAAGCTTGGTTAATTTTTTTGAGTCAAATATGACTAGATATCATGTGTATGATTGAGTATAAGACTTAGAATCGCAACTTGATCTTAAAAGCCTAGTGTTTCCTTGTTAGAAGATAGAAAGCCAAAGATTCATACGCAATTCGGCTACACCATCAAAGCTTGGAGAAGCAAGAAGAAACTTGATAGTATTTTGGATTCAAATATGACTAGATGGCATGTGTATGATTGAGTATAAGAACTGGAACTGAAATCGGATCTTAAAAGCCTATGTAGTGTTTCCATGTTAGAAGATACAAAGCGAAAGACAAATAAGAACTATGGCAACACGAGCAAAGCTTCGAGAACCAAGAATAAGCCTTTTTAGTGTTTTGGAATCAAATATGACTATATATCATGTCTATGATTGAGTATAAGAACTAGAACTGCAAATGGATCTTAAAAGCCTAAGTAGTGTTTCCTTGTTAAAAGATACAAATTTAAAGACTCATACGGACTTCAGCTACACCATCAAAACTTCTAGAAGCAAGAAGAAGCTTGATTAGTCTTTTGGAGTCAAATATGACTAGATTGCATGCGTATGATTGAGTATAAGAACTAGAACCGCAAGCGGATCTAAAAAGCCTAAGTAGTGTTTCCTTGTTTGTAGATACAAAGCCAAAGAATCATACGGACTTTGCTACAAAATCAAAGCTTTGAACAACAAGAAGAGGCTTGGTTCATGATTTGGAGTCAAATATGACTTGTGTCATCTGTATGATTGAGTATAAAAACTAGAATCGAAATGAGATCTTAAAAGCCTAATTAGTGTTTTCTTGTTAGAAGATACAACGTTAACGTCTTAATAGGACTTCGGCTACACCATCAAAGCTTTAAGAATCAAGAAGAAGCTTGTTTCGTGTTTTGGAGTCAAATATGACTTGACGTCATGTGTATGATTAAGTATAAGACATAGAACCGCAACCGGATCATGAAAGCCTAAGTAGTGTTTCCTTGTTAGAAGATAGAAAGCCAAAGACTCATACGGACTTCGGCTACACAATCAAAGCTATGAGAAGCAAGAAGAAGCTTTGTTAGATTTTTGTAGTCAAATATGACTAGATGTCATGTGTATGATTGAGTATAAGAACTAGAATCGCAACCGGATCTTAAAAGCCCAAGTAATGTTTCCTTCTTAGAAGATAGAAAGCCAAAGACTCATATGGACTTCAACTACACCATCAAAGCGTTGAGAACCAAGAAGAAGCTTGGTTAGTGTTTTGGAGTCAAATATGACTAAATGTCATGTGTATGATTGAGTATAAGAACTAGAAGCGCAACCGAATCGTAAAAGCCTAATAGTTTTTTCTTGTTAGAAGATGCAAAGCCAATGACTCATACGGACTTCTGCTACACCATCAAAGCTTTGAGAAGCACGAAGAAGCTTGGTTAGTGTTTTCGAGTCAAATATGACTAGATGTCATGTGTATGATTGAGTATAAGAACTAGAACCGCAACTGAATCGTAAAAGCATAAGTAGTGTTTCCTTGTTAGAAGATGCAAAGCCAAAGCCTCATACGGACTTCGGCTACACCATCAAAGTTTTGAGAAGCAGGAAGAAGCTTGGTTAGTTTTCTAGTCAAATATGACAAGATGTCTTGTGTATGATTGAGTATAAGACTTAGAATCGCAACATGATCTTAAAAGCCTAGTGTTTCCTTGTTAGAAGATACAAAGCCAAATATTCATACAGATTTCGGCTACGCCATCAAAGCTTGGAGAAGCAAGAAGAAACTTGTTAGTGTATTGGAGTCAAATATGACTAGATAGTATGTGTATAATTGCGTATAAGAACTAGAACCGAAACCGGATCTTAAATACCTATGTAATGTTTCCATGTTAGAAGATACAAATCGAACGACAAATAAGAACTATGGCAACACGAGCAAAGCTTCAAGAACCAAGAAGAAGCCTTTTTAGTGTTTTGGAGTAAAATATGACTAGATATCATGTTTATGATTTAGAATAAGAACTAGAACCGCAACTGGATCTTAAAAGCCTAAGTAGTGTTGACTTGTTAGAAGATACCAATTCAAAGACTCATACTGACTTCAGCTACACCATCAAAGCTTCGAGAAGCAAGAAGAAGCTTGGTTAGTGTTTTATAATCAAATATGACTAGATTGCAACTGGACCTTAAAAGCCTTAGTAGTGTTTGCTTGTTACAAGATACAAAGTCAAAGACTCGTACGGTCTTTGACTACACCATTAAAGCTTTTAGAAGCAAGAAGAAGCTTGGTTTGTGGTTTGGAGTCAAAAATGACTTGATGTCATGTGTATGATTAAGTATAAGACTTAGAACCGCAACCGAAAGCCAAAGTAGTGTTTCCTTGTTAGAAGATAGAAAGCCCAAGACTCATACGGACTTCGGCTACACCTTCAAAGCTATGAGAAGCAAAAAGAAGCTTTGTTAGATTGTTGGAGTCAAATATGACTAGATGTCATGTGTATGAATGAGTATATGATGCAGCGCATCTTAAGAGTTCATGGGCTTCTCGTCTACGTATCATGGGCTTCACGTATATGAGAATCCTTTAGAATGTTCAATTACGTTTTCTCCTTTTTCTTAGGTTATTAGGATAATACTAAATCTTCGATATGATTAGCTTTAGAGTATTCGTTGTTATCTCTTTATTCCCTAAAAGTAGCCTTCATTCATCATCGTTGTAATCACGCTTTAGATAATAAAATTCAGTTTACATTAAAGAGCTTCTTAACCCTGAGGAGAGGATCCTCATCCCTTTGTTGCTTTCTCGATCATTATCATCGAGATAAGTAAGATCCAAGCTCGAGTTTGTTGTTTCCTGGAGATCTCAAACCCCTGCTTGTTACTTTGCTTCCGCCTCTCTATCAGTTGGTATCAGATTCTAGTTTTTCTTGGCTTGAAATTTGAATCAACAATGCCTCCAAAGAACGAAAACGTTGGCGACAAGTTTCCGGACCCAACCATCAATTGGATCGAGTTTCGCGATACTCTTCTCGCCTCTCAGACTGCGTTGCAGGCTTCAATTCGTGAGCTTAGTCAAGCGTTAATCAGACATCTTGATGCAGCTAACCCGCCTCCAGCAGCAGTCGCCGTGGCTCCACGACAACAAGACGCTGTTCAGATCGTCGCAGAGCACAACCAACCTCGTGACCAGCTGCCTAATCAATTAGTGTTAGCCAATCCAAACCAACACGATTTTCTGCCGGCTAGACACCAGGAACAGATGTTTCAAGACACACGTTGGGAAACAAGGTTCAAAGTCGACATTCCAGAATTTCAAGGCTGTATCCGGGGAGATGCACTACTTGATTGGCTTGTGGCTGTAGAGGAAACATTGGATTTCAAGTGTGTACCTGCTGAGAGACGAGTATCGTTGGTGGCTACACGATTCCGTGGACATGCAGCTTCTTGGTGGCAGCAATTCAAGACGTTTAGGGCACGTACGAGTAAAGCACCTATTCGCTCTTGGGAAAAATTGAAGAAGAAACTCAGAGACACTTTTCTTCCTCACAATTACGATCGCACGATGTATAATCGCCTGCAAAATCTGAGACAAGGGTCTAGAACTGTAGACGATTACGCAGAAGAATTTTATCTTCTTGTTACAAGTAATGACATCTATGACAGTGAGGTACAATTGGTCTCACACTTCATAGGAGTACTGCGAACTCAACTCCAAAACGCGTTATCACTATTCGATCCTTCCACTGTGGCGGAGGCTCACAGACGCGCATCTTCTTTTGAGCAACAGTTTTGCTCTCAAACAAACTCTATCTTTCCACGTTCACGACCATCTGAGACTAAATCAAATTCAGCTGGTTTTGGTCATCGTAAAGATACAGAACAAAGTAGCCTTAACACCACTCGTGTCACTGCAAAAGAAGAAGATCCACAGCCCCAAATACGACGATCGACCCGCCCGAATGCCTTACGTTGCTATGCTTGTGGGGAACTTGGTCACAGACAAACAGCGTGTCCAAACCAAACAGCGTGTCCAAACCAAACAGAGGAAGCGTTTATTGAAACGCATAACACCAAGGGTGATGAAGGTCATATGTTGGTAGCACGATTTTTCGGTCTCACTCCACAGCATCGTGAAAAACATTGGCTTCGCACTAACATTTTTCGTTCTACTTGCACAATCAAAGGCCGAGTCTGCACTTTTGTTATTGATTCGGGAAGTTGCCGTAATGTAATTGCCGAGGAAGCTGTGCGAAAGCTGGGCTTACCATTTGAAGAACATCCAACACCATATGCAATGACTTGGTTGCAGGATGGCGTTTCGTTCCGCGTTTCACGTCGAGTCCTAGTTTCTTTCTCCATAGGGCAATTCTACAAGGACCGCACTTATTTCGATGTTACACCTATGAATGTCACTCACCTCATCTTGGGACGACCTTGGGAGTATGATCGAAAGATTATGCATGATGGGGCTGCGAATACATATGAATTTATCTGGGAAACTCATAAGATTGTGCTGCTTCCATCTCCAGACACACCGCTTTCTCCCAATCCGTCACCTCCACCGGCACGCAAGCCAACTCTCATGCCCCATGTAACTTCGACAGGCCATGTACACACTCCCATGTTGTGTTCATTTTTGTGTTTGAGAAAGAGCTGCAAAGTGAAGGATTTGCATTAGCAGTGTTACCATCAATTACAGCGACTACATCCACCGTAGCTCACACCATATTCGATAACGTAATTCAAGAATTTGCAGACGTGTTTCCGCAAGAGTTACCAGGAGCTACCACCACTCAAGATATTCAACATCACATAGATCTTGTGCCCGGTGCAACGCTACCAAACCGACCACACTATTGCATGAGTCCGCAAGAACATGACGAGTTGCGCCGACAAGTTGAAGAACTTCTAGCAAAAGGTCATATTAAAGAAAGCCTCAGTCCTTGCGTTGTACCTGCCCTTCTCATTCCAAAGAAAGACGGAACGTGGCGTATGTGTGTAGATAGTCGAGCTATCAACAAAATTACGGTGCGCTATCGCTTCCCCATACCACGACTTGATGACCTATTGGACCAAATCGGCAAGGCATCTCTCTTTTCAAAGATTGATCTAAAAAGCGGGAACCATCAAATTCGGATTCGACCGGGAGATGAGTGGAAAACCGCCTTCAAAACACGAGAAGGACTTTTTGAATGGCTTGTCATGCCCTTTGGCCTCACCAACGCCCCAAGTACGTTCATGCGCGTCATGAATCAAGTACTTTCATCGGGAAATTCGTGGTTGTGTATTTTGATGATATTCTCATCTTCAGCTCGTCACATGAGGAACACGAGAACCACATCCAAGCTGTTCTAGCAATTTACGGAAGGAGAAGTTGTTTGCAGCTCGCCATAAATACGAGTTTGGTGTCTCACAGGTTCTTTTTTTGGGCTATGTCATATCGGATAAGGGATTATCAGTCGATGAAACAAATATTGAAGCAGTTCGCTCTTGGCCGGTTCACAAACAGTAACCGAGGTACGCAGCTTCCACGAATTAGCCTCTTTCTATTGCCGGTTTGTTCATCACTTCAGCAGCATTGTAGCACCAATCACGAGTTGCATTAAGGATGGCAAGGTCACATGGACGAAAGAAGCGGATGAAGCGTTTACACTTATCAAGCACAAGTTAACGACAGCGCCAATCTTGGTTCTTCTCGGACTTATACTCTACAGACACCTTCTTCTCTCGGATATTAAGCGACGTCGAGAATGAGTTAAACGATGAATATACACTATAAAACGGATTCCTCTTCAAAGGTTTGCGGCTTTGTGTTCCAGATTGCAGCCTCCGACTTCAGATTATTTGTGAATTACATAATGAAGGCCACGTAGGGCGTGACAGGACATTGCAGCTCGTCACAACATCTTATTTTTGGCCTTCACTGCGCCGTGACGTCGAACGTTTTGTGGAACGTTCCCGGATCTGCCAACTTGCCAAAGGAAAAACCCTCCAATGCGGGCCTCTATCTTCCTCTCCCTATTCCCACGCAGCCATGGACCGATGTTAGTATGGACTTCGTTTTGGGACTCCCTCGTACTCAACGCGGGAACGACTCTATCTTTGTGGTGGTGGATCGCTTCTCCAAAATGGCTCATTTTATTCCTTGTAAGAAAACGACAGATGCTGTTACGGTAGCCTTACTCTTCTTTCGAGAAATTTATCGTTTACATGGTTTGCCTACTTCTATTGTGTGTGACCGAGATACTCGATTCGTGAGTCATTTTTGGCGATCTTTGTGGAAGTTACTTTGCACTAGCTTGGATATGAGTACTGCTTATCATCCTCAGTCGGATGGTCAAACCGAAGTTAGCAATCGAGCTCTTGGAGATCTTCTTCGATGTTTAGTTGGAGATAACATTAAGAGCTGAGACGTTAAGCTATGTCAAGCCGAGTTTGCACACAATCATGCTTTTTACCGAAGTGTTGGATGCTCTCCGTTTTGTGTGGTGTACGGTTTTGTCCCACGTGCACCTTTGGATTTGACAACTCTCCCTGATAAAACTCGCATGCATGGTAATGCTGTGGACTTTGTTGAAGAGTTGCAGAAAGTTCACAAGGATGCACACAGTAATTTGGAAGCCGCGACGACCAAGTACAAGAATGCAGCTGATCATAAGCGTCGGGAATTGCTTTTTAATCCTGGAGATTTGGTGTGGGTAGTGCTCTCCCGTGAACGTTTCCCACCTCATGAGTACAATTAACTCAAGTCCCGCAAGATTGGTCCACTTGAAGTCTTGGAACGCATCAATGAGAATGCGTACAGAGTCAACTTTCCTCCCCATTTACGGACGTCCAATGTGTTCAACGTGAAGTACCTCTCTCCGTTTCGTGGTGACAATGAGGTGGTTGATTCAGGGTCGAATCCTCTCCCACCCGAGGGGACCTGATGCAGCGCATCTTAAGAGTTCATGGGCTTCTCGTCTACGTATCATGGGCTTCACGTATATGAGAATCGTTTAGAATGTTCTATTACATTTTCTCCTTTTTCTTGTGTTTTTAGATAATACTGAATCTTCGATATGATTAGCTTTAGAGTATTCGTTGTTATCTCTTTATTCTCTATAAGTAGCCTTCATTCATCATCGTTGTAATCACGCTTTAGATAATAAAATTCAGTTTACATTAAAGAGTTTCTTAGCCCTGAGGAGAGGATCCTCATCCCTTTGTTGCTTTCTCGATACGTTATCATCGAGATAAGTAAGATCCAAGCTCGAGTTTGTTGTTTCCTGGAGATCTCAAACCCCTGCTTGTTACCTTGCTTCCTCCTCTCTATCAGTATAAGAACTAGAATCGCAACAGGATCTTAAAAGCCCAAGTAATGTTTCCTTGTTAGAAGATAGAAAGCCAAAGACTCATATGGACTTTGACTACACCATCAAAGCTTTGAAAACCAAGAAGAAGCTTGGTTAGTACTTTGGATTCAAATATGACTAAATGTCATGTGTATGATTAAGTATAAGAACTAGAACCGCAACCGAATCGTAAAAGCATAAGTAGTGTTTCCTTGTTAGAAGATGCAAAGCCAAATACTCATACGGACTTCGTCTACACCACCAAAGCTTTGAGAAGTAGGAAGAAGCTTGGTTAGTTTTTTCTAGTCACAAATGACTAGATGTCATGTGTATGATTGAGTTAAGACTTAGAACTCTAACATGATCTTAAAAGCCTAGTGTTTCCTTGTTAGAAGATACAAAGCCAAATATTCATACGGATTTCGGCTACGCCATCAAAGCTTGGAGAAGCAAGAAGAAACTTGATATTGTTTTGGAGTCAAATATGACTAGATACATGTGTATGATTGAGTATAAGAACTAGAACAGAAACCGGATCTTAAAAGCCTATGTAGTGTTTCCATGTTAGAAGATACAAATTGAAGGACGCATAAGAACTATGGCAACACGAGCAAAGCTTCGAGAACCAAGAACAAGCCTTTTTAGTGTTTTGAGGTCAAATATGACTAGATATCATGTTTATAATTTAGTATAAGAACTAGAACCACAACTGGATCTTAAAAGCCTAAGTAGTTTTTACTTGTTAGAAGATACAAATTCAAAGACTCATACTGACTTCAGCTACACAATCAAAGCTTCGAGAAGCAAGAAGAAGCTATGTTAGTGTTTTGGAGTCAAATATGACTAGATTGCAACTGGACGTTAAAAGCCTTCGTAGTGTTTCCTTGTTAGAAGATACAAAGCCAAAGACTTGTACGGACTTTGAGTACCCATCAAAGATTTTAGAAGCAAGAAGAAGCTTGGTTTGTGGTTTGGAGTCAAAAATGACTTGATGTCATGTGTATGATTAAGTATAAGACTTAGAACCGTAACCGAATCTTAAAAGCCTAAGTAGTGTTTCCTTGTTAGAAGATAGAAAGCCAAAGACTCATACGGACTTCGGTACACCATCAAAGCTATGAGAAGCAAGAAGAAGCTTTGTTAGATTGTTGAAGTCAAATATGACTAGATGTCATGTGTATGATTGAGTATAAGAACTAGAATCGCAACCGGATCTTAAAAGCACATGTAATGTTTTCTTTTTAGAAGATAGAAAGCCAATGACTCGTATGGACTTCGACTACACTATCAAAGCTTTTAGAAGCAAAAAGAAGCTTGGTTTGTGTTTTGGAGTCAAATATGACTAAATGTCATGTGTATGATTGAGTATAAGAACTAGAACCGTAACTGAATCGTAAAAGCCTAAGTAGTGTTTCCTTGTTAGAAGATGCAAACCAAAGACTCATACGGACTTCGGCTACACCAGCAAAGCTTTGAGAAGTAGAAAGAAGCTTGGTTAGTGTTTTCGAGTCAAATATGACTAGATGTTATGTGTATGATTGAGTATAAGAACTAGAACCGCAACTAGACCATATTAGCCTAAGTAGTGTTTCCTTGTTAAAAGATACAAGCCAAATACTCATATGGAATTCGACTACGCCATCAAAGCTTTGAGAAGCAAGATGAATCTTGTCTAATGTTATGGAGTCCAATATGACTAGATGTCATGTGTATGATTGAGTATAAGAACTAGAACAACATTCAGATGTTCAAAGCCTAAGTAGTGTTTCCTTGTTAGAAGATACAAAGCCAAAGACTCATACAGACTTTGGCTTCAGCATCAAAGCTTTGAGAAGCAAGAAGAATTTTGTTTAGTGTTTTGGAGTCAAATATGACTTGATGTTATGTGTATGATTAAGTATAAGACTTGGAACTGCAACTGGACCTTAAAAGCCTTAGTAGTGTTTCGTTGTTAGAAGATACAAAGACAAAGACTAGTACGGACTTTGACTACACCATCAAAGCTTTTAGAAGCAAGAAGAAGCTTTGTTAGATTGTTGGACTCAAATATGACTAGATGTCATGTGTATGATTAAGTATAAGACTTAGAACTGCAACCGGATCTTAAAAGCCTAAGTAGTGTTTCCTAGTTAGAAGATAGAAAGCCAAAGACTCATACGGACTTCAGCTACACCATCAAAGCTATGAGAAGCGACAAGAAACTTTGTTAGATTCTTGGAGTCATATATGACTAGATGTCATGTGTATGATTAAGTATAAGAACTAGAACAACATTCAAATCTTCAAAGCCTAAGTAGTGTTTCCTTGTTAAAAGATACAAAGGCAAAGACTCATACGAACTTTGGCTACACCAACACAGCTTTGAGAAGTAAGAAGAAGCTTTTTTAGTTTTTTGGAGCCGAATATGACTTGATGTCATGTTTATGATTAAGTATAAGACTTAGAACCGTAACCGAATCTTAAAAGCCTAAGTAGTGTTTCCTTGTTAGAAGATATGAAGCCAAAGACTCATACGGAATTTTACTACACCATCAAAGCTTTTAGAAGCAAGAAGAAGCTTGGTTTGTGTTTTGGAGTCAAATATGACTTGATGTCACGTGTATGATTAAGTATAAGACTTAGAACCGCAACCGGATCTTAAAAGCCTAAGTAGTGATTCCTTGTTAGAAGATAGAAACCCAAAGACTCATACGGACTTTGGCTACACCATCAAAGCTATGAGAAGCAAGAAGAAGCTTTGTTAGATTGTTGGAGTCAAATATGACTAGATCTCATGTGTATGATTAAGTATAAGACTTAGAACCGCAACTGGACCTTAAAAGCCTAAGTAGTGTTTCCTTGTTAGAAGATATGAAGACAAAGACTCGTACAAACTTTTACTACAACATCAAAGCTTTTAGAAGCAAGAAGAAGCTTTATTTTTGTTTTGGAGTCAAAGATGACTTGATGTCATGTGTATGATTAAGTATAAGACTTAGAACCGCAACCGGATCTTAAAAGCCTAAGAAGTGTTTCCTTCTTAGAAGATAGAAAGCCAAAGACTCATACGACTTCGGCTACACCATCAAAGTTTTGAGAACCAAGAAGAAGCATGGTTAGTATTTTGGAGTCAAATATATGACGAAATGTCATGTGTATGATTGAGTATAAGAACTAGAACCGCAACTGAATCGTAAAAGCCTAAGTAGTGTTTCCTTGTTAGAAGATGCAAAGTAAAAGACTTATACGGACTTTGGCTACACCATCAAAGCTTTGAGAAGCAGGGAGAACCTTGGTTAGTGTTTTCGAGTCAAATATGACTAGATGTCATGTGTATGATTGAGTATAAGACTTAGAACTGTAACCTGATTTAAAAGCCTAGTGTTTCCTTGTTAGAAGATACAAAGCCAAAGATTCATACAGATTACGGCTACACCATCAAAGCTGGGAGAAGCAAGAAGAAGGTTGATAGTGTTTTGGAGTCAAATATGACTAGATGTCATGTGTATGATTAAGTATAAGAACCAGAACTGAAACCGGATCTTAAAAGCCTCTGTAGTGTTTCCATGTTAGAAGATACAAAGCAAAAGACAAATAAGAACTATGGCAACACGAGCAAAGCTTTGAGAACCAAGAAGAAGCCTCTTTAGTGTTTTGGAGTTAAATATGACTAGATATCGTGTGTATGATTGAGTATAAGAACTAGAACCGCAACATGATCTTAAAAGCCTAATTAGTGTTTCTTTGTTAGAAGATACAAATTCAAAGACTCATACGAAGTTCAGCTACACCATCAAAGCTTCGAGAAGCAAGAAGAAGCTTGGTTAGTGTTTTGGAATCAAATATGACTAGATTGCATGTGTATGATTGAGTATAAGAACTAGCACCGCTACCGGATCTAAAAAGCCTAAGTAGTGTTTCTTTGTTTGTAGATACAAAGCCAAAGAATCATATGGAATTCGGCTACACCATCAAAGTATTGAGAATTAAAATGAATCTTGTTTAATGTTATGGAGTCAAATATGACTAGATGTCATGTGTATGATTGAGTATTAGAACTAGAACAACATTCTGATCTTCAAAGCCTAAGTAGTGTTTCCTTGTATGAAGATACAAAGCCAAAGACTCATACGGACTTTGGCTACACCATCAAAGCTTTGAGAAGCAAGAAAAAGCTTGTTTAGTCTTTTGGAGTAAAATATGACTTGATGTCATGTGTATGATTAGTGGTACAGAGCCACGAATCTCGTGAATTAGTGGTTCAGACATTTCATCGAACACTTTTTGGGTGCGGAAATGTCTGGGCTCAAATTCCAGTTGATCAGAAAGCAATAGGCATTAAGAACAACTAATGTAGAAGAGATCTATAAATAAAACTCAACCACCTAGCATACTGAGAATTCTAAACTACTCTAACCCATCCTCAGAAACCTAGTCACTACTTAGACATCATTGCATAAAGCATAAACGATAGAATGAAAACATGATAGCAACAGAATAAAAGCAAGATGATAATAGGATGAACAACTTAGTAAACGAAAATGAAAAGCGAATACTGAATACTGAATAGATTAAAAGAAATCTGGATTACAAAAATGTCAAGAACACAGTGTCAGCGGGATTAAAACTTTTCTTCGAAAGTGTGAAATACATGCTACTTATAGGGAAATATACCGAAACCCTAATACTCAAAACGACGCAGTATTGTGACGGATTAAGAACGATACTCGACCCAGGTTGCCGAGTGAATGGTCGAGTGATAAGCTGGAGTCTTCTTTTCTTCCTTGCGCTCGAGTGTCTGGTTGAGTGCGGAATAGAGAAGACTCTGAAGCTGCCAGTCGAGTATGAAGTCGAGTGATGGAGATGGTAGTACTCGGCTTGGTGGTAGAGTGATCTGTCGAGTGTGTGATGATGGTGGGACTCGGTCGTGTAATCGAGTGAGTGATGGAGTGAAGGTGATGGAGGTACTCGATCTGGGGGTCGAGTGGTGTGATCGAGTTATGATCAGGTGGTGGAGATGATGATACCCGACCTTGGGGTCAAGTGGTGGTGTGAAGTGATGAAGCCTTCTACTCGACCAGGGGGTCAAGTGGTTTGTTGATGTCGTGAAGCCATCTACTCGACCGTGTGGTCAAATGTATTGATATGATCTGGCCAGTTTCTTCCAATTAGCTCGCCAACAGCTCCAAATCACCTGAAAACAACACAAATACGCAACATGCATGCAAAACTATCCTAAACATGCAAAATGATGACAAATGATGAGAAGTGGTATAAAACAGTGATGATATGATGCTAAAGTGATGACAAATGGATGCTCAAAATGTGTAAAATGCACACTTATCAACTCCCCCAAACTTAGTCTTTGCTTGCCCTCAAGCAAACAATAAAGAACAAGCTGGAGGTGAGGTTTGAAAGCGGGGACTTAGAGCCAAAGCACTAGATAAATCAGATGAAATCAATGTCCAAGTTGGTAGTTCTAAGCTGCGATATGATCAAATTCTACTCAAAAACGTTAGTCAGGCCTTGTTATCAATCAATCCGAGTCGTATGCTCGACCTACACATGTTTTCAAATCTACCAATCCCTTTAACATTCATTAGTTCTGGAAAGTGAATCAAGCAATGCATCATCAATGAACTCATTTGCCTAAGATAAAGGTCAAGAGACAAAGATGGTCCCTTATAGAATAGGCTTCAGTAACACGGAATCTCTCAAAAAATAATTAAGCATTAGTAGAATGCTAAAGGTAAGTCCCAAGCTATGCATACAGAGATAAGATTCCATCTACCCAGAGTATAACCAATGAAGCTCTAATGGTAATCCTATCTCTAGTCCCAAATTAAGAACTTAACTCTACCCTTTGCAGTCATGAATCATTTAAGCCCTTTTTCTAATCATTCTTTTCTTTTCTCTTAACTCCAGGAGAAGCTTTCTCAAGGGTTTGGATTTCTGTAACAACTAAGGTTTCTGTTTTAAAATTTTAAAACCGAGGGCTTTTGCCCTTCTTCATTAGCTAACAAGAACTCTTTCTTTTCTTTACAAATCCCAAAACCTTTACTAGACTTTTTCTGCTTTCAGCTTACTTTACCTAGAGTCTTTTACCTTTTCTTATCAATGAATCCACCTTTTTTTTTTTTTTAAACACATCCCAACCCAAAGTATAAGCACCCACCTAGTCCTATCT
>Ga0041059_1001710_pt1 | contig 17139 bp, 14 predicted proteins | sample AraColnosormetaG_FD_56232 | JGI IMG/M metagenome (GOLD analysis project Ga0041059, IMG submission 56232) | Arabidopsis roots microbial communities from North Carolina, USA - Col MF nosort | ecosystem: Host-associated > Plants > Roots > Unclassified | place: USA: North Carolina | collected...
CCATTGAAACCATTAACCATTACAACCCAACTCATTTGACTCATCAAACCAATTGACCCAATAACTCATTTGACCCATCAACTCATTTGAGTCAAAAAAAATAACTCATTAGGGTTCATGGGTTGAGTTGAGTTGAGTTGACCCATGAATTTTGACCCATTTTGACACCCCTAATGATGATAATGAGATTATTAGTGGATCTTCATCTCCTTGATCAAATGGGGTAAATAAATCTAAAATGAAAAGAAAATTTGTTGATCAATCAACATCGGTTATCAACACCTTAGAAGAAAGAAATAAACAACTTTTAGAACAACTAAAGAAGACACTAGCACAACGAGAATATCATTTGGAGAATAAAAAAAAGTATGCTTTGAATGAGCTAAAAGAAGAAAACAAAATTTTTTTTTGTGATTTGAATTCCTTCAAAACCCAAATGTTCGGGCATATTTTGAGACTGAACAAGCACAAATTTTACAAAAACGACGTGTCCAACAACAAGATCAAGATCAAGAAACTCCTTCTCCATCTACTTCATTTGGACAATATTTTAACTATCTTGGCGGATCTACAAGCAGCTTACCGGAATATTATATTATTAGTTTTATGTTTTAGTTATCTTATATTGTTTATTTTAAATTTCGGACTTGTTTGCTTGTTAATTTTATAAAACTATGTGTTGTAGTTGTTGTTTGTAAAATGATGATATATATTAAATAAAAAAGTTTAATTTGAGGAACTAAAGTATAAATAAAAAAGTTTAACTCTAAAATAAAGTAAAGAATAGAGTTATTCTATATATAAAGTAATTTTGTAGAAATCTTTGTTTAGAATCTAATATATAATAGGGTTGGAGAAAAATTTAGAGTTTTTATTGTAAAATACGATAAGGTCGGAGATATGTCCTCAGGGAAAATGAAAAGGAAGGCAAGGTTTACCAAAGTTAGTCAAGGTTTTTGCCGAATCGTCATAAGTGTTGAAGGTCTTGAACCCGAATTCTCCATAAACACTTGTGACAACTTAAACAACAATAACAATATTTGATTAGATTTAAGTATTAATTGAGATTCGTATAAAGATATAAACAACAATAATAAATTTTTTTTTCTATATCAATATTTGGTATTTTGATAATGCTTGGTCGATTATCTGACGATGATTATGGCCGTCGCTACCTTTCAATTCAAAAACTATTAGTGAATATTCATTTCATATTTAAAAATAATCTCAACTATTGTATTTTTGTGTAATTACAATTAACACTCTTGATTAGTTTTTTAATGAACTAAGATATTTTTTAAAACAATTAAGAAAGGATTAACAAAAATTATGCTAATTTTCTCCCTGTTATTGTTTCGCGGCAAATTTACATGTCACTGCTAAGTTTTAATGTTTCACAGAAAACGAGAGGTCATGTAAATCTACATATTACAACTGAGTCGTTACGAATAGACATATTTTTCATAAATTTATTCGAGAACATGTAGTTCAGCTTTAACTGATGGCTCAACTCATTCAACCAAAAAAAACAGAAAAAGGTTGCATACACACAAAAGAAACGATCATTCATCATTGTGCAGTTCAAAAGAAGAGAGTTTAAAGCTATACAACAATACTATCAGACATCCTATTTTATTCCAATAACAGACATTAGAAAGGAAAGCCCCTCACTGACTTTTGCAATATCTTGATTCTCCAACGTTGATGTCGGCAATTCCACACCCGTGAACATGTAAAGCGCCTTCAATTCTTCTGAATAAGTCGTGCTCCTCGTAACGTTATATCCAACTACCTTCCTTAATGCCTCAATCTTTGTCCATATCTGCTCCTCGCTATACAACACCTTTACCCACAAACCTCAATTTAAGTAGCCAAACAAGAAAACAACCTTTGAGAAGGATTTGGAAACAAACAATTCAATGCATGATCTAGTTGATAAAGATAAGGTACTATGTATTTACACAAGCTTCTTGAATAAGTTCTCATGTACTATGTTACACTAATGCTCACACGGTACTTATGGTTAATGCTTGAACAAATTTTTTTAGCTATTCATTTAAATTAGAGAGACAATTCAAAGTACAAAAACATTTGGATTTATCACTAGAAACAGATAAATGAGTTCAAGAAGCTAAGCTATTACACGGACGCCAAGTAATCTTAATAAAAACAATTGTGCTACTCACTTAATAAGAAGTAGCATAAGTGACTGAATAATGAAAAATATGTCCCTACCATTAAAACTGTACCCTTTGTTGTTCTCTTTTCAAGACCTCATTTCGTCTATCTACCTTATAGGACTCGTGATCCTACCATTAACCTAGCCTTTGACTGTGAATTTTACCCACATATATATACTGTTACACACTCTTACAACCACTGGACTCGAGCAGCATATAATAAGTTCAAATCAACCGTCAAAAAACCATATGAAGAGAGCGAATCAAACAACCACGTATTTGGTTACTTGAGATAATAACACCATCAAACGAAACAAGAAGCTTCTTAAGAGAGGATTGACCCATAAAGACCCTTACACTATCCACTTAAAGATCCGTAGACATTACAATATACAATAAGGCACAAATTTGTTACTAGCCAAAACACTCACAAACATAAGGGCATCGGTAAGCACCATGTTAACTCGAAGCAAATGGATCCACATAACAGAACAAGTTCAACACAAAAGGCCTGAGAATCACTTAAACAATACCATAGCACAATCTGATTTTTACTCAGTTCGACATGCAACGACGACGCCTCGCAACCACTCAGTAATGAAACAATAGGATGAAAGAAGATATACTAACCGTAGTTGAAGATATTTCCATATCCTTCTCTCTAGACGTTTTACTTGTAGTGGACTCAAGTTCTCCTGTAAAAACAAAGGCTTAAAGATTCATAAGCTAGTTTCAAGGAATTCACACATTTTTAAAACCTTAAAAGCTTCACTTATATAACCACCTTCATGTATAGTCACAGATTCTTGCTTCTTCCCTAATAGATCTTCAAGTTTTGCTCTAACATTCTCTGACTTGGCATCTCTAGGAACTATAGACTGATCTTTATCCTCCTCTTCAAATCCTTTTTCCAATATGACTCCTCTATAAAGTGATTGATTATTTTTACCCTCGTCTCTTATACTCTCTAACCAGCTCTTTAACTCTTTCGTCATATCCTCATCTTCCCGATAAGCTATTGCGATCGTTGTCTCTTCTTCAATCTGAACAAGAACAGGCTCACTTATAGCCACTCGCGCAACGGCTTCATCATAAATATCACCGTGACTGATCTTGTTCTGGTGTAGCACCATTTCATGATCACATCTTCCACTAAACGCATTAGCAGGAAGCAGTTTTCTCATCAACTTTTCAGTACAAACATAGCTCACCAAGAAAAAACAATAAGGAAGGGACGAAATCAACGCGATTGTGGAGGCAACAACGAGTGCGGGAACGAGGAACGGTGCAGAAAACACTAGAAAACATGCTGCAAGAACCTTCTTTCCCACACTAACTCCTTTCCTCCAAAGCCAACCCATCTTCCCATCCACTCTTGTGACTTCTTCCATCCGATCACACTGCTTAAATTAGTAACATACCCACAATTTCAATTGTATGAACAAACATGTTTTTAGAGAAACCATAAGCCAAAAAGTTTCCAAGTTTCTCATTAGAATCTGCTACATTTCCGGTAAAAGTCATCTTGATCACAATCGTTAGACTAAACCAGTGAGAATTGACACATCAAAACATTTAACTACTAAGAAACTTTGTTATAGTTAAAACACACAATTAAAGTAACGAGTATGCAAATTCCTCAAGTTCCAGAAAATGTAGACTCAAACCTGATTAGGCGATCAAAGCGAGGATAACCAAAGATGCCATCGGAAGAGTAAAAAAACTTCTCTAAAGACGAGAGAGACAGAGGGACACGTGTTGAGATTTGGACAGCACAACAGAAGATTTCATGGGTTCTATAACGTGTTTCTTCTTCTCTATATCCACTTGTTTTCTCATTTTCTCGAACTATGACGCATTTAATGGTCTGTTCTGCAACTTTGAGTAAATGCAGATTGAAGATAAAAGAACCTATTATTTCTCTAAATAAAATAAGTCATAAGTACATATCACTAACTATAATATAGGGAACTACTTAATAAATAAATCTCTCACGGTCTTATCTATCACAAACCCTAAAATTTTGACATTAATCTACCGATGAGAGTCATGAGACCGCTCACAGTTTTGGGAGATGAATATATATATTTTTTAAATTCCGGAGATGATATTTAAAGAACAAACAAACAATATATATATTTGTTGGGAAATGACTAGTAATTATGATGTAAGGTCTTGTTTTCCGTGATTCCGTTTTTAAAAGTTACACAAGTTGACTGGGCCGTTATTTTCCATTGCGGGAAGATAATGCAATTGTAATACTTTATCCTATGGTTTTATCATTAGTTTTGGAATGTATATATACTACACATTTAACATTTGCTTTGGATACTTGGATATATTTGAGTTCTTAGAAACGAAAATTGAATATATATCTTCAAGTGAGAATCTGTTGTCTATAAAACAAACATAGAATAGCATGTTATTTAAATGCATAAGATGATTATCTATTAAACAAACAGTTCGATAAAGAGTTTTATTATATATTCGTTTAGTAGAAGAATAAAATGTTGGACGTGCCACGGTACAAATAATATTGTTTAGTATAACAACACGTTTTTTTACCTATAAATTATAATCACACATCAAACTATGACATAGGCAAAATACAAAAAAAATGTAGATATAATTTTTCAGTTTTTTATTAATAGATATAAACTGTAGATAGAAATCTATTTTTACGTAAAGAAAAAAATGATGAGAGGGGTTCAAGATATTTCAAAATCCACTAGAAAATGAAATGAGAAAGATAAACTTGAAGATGAAAGGAGGAGGCATGCATTTTCGTAAAATGGCCATCCAATATAATTCTTAAACCATTTTGTGAATTAGTAACCATTCGTTCCACCTAATTTATCTTATATCTAATTGGTTTGGTCAAATGTGATTTTTGTCTAGGGTAAAATATGAAAAAATAACAAAGCTAGTTGGCTTGATCAGTTAGATGTAAACTTATGTACGTTATGTATGATACAATATGATTTTGTACGGTAGAAAAGTATCAAAATGTAAACGTCAAACCCACCCAAACTCACGTCACTTACGTCTATAAATTAATCTTTGTCTTCCCAACCAAAGAAAACTAGAGACAAGCCGAAAACAAAAAGAAAAATATGTACATGGCAATCATGATTATCCTCTTCCTTAGCTCCATTCTTCTTTCTCTCCTATTGCTCCTTAGAAAACATTTGTCACACTTCTCCTATCCCAACCTTCCTCCCGGAAATACCGGCCTTCCCTTAATCGGAGAGAGTTTCTCCTTCCTCTCTGCTGGCCGTCAAGGCCATCCAGAGAAGTTCATCACTGACCGAGTTCGTCGTTTCTCCTCCTCCTCCTCATGTGTCTTCAAGACCCACCTCTTTGGGTCTCCCACCGCGGTGGTGACTGGTGCATCTGGGAACAAGTTTCTATTCACTAACGAGAACAAGCTTGTGGTCTCGTGGTGGCCAGATTCCGTTAATAAGATCTTCCCTTCTTCAATGCAGACGAGCTCCAAAGAAGAAGCCAGGAAGCTGAGGATGCTTCTTTCGCAGTTCATGAAGCCCGAGGCTTTGAGGAGGTATGTTGGTGTTATGGATGAGATTGCTCAAAGACATTTTGAGACGGAATGGGCCAATCAAGATCAAGTCATTGTCTTCCCTCTTACCAAAAAGTATGTACTTTGCTTCTCATCTTTTTAAAGCAAATTTAATTTTTTTTGTAAATGCAAGAAAATGGGAAGAAAATATTAGAATTTCACCAAACTATTTTATGACTAAGATATACATATAAAAATCTCAATCAGGTTCACGTTTTCAATAGCATGCCGTTCGTTCCTGAGCATGGAAGATCCCGCAAGAGTAAGGCAACTAGAAGAGCAATTCAATACGGTAGCGGTAGGGATCTTCTCAATCCCAATAGACTTGCCAGGAACACGGTTTAACCGAGCCATCAAGGCGTCGAGGTTACTCAGAAAAGAGGTTTCCGCTATCGTAAGGCAGAGGAAAGAAGAGCTCAAAGCCGGGAAAGCATTAGAGGAGCACGACATATTATCTCACATGTTGATGAATATAGGAGAGACCAAAGACGAGGATTTGGCTGATAAAATTATTGGATTGTTAATCGGAGGACATGACACAGCTAGTATCGTATGCACTTTCGTTGTCAATTATCTTGCTGAATTCCCTCATGTCTACCAACGTGTGCTACAAGGTACTCGCCTCTCTCTACAACCTCTAGTGTTATTCTTTGAATACATTAATATGTTTAGGTACAACACTTTTTCAATTAACTTGTACTTTCCTACACGACAGCTTCCTCAATAATAAAACTAAACATAGCTTATGACTGGTTTGTTAGCTAGGAATTAGGATCATATCTTATGACTTCTTTTTGGGATAATGAATAAATAAATAAAAATACTATGTAAGAAACATTACATATGATAACTAAATATGAACCGACAATGCATGTAACATATTGGTTTGTCCGGACTCAAGCCTACATAATGCATGATCGTCAATGACACATAATGCATGTTTCAGAAATTTAAAAGAAAAACTATGAAATGAATCAAAAATATTATCAGTATCATATATGTGAGAAAAAGTAGATAGCTTTGCTATTTTGTATTATTGGTACCGTCAATTTGACCAAATTTTCCTTACCAATAAATATTAATTTGTTGTCGACAAAAGAAAAAGAATTAGGTTGTATATCTTAATTGACATTAAAAAAATAGATTTTATAGTCTTAAGTTTACAGAAAAAATTTACTCACACTAAGGAATTGCAGAGCAAAAGGAGATACTAAAGGAGAAAAAAGAAAAGGAAGGATTAAGGTGGGAGGACATTGAGAAAATGAGATATTCATGGAATGTTGCATGTGAAGTGATGAGAATTGTTCCTCCTCTTTCTGGCACTTTTCGTGAGGCCATTGATCACTTCTCTTTTAAGGGTTTTTACATTCCCAAAGGATGGAAGGTAAGGCTACTCCAAAATCCTTAAGACAGTTTGACATACATATCAAGCTCATGCACAAAATCATATATATGTTTTGATCATAAACATAGTTATATTGGAGTGCCACCGCGACACATATGAATCCAGACTACTTCCCAGAACCAGAGAGATTTGAGCCAAACCGTTTCGAAGGAAGTGGTCCGAAGCCTTATACCTATGTTCCATTTGGAGGAGGACCAAGAATGTGTCCAGGGAAAGAGTATGCTCGTCTAGAGATTCTTATATTCATGCACAATCTTGTTAATAGATTTAAGTGGGAAAAAGTGTTTCCAAATGAAAATAAAATAGTTGTTGATCCCTTACCAATACCAGACAAAGGTCTCCCTATAAGAATTTTTCCTCAATCTTGAGTCTAGTTTGAAACTTGATATGGATCACTAGTTGGTGCTACGTTAGTCCAATATCCTAGTGTATTGGTCTCAAGTCTTCATTGTATTTGTTGATTCATGGATAATAATAATAAAAAATCCGCTCACTTTCTTCGCAAACTAGAATCTCTTCTTATCGATATAACATAGCTTGTCTTGATAACACCAAGACTACAAGGTCTTGGAGGGATAAATAAGTTTACATATTGGGTTGTATATTTTGTGGGACAATTGTACACATTAGTGTTATCTTTTAGTTTTCGATGCAATTTTCTTCATACGGTGTCCGTTCGCTAGATGAATAGCTCTTCAAAGTCGCAACTGGGGTTCTTCTATTTTCTTACAAATAACTTTGTCATCAATATATAGCTTTGAAGAATCTCGACTCGATTATAATTAGTCTGTTCGTTTCATCACCGCAGGCGGCAGCGGCGGTAGCAAACTCTACCGCTGCCATTGCCGCAGGTGCATATGTTCGTTTCGTCGCCGCTGCCGCAAGTGAAATCGAAGAAGACGATTCAAACAGAGAACTTCAAAAGCTCTTAAGGGTCAAGAAGAGAACTTCAAAAACTAAACCCATTACTTCAAAATCACCAAGCTTACTTTGTTATCCCATCTCTTCTTCAGATCGAAATCGCGTTAAAGAGAGAAGAGTAAGGTTTTAGATGGTGATGTGTATTAGGTTCTCTTGTGATTTCCTAAATGTGTTAAGGGTATTTATGTCATTTTAATTTTATTATTAATCACAGGTTTTGGATAAGCGGATGCTGGATTTAATCGGCGATTAAAATTATTCACCGCAAAATGCTGTGTTTGCCGCCGCGTCTTACCGCAAGTACTGGCGGCAACAAAACGAACAATTTCATATGCGTCTGCCGCAGCCGCAACTACCTGCGGCGACGAAACGAACAGCCTAGACATGAATAGTGATCGGTATGACGCAAGAAGAATGTTAGAGCCAAACAATCATATTTGCGAGTAATGTAGGAACATTGTATGCTACAAGGAGACTTCTCTATAATGAGAACAAAATGATTCAATTCTTAGCTAATTAACTTGTTGTTGAGAAACAAGAACAAGAAGTCCTTGAGGACCAACCAAAATCTCACTAAGGAAACTCACAAGCCCAAACCAAACCACAGGAGTAACATCAACACCTGCAAGTGGTGGAATCACTTTCCTTGTCTGAACAAGGATTGGTTCTGTCGGAGCGTAAGCTAAAACGTACGGAAACTTGTCAACGGGAAGTTTCGGGTACCAAGACATAACGATTCTCAAAATGAATAGAAATCCAAAAGCTGATAAAGCTGGACCTAAGATACCAATAGCGAGCTTCGCTGTTCCTGGATCTAAATCTGCTAGAGAAATGTTACGCAACGATTCCGAAATGGAATTCGTCTGTCGAATGAGATTTGTTGTTGTGGCTGCTTCTTCTATGTGGCTTAATGTTGCTGAAACTATGGGAAGAGACGTGGATCGATTGCGGAAATTTGGAGAGGATCGTCGTGATTTCTTCTGAAAAATCATCAATGCCGGCGAGAAAGAGACGAAGCTGGTGGTCACTGTCGTCATCACAATCTCTCTGCTCTGTTTTTTGTGAACCAAAATATCGTGAACTCTGTGATCGATTCCAGTGTAAGGTTGAGAATCTTTGGTTCTGGAGATAATGCGGATGTGCTGACGTGGAATACGAAAATGGGTACAACCCGAAATACTTGGGTTAATTTGAATTTTATGGTTACAACTACAACCCCACACAAACTGGGATATTTTTTTTCACTACTTAATGTGATATATGTGCATATGTTTTTGCGAATAAATTAAGAAATTATTTAATTTTTATTTTTTCGATAAAAACATAATTTATTATTTATTTATTTTTGGACAAAAATGTATTATTAACTTTGTTAGTGGTGAGAAAAATATAGACATGACCAAAACTTAACTATAACCGTATAAAATTGTTAAAAATCGTAATTGTTAACCGTAAAATAAAATAGTTACGGTTTAAAAAATATTTTCCTCGTAACCATTAATTAACTGTAAATGTACCAAAACAGTAGTTAACCGTACGTTAACTGCACGATTAACTGTATGGTTAAAACCTTAAAAAGATACAATTTTGACTATTAGTTTTTGTAAGGGAAAAATGTCGTTTTATACGCGAACTTTTAAAAATGGCCATTTAATACGTGAATTTTTTGTAAGGCCAAATAAAACATGATAAAAACGTTGACTGGCCATTTCACACAAATGTTATCGTTGACCAGGCCAAAATCTCCACGACGTTATCTTGCATTAACGGACCCGATAATTCCGTTAGCACACGTTAACTAGATCCGTTAATATCCAAAACGACGTCGTTTCATTGCAATCGAAATATCAAAAATCCCAAATCAAAAGCCAAATCCCTAATTCCTATTTGGCCAAACTACAGGTCCAAAATTTTGAAGCAGAAAATATAAGATTCATAGCCAGAGAAATCATGATTTTAAGAAGATTAGATCATCCCAACATTCTAAAACTGAAGGGATTATCGCATCAGAAATTCAAACAACATGTACTTTGTGTTTGATTACATGGAGCACGATCTCGAAGGCTTATGTTTATCTCCCGACATCACATTCACGGAGGCACATGCAAGAGAGATACACACACACACAAAACCATAACCTCTCCTGCAAGTGACTACATTTCTTTATTCTGACAAACCTTAATTTTGTTTTCAAATCAAATGTTATGAAGCAACTGTTATGGGGAGTAGAACATTGTCATACCCGGGATTATGCACAGAGACATTAAAGACGCAAACGTTCAGGTGAATAACAAAGGAGTTTTAAAATTAGCTGATTTCGGATTAGCCAACACTGTAACACCAAGAAAAAAGAATCAATTGACGAGTCGGGTCATGACATTATGGATTTAGTTTTTGAATTTTGGGGATTTCTAAATTGATTTGGGATTTTTGATATTTCGATTTCAATGACACGACGTCGTTTTGGATATTAACGGATCTAGTTAACGTGTGCTAACGAAATTATCGGGTCCGTCAATGCAAGATAACGTTGTGGGGATTTTGGCCTGGTCAACGATAACATTTGTGTGAAATGGCCAGTCAACGTTTTTATCATGTTTTATTTGACTTTACACAAAGTTCACGTATTAAATGGCCACTTTTTGAAAGCTCGCGTATAAAACAACATTTTTCCCCTTTTTGTAATGCAAAGATAAATATTGAATATTCGGATACAGATTTTTTAAAAAGTAAATAATATCGCATATAAAAAATTCTACTATATACTTTTCATCTTATTAAAAACAACAAAAAAAGTCGGATGATACGTAAGATTTTGCCAACAGTATTAAATGCATTGTAATCATCAAATAAGTCATAAGCTTATTTTAATCGTAATTGTAGTCATGCCTAGGAAAATAGTTAAAATCCTAAGAGTGATAAGATCGTAACCATGATAAACCAGGAAAGACTTGGTCAAGGAGAAAAGAAGAAACAAACCTTTAGTGTATCCCTCAGTTTTAAGGAGATCAATCTCCACGTTTACATTTTCCCAATTTGTGGATTATGTTCCTTGTTTCTAGGATTGGTGATCGATCCACTTTGCTTCATTTGTGTATAAAGACATGAATTCATTATCATGAATCAGACTTGAAAATTGGACAAAATATAGTTTATTTCTTTGGTTATTTTGTTCTTGTGTTACACAAAACACATCTCTTTGGTTTTGAAGAGGGATTTATTATTAAAAAAAAGAAGAAAAAGGGACTTATCAGTGGTAGCAGAGTGGTCAAGGAGTTTCGGAGGAGAGTGTGAATCGTTTGGTGGACTTGAAAATTGGATAAAACATAGTTTATCTCTCTGATTACTTGTTATTGTGTGTCGTTGTCTTACACAAAACACATCTCTTTGGCTTTGAAGAGAGCTCATCTCATCGCTAGGAGTGTAACAAAGGAGGATCACCGCCAATTATATTAGCAACCGGATTTCTTTTGTTGGTTGAAACAACTGTTTGAGGATAATAATAGTATTCCCGAGGCGTAGTACTCATATGGGTTGAACTAGATTGATTGTCTTTTATCCCCCGACCCCCAAATTTATAGTATATAAAACTTAACACAATTTAACCAATATTAAGACAAACTGTTAAATAAAAATATTCAAAAATATAAAACAATTAAGAAATTTTGTATTAAAACGTGAGAACATCACTTACTATGAAACAAAAAAAAAATTCTAAAACATCAAATATGTTGAAGCAGAAAAAGTATATTAATAAACGTCTATATTCATATCAAATTTTACAAAATTCATTCACATATACATCCGTGAATTAACATATACATTCTTATGTTAAAACACTGCTCATAACCAAAACAAATTACTGGAAGAATTGTCAACAATCTGTGATCTCACTTGTGTCAAATTACAACCAAGCATTTGCTTCAAAGCTCTCATGGAACCATTGTTGATTTACCTTATCTATCTTTTTGTGGTATTGGGGAATGCCCTGTTTTGTTATGTTTTAAACTCTGGGATTTCTGAATCTCTCTCTTATTGTACTTATTTCTTTTGTCCAAAAAAAACAAAAAAAACAAACCAAAACAAATTACTTAGCGTGTAAAAGTCTACATAAACTTCTATTTCACCAGAATCGTAAATTTTTGCTGTGCTTTACAGTTTACCTCACGCAGTTAAAAATTCGATCGTGGCGAAATTTCCTAATGTCCTTGACCTGCACTCCCTGATGTACTGCCTCTTACTTCAATCTTGATCCCTCTAATCACCTTTTTATCCCAAACTTGTCCTATTTCAGTTACCAACAACAAAAACCATTGATATAGCTAAATTTTTTAAGTTTTTGAAAGAAATAAAAAAAGAGACTAAAGACGGTTTCGAGTATCATAAATGGAAACGAATTCTTATCGTTGAGAACAATAGAAGATGATTTACAATTTACTTATGGGATCAATAACCTTTTGCATGGTAGTTCAAACAAGATGTTGTTCATACATTTTATTTAATCGAGTTGAGAGACTAATAAATTATTTCTCATAATTAGATCTTACTTGTTTTTGGAGATTCATATGGGAGTCGAGCCAGGACTGTATTTGATGATGCAGATAACAAGAGAAGAAGCAAAGTTATCAACCAAACCATGTACATTTTGTTTTCTTGGTTTACTATTACGAGTTTTGAAACATGTAACATGGTGTATTTATATGTAAGCGAAAATGCATTCAGGTCAAGTGGAATATAGGTCGTTAATTTTGAAGCTAGAAAAGTATTCATTCTTAACGCGTATACTAGTTAGGCATTTTCAGAGAATCTTATTCCTTATGAAGCATTTTTCAGAGATGAAGTATTTTTACTTACTTTTGGTGAGAAAATGGATAAAATTACCCCTGAGATTTTGACGCAAAATAACTAACCTTCGTTTTTTATTGTCGTTCAACAAGGAAGATATTTACGAAAAACTCAGTCTAGTTATGTTCTTTTTAGTATAGACCGTTGGATTAAAAAAATATATTTTAAAATCTATGGCTAAGATGAAATAAAAAAAAAATCATTCTCTTGTTATCTAGATCAGATAATAACATCTCTCTTCTTCTCTACAAGGAACCATGTTTTTTCTATCACTCTCTCTAAAACAAATCCAAAAATCAAATGGCGAGTTGAAGATTTGTAAGTGCTGAGTGTGTGATGAGAGCAATGATGGAGTTTGTGAAGATAGTGTACCTTCTGTATTTACTTTACGGAGAAGCCTCTCTAGATTTCGATTTTGTGTAGGTTCGTAACCTCTATTTAACGAACACAATTTTGTTTATTTCTTTATTTTGTGAAAACATGATTCACATAAGCGAAATTGTGTGTTGTCAAGACGACGAGATCTGATGCATATGGTCTATTCTCGTAATATCAATATATTGTCTTGAAGGTAGAGATCTCTGCAAATTTAAACAAAAACCAAAAAAAAAATTCGGTGTACATAATAACGAGTCCATTCATATGTGCCATACAAAAACCTTTTTACTGAGCCATATCCATTCTACACAAAGTTATTGTATAAATCTGCTCCATCTACTTCATTCTCCCAAATAATCTCTACGTAGAACAATTCTCTCCATGAAAGCATATAAATATATCGTAACCATAAAAAAGGGTGATAACTTTACTAAACAGTAAAACGCACTCGCAACAAATCAAAAACATAGTTGTCCATTGATGATGTTGTGGATCTTAATTCTGATTCAACTTTAAGTGACCGGTTTAGGTGCTGTGGTTAAGAAGAATTGAGGACCGGTTAGATGGAGTGTTTTAAACCGGATTGAAGAGGCTAAAGGAAACCTTCTTTTCACGAGAGAGGGTCTTCTGTTTCTATTTCGGACTTAGTATAAAAGGCCTTTATTTCTTCTTCTTCATTATTCGTGTTTTCATCTGTAACAAACAAAAAGAAAAGCTTGAGACTCCATTGTTGAGCTCTGCTTGTACTCTGTAATTCTCATTCTGTTCTAGTGGATTGCCGAACTGATTCGGCCCCAGACGTAGACTTGATCATACCGATCTTGTTGAACTGGGTAATCAAATCTCTTGTGTTGTTTCTTTCGTTCTTCAATTCGTTTCTGTTCTTGAGCTGATTCAAAGTTTCGATTACTGAGTTTTCGAAAGTTTGTGAAGTTATTGCGTTGTGAATCGAGCATAAAACGTAACAGATTGGTATCAGAGCCCAGGCTTTGGGTGTTTCGTTCACATCGCATCGGTCGATGGCAACGACGACGAGAGTGGAGATCAAAGCCTTCGACGGCGATAACAATTTCTCGTTATGGAAGATCAGGATAATGGCACAGCTCGGAGTTCTTGGTTTGAAAGGAACTCTAACTGACTTTGCTTTGACAAAGACTGAGACATTAACAAAGAGTGAGGAGAAGCAAGTAGCTTCTGGAGATGAATCATCGGATTCAAGTGCTGTGTTGACTAAAGAAGTTCCAGATCCGATCAAGATTGAAAAATCAGAACAAGCGATGAACATTATCATCAATCACATAAGTGACACAGTCTTGAGAAAAGTAAATCACTGTAAGACTGCAGCTACATTGTGGGAATTGTTGAATGAATTGTATATGGAGACGTTGTTACCTAACCGGATCTATGCACAATTGAAATTCTACTCGTTTAGAATGATGACTTCAAAGACGATTGATCAAAACGTTGATGATTTTCTGAGGATAGTTGCAGAATTAGGAAGTCTTGATATCAAGGTTGCAGAAGAGGTTCAAGCGATCCTAATCTTGAATTCTTTGCCTGTTACCTATGATCAGTTGAAGCACACCTTGAAGTATGGAAATAAGACCTTGTCTGTGAAAGATGTAGTATCTTCTTCAAAGTCTCTTGAAAGAGAAATGGCTGAGCTTAAAGAAAACACTAAGGTGGTGAATACAACTCTATACACTGCAGAAAGAGGCAGACCACAAACCCGAAATCAAAATGGTAGTCAAGGCAACAATCAAGGTAATAACCAAGGTAAAAATCAAGGAAAAGGCAAAAGCAGGTCGAATTCCAAATCTCGTGTAACCTGCTGGTTCTGCAAGAAAGAGGGACACGTAAAGAAGGATTGTTTTGCTAGGAAGAAGAAGTTCGAAAATGAAGAACAAGGTGAGGCAGGTGTGATTACTGAGAAGTTGGTGTACTCAGAGGCACTTAGCATGCATGACCAAGAAGCTAAAGAGAAGTGGGTTATTGACTCTGGATGTACCTACCATATAACTTCAAGAATGGACTGGTTCACAGATTTCAATGAAAATGAGTCAACACTAATCTTGTTGGGTGATGATCACACTGTTGAATCAAGAGGTTCTGGCATAGTTAAGATCAACACTCATGGTGGAACCATAAGAATGTTAAAGAATGTCAGATTCGTTCTAAATCTGAGAAGGAACTTGATCTCTACAGGTACTTTGGATAAGTTGGGCTTTAAGCATGAAGGTGGAGACGGTAAGATCAGGTTTTACAAAGAAAACAAAACAGCTTTGCGTGGAAATTTGGTTAATGGACTGTATGTCCTTGATGGTCACACAGTTCTGAATGAAAGCTGTAATGCTGAAGGGTCAACAAAAAGGACAAGTTTGTGGCATTGCAGACTTGGTCACATGAGTGTGAATAACATGAAGATTCTGACTGAGAAAGGTTTGATTGAAAAGAAGGATATCAAAGAGCTGGGTTTCTGTGAACACTGTGTTATGGGAAAGTCAAAGAAGTTGAGTTACGTTTTAATGTGGGAAAGCACAATACTGAGGATCTACTAGGATACCTACATGCAGATCTTTGGGGATCTCCAAATGTCACCCCATCTCTCTCTGGTAAGCAGTACTTTCTGTCTATAATAGATGACAAGACTCGTAAGGTGTGGTTGATGTTCTTGAAAACCAAAGATGAGACATTTGATAAGTTCTGTGAATGGAAAGAGTTGGTGGAGAATCAGGTTAACAAGAAGATCAAAGTGTTGAGAACAGACAACGGCTTAGAATTCTGCAATCTGAAGTTTGATGAGTATTGTAAGAAGAATGGTATTGAGAGACATCGAACTTGTACCTATACACCACAGCAAAATGGTGTTGCAGAAAGGATGAATCGAACTCTCATGGAAAAGGTGAGATGTCTTCTTAATGAATCAGGTCTAGATGAAAGTTTTTGGGCTGAAGCAGCCTCAACTACAGCCTATTTGGTGAACCGATCACCTGCATCAGTAGTAGACCACAACGTTCCTGAAGAATTGTGGCTAGGCAAGAAACCAGGTTATAAACACCTAAGAAGGTTTGGCTCGATTGCTTATGTTCATCAAGACCAAGGGAAATTAAAGCCTAGAGCTTTAAAAGGCGTTTTTCTGGGTTATCCACAAGGAGTTAAAGGCTACAAAGTGTGGTTGTTGGATGAAGAGAAATGCGTCATTAGTCGAAATGTTGTATTTGATGAAGATTCAGTCTACAAGAGTCTGCTACCTGAAAGTGATAAAGAACAGATTGATGGGAAACTCAGTAAAGAGACTACCGTTACTGTGAATGACAGTGTTAAAGAAAAAGGAGAAAGTTCTGCTTCAGGTGGAGCTATTGAGGAAATCAGTGACAGTAGTGACTCAGAGGTTGCTGCTACAGAAGAAGACTCACCCATACAGACTGTAAATCTCGAAAACTACCAGCTAGCTCGAGACAGACCCGAAGGGTTACTAGACCACCTACTAAGCTGTCAGACTATACCCATTTTGCTTATGCGTTAGTAATGGCAGAAGAACTTGGTGAAGAAGAAGAACCTCAATGCTATCATGATGCACAAAATGATAAAGACTAGGAGAAATGGAATGGTGGGATGTCTGAGGAAATGGATTCATTACTGAAAAATTAAACCTGGGATATTGTTGATAGGCCAAAGGATCAACATGTTATTAGCTGCAGATGGCTATACAAGATAAAACCAGGAATTCTAGGTGTTGAGTCAAAGAGATACAAGGCCAGGCTAGTTGCAAGAGGTTTCACTCAGAAGAAAGGGATTGACTATGAAGAGGTATTTGCTCCAGTGGTTAAACA
>Ga0041059_1001711_pt1 | contig 17127 bp, 11 predicted proteins | sample AraColnosormetaG_FD_56232 | JGI IMG/M metagenome (GOLD analysis project Ga0041059, IMG submission 56232) | Arabidopsis roots microbial communities from North Carolina, USA - Col MF nosort | ecosystem: Host-associated > Plants > Roots > Unclassified | place: USA: North Carolina | collected...
GAAGAAAACATCATACGTTCGAAAAAGAAAGAAAGTGTTAGTGGTGATTATAGATATCTCCTACTCTTTTTCACGTGAAACGAAATCATTTGATTTTAGATTCTCTTCACTTTTATCATGAAGTATTTATCACTCATCTTCTTCACATAATGTTTGGAGAATCTCACCTAATTTTATCGTCTATTATGAATAAGCAATGTCATTCTTATACGGAAATGGAATCCAAATGTTTCTTCTTCCAGTATAATTTAATTATAACGAGGATGAAAATAGACATTCAGATACACTTCTTATATCATCGGTTTTGTTAAGCTATAATTTTTTATGCTTTTATTCATTAAATTATGCTCGTTTATTTGTTTTCATTCAAACGTGGCAAATACATAAGATTATAGACATTAATTGCGGTAAATGTAACGTGGCAAATCTATAAATTGAAGCAACACGAGTATTTGAACTCCACCACTTGATGGCTTGAACTGTTTTTGTATATATACTACTAATATACATACGTACAAAGAACCATACCAAGTGTTTTTTTTTAAACATCAATTCTTCATTGATGATTATAATAATAAGACAATTATGAACAATGGACACTAAAAATGGGCCTAAGTTTGCGGAACAAAGTTCCCTTAATTATGACAAGTTGAAAATGAGAGGTGTTTAAACAAAATAGCCAAAGAAAAAGAAAGTAGCCATGCAAATGACACTTGGAAATCTAATTAGCTCGACAGTCCACACCCCACAAGGTTATCTCTCCCTTTAGTAAATTTTAAAAATTAATTTGTGAAAATATCAATATATGGTCACCTTTACTAAAGAAAGTAGCAAAGTTTAAATTTAAAAAGTTATCAAATGAATTTCAAATCAACCCATAGAAAAGAAACAACGTTGAAAAAGTTTTCAAATGAGATTTTCAACAAAAGTTTGACACTAAGTCCTTGGAATAAAAATTAAAGTTTTTTTGGTAATGTGTCTAACGACTAATGGAATAATTTGAGGACAAAAGTAATATTAACGAAAATCACTTTTGAGAAAGACACCTAGGTATGATTATGTCTTGGCACCATAATTTGTCTAAGACTAGCACAAAGACGTTTTATCTTATTAATTGGCCACAAGCTACAAGCATGTGGACATATTTGATTGTCTTTTGTAATCACATGGGAATAAGTCCAAATAATTAGTTGGGAACTGAAAAAACTCATTGATTCAAAGTAAAATAAGAACTATTTCAAAAACATTCATCCCCTACAAGAATTCATAACCCAAGAAATACTCAACAAACAAAACCAAAAAGCTACAAAACAAGAGAACAATAATACATGTGACACCCTTGTTCTATAAACATTAATAATACAAGAGCTCATAATAAATTAATAACAACAACTGCAGATGAACCTTTAATAAGTTGACCAGATCTTTGTTGGCTTAGGTCCTAAGAGGCTTCATTGAGTTGTTTGATTTTCTCTTGAGTACAACGACCCAAGTGATGGCTTCTAAGAGCAAAGCAATGCCTCCAAGAACGGCAATCACTGCAATGTAAGCCGTCTTGTACGTGTCTTGTGGTTTCAAGATGTTGAGACCTTTGAAGACATTAATGATCCCAAGGGTGAGGATCGCATAACCGACTCCATGGTGGTAGATATTCCAATAGAATCTGTACTTGTGATCTTTCTTAGGCCGCAACAACATCGCAAACATCTATAGAATATTTAAGTCCATTAGAAACTTAACTTGGTATCCAAAACATAGTCAAAAGCTTTAATCTTTGAACATGAACATAAAAGGGTAAAAAAAACAGAGCCTAGAACAGAGATCTTCTTGTAAATTACCTGAATGGTGGCAAGGGTGAAGAGGGCAATGCCGATGTTACGGTGGGCGGAGAAGCGAATACCCTCGGACTCGTTACCGAGCTTAAGTCCGGTAGCCCAACCGGCAACACCGATGACATAAGCAGAGAATTGACAAGAAACGTGGAGGTAAAACCAGGCCGGATCGGCCGAGTCAAATACTCTCATGTACCTGGCTATTATTGCTCCTATCGGAAACAAAATTCCCCAACTCACTGCGTTTAATATCCCATGAATCTGCATAATTGTCCCCAATTTAATCTATCGGTTGAAAGAAACTAGTTATGTAGAAATCATGAGTGTGATGTTATATAGAAACTTACATTTCTGTTCTTGATCTTGGCATTTACCTCGTCGCCTCCAGAGATTGTGCCACCGCTGTTGTCACCTTTTAAATCAAGAGAGCTCATAGAAGCGAGATTCGCCGAGTCGAAAGCGTGCCTCCCAATCATTCCACCAGGACCTAATTCAGGACCAACTTGCCAAACCTGATTAACCTTTCCCTTTGCCACCAAATCAGCCGGAACCTTAACCCTAGCAAAGATTCTCAAACTTCCTCCATCTCTCGCCGCCTCCTCGGCTTTCATATCCCAAACATCAAACGCCAGCTTCGACGGAATCAGCGAGCTATAGGAGCTAATGTTTAGCGTCTTCACCACGGCAACACCATTACCTGGATCCTTGTAAGCGACAAGGGTTTGAGATCCGACCATACCGGTAGCCTTTGGATTAATCGCCCACGCGATCCATCCGCCAGGCTTTGCCGGCGGAGCAGAGAAGACGACGGCCAGAGTTGTGTTAGAGGCATCATAGGAATAATGAAGGAAGGCTTTGAGTTGAGGGAGGTCAAGGCAGTGAGGGTAAGTTTTATCGCCGGAAAAAGTCTGTGACTTACATGTTTGTGACACAGCCGGTGAGATTAGCAGAGCCAAGAAAATGAAGGAGAGAGAGATTCTTACGGAAGAAGAAGAAGACATTGTTGGATGGCTTGTAGTAACCGTAAAGGCTTTTGGCGGAATAAATAGAAGGTGGAGATAAAACTAGCATGTGTTTTGGTGTGTGAAATTTAACATGGACTAGCCAATAATTGATTATTTTTTTCGGTTTTAGTTATTTTATTTTTATTTTTTGCATTTTGAGAATACATCAGAATGATGTAAGGAATCTAAAGAGAACAATTTCAGAGTAAGTACGTTTTGATAGTTATACATTACACCAAAGAAGGACTTTGTTCATACCAAGAAGGATAAATTCTTGGTTTTCTAAGTTTTTTTTCGTCTAAAATAAAATTAGATATTTCCATAACAATTAAAAATATTGATTGTAAATTGTGTAAACGTTTGGGAAAAAAATATATAATATGTTAACAAAAAACCAATAATATGACATAAATTTTCTTATAATTTACTCTTTAAGAGATTAGTTTCTTTTAACAAAAAAAAAAAGAGATTAGTTTCTTAAATTTTGAAATGTTAAGCAGCCATATTATCTAATACTTATCATCATCATCATCATCATCATCATCATCATCATGTCATCATAAAACATCATCGCCAACATGCTTATCACCATCATTAGAATCACATAATTGTTTCTAACTAATATCATCATTTTAAGTGGCAAATCTTGAAAATATTATTTTTTTATTTTGGTAAGACAAACTAGAAAATGTTATTAGTACACATGACATAATAAATTGGGGTTTTTTACTCTTTCCACCATTTTTCTATATTTTGTTTGTTTGTTTGTTTGTAGATACACTTTAACAAAGTGATACTACACATAACATGAGGATATTTGTACTTACTGTTTATATTATCTTCAGATTGAACACTATAAGCATAAAGTGCCTCGAAGTTACGAAAACACAATATCCGTATACTTTGTTCTTTCACTTAATATCTCTTTGCCCAAAAAATATAGTTCAGAAGATTAAGAGTATTAAGAACACACAAGAGCACATAAAAAAGTTCAAGCCTTGTCTTGTTGAGATCTTCCCCACCAAGCCATTGATGGCCAAGCCTTCCCGTGACGGCATTTGTAACCTCTACAAGAGTTGTGCTAAGAAAGAAACCTAATGCGGTTGAACACCATCCCAAAGCCGTGCTTATGCTCTTCATGTTCGACGGAGCTTCTCTATAAAAGAACTCTAGCATCCCTCCTAAAGTCAACATATCAGAGACACTTAGCATCAGATACTGAAACACTAGCCACAAAACAGAGATTCTGAAGTTGTTATGAACCACTTCATGTTTCCTCTTGGCCTCTACGATGGCAGAAACCGCCATTGAAACCGAAGAGAGAGCTAGGCCGAGTCCAATGCGTTTCAAATTGAAACTGGATGATCTATTGTTGTTGCCTGATGAGATCTTTTTTCCAAAGAATTCGTATAAAGGTATAGATAAGAGCATGAAGATGAGAGGAATGGCGGTGAGAGAAGGTACGGGGATCTCGAAAGAGTGAAAGAGTTTCTTGTTCATGAGCATTCCTTGTTGTGCGGAGAAGGTAGAGAGTTGTGCCACGCAGCAGCTCATGACAATTGTGCTACCAAAGATTGGTAGAAGACCCAAAAACGTTCTTGTTTCTTCAACTTCTGTTTCTGAGATGTTTTTGTTCAACGTTGCTTTATCTATCCACCTAAAAAATAAGGTATTTTAGCACATTTATCTTGGACCAAATGAGTGTTTGTATCTTGAGTTCAGTTATAAATTAGATTATGTTTCAATGCAATTTTCAATACTTACTTTAACTTGTTGTGACTATTGTTCTTGTAGATAGAGATAAGACCTCGCATCATCTCTTCATCCAAATCAGATTTATTTCGGTTTCTTGCGGCAGAAATAATCACAATTGCAATCTTTTTCAACGGACTTCCATTAGGACGCTTGAACCGATAAAACGGTAGCCCTACAGTAAAAATACACAGCGCCGTCGCTAGAATTCCAACGGATATATTGAAGCTCCATATCCACCCTTTCTTTTCCTCGATCCACAACACAACGGTTACGGCCAAGAGGCATCCAGAGCATATAGAGAAGTATAACCAATCGAAGAATCTTGAGATCAGTCTTGGATTTCTTCTATCAATTTGATCGCCTCCATGACTAGGCAACGATGCCTTTAAACCGCCCGTACCAATAGCCATTGCGTAGAGTCCTGTGAAAAGAATCGCTGATTGAAGAGTTGAAGGTGTTTTATCTTTTTCAGGCAGTAACTTAGGGTTATGAGCTTGGAACGTCAACAAGATCAATCCCTATAAAATGATTAAACCTTAAAGTTAATGTGATTATTCATTTCATCATTAAAGTACAATTATCTAAATGGTAGATAACATTTTATGAAGTTTTTAATTACCATGAGTTCAATGCAACAGAAGACGATGAAAGTTGTGAAATGAGTGACGAAAGAGTCAGCGATAAAACCACCAAAAAGAGTGAGTAAAAACGATGTTCCCATGAAATTAGTGACCATGTTTGCTGCTGTGGCTGGTGTATAATGCATTGATCCCATGAAATATTTCACGAAATTGAATCCATTAGCTATGAACACTATGTTCTCCATCATCACCACAACTACATTTACCACACCATATATTAAGACATTGAAAATGGAACAAAATAAAAATATGAAGTTTTGAGTTTTAAATATTTACCACAAACAATAGATGCAGCTCTGATCCCACCATGTTTCCCTGGGATTGCCTCTTTACCTTTCCAATCTTCAAACTTCTCTTCCATATCATTCTCCATAGCTTTGTTATATGAAATGATATTTCAACGTGTATATGTGCTTTCGATGTATCTTATGAACACGATAAATCTAACACATTATATAGTAGTGAACAAGTATTTATATGTAGCTAATATCAATCTAAATCTGACATAGTGACATGTGACATTTGTCAAACATGCTGGCCAATTTAGACCTCCTTTTAGTGAAAAAGGAAAAATATATAAATATATTATTAACTTGTTGATAAATATACAAATAATTATTTTATAATATAAAAAATTATAAACTAATCTTACAAAAGTTATCAAGATTTTTACATTTATTATAGATTTTAGAAAAGTATATATATGGTTTAAGATATCTCGAATTCATATATGTAAATAAATGAACCATATATTTAACATAATATCTTAAATTAGTATATGATAAAACTTGTTTACTCATATGCCAAAACTTTCAAAATACAGATAATTAAAAACTGATTTCGATTGTTCTTTTTACATTTTATGCTTCCTTTCTTCTTCTTTTTTTTTTTGCGCTAAAATGTAAATATCATATAAAATAGATATAACGTTATACATGAATGCATTACCTAGAAGATATCTATTAATTTGGTATAACACTTTACTTTTGTGAAATTGTTTAGAATTACTTATCGATCAATCTCTTAAGCATAATTTAATGAATACAAATCTATAGATACCTAATTTTACATAATATTTTCTTCTCTATTATTAGGTAAATATATTATATTTAATTTATATTTTTGTTACATGATCTGACTAATTAATATACATTTAATTTCTTACACCTATTTTCAAAAATAGTTATATCTTATTATTTTATATTAATTTTTATTTTTCTTTCCACTTTTTTTAATACCAAGTTGTTATTTCTTTGTACTGCTTCAAATTTTCGATGATAAATAATATCACATGTAGGGAACGGTTCAACAGTCAGTACTTGGATCGACCCTTGGTTGCCAACTCACCCTCCAAGACCACCGAAACCAAAGAATAACCAAGTGGAACACTGTCTTCTCAACAATTGGATTCTTCATGGAAATCAATGGAACAGAGACTTAGTTCGCGATCTAGTTACAGAAGAAGATGCGGAAATCATTTTGTCTCTCAAGTTATGTACAGCGGCTACTCAAGACTTTCTAGGCTGGCATTACACTGAAGATGGGATCTATTCAGTCAAGTCGGCTTACTGGTTAGCAAACCAAGTGTTCATGGATCCAGAAATTCAACCACCCCCAGGAAAAGCAGAGATTAAAGCTAAGATATGGAAACTCAAAACGGCGCCAAAAATCAAACACTTCCTCTGGAAGCTACTCTCAGGAGCCTTAGCCACAGGAGACAATCTAAAACGAAGACATATACGGAATCACCCGCAATGTCACCGGTGCTGCCAAGAGGACGAAACGTCTCAACACTTATTCTTTGATTGTTTTTATGCCCAACAGGTTTGGCGAGCTTCAGGGATACCACACCAAGAGTTACGAACTACAGGAATTACAATGGAGACAAAGATGGAGCTGCTGTTATCGAGTTGTTTAGCCAACAGACAACCACAACTTTTTAATTTGGCCATCTGGATCTTATGGAGACTATGGAAGAGCAGAAATCAATTGGTGTTTCAACAAAAAAGCATATCATGGCAAAACACCCTACAACGTGCACGGAATGATGTTCAAGAGTGGGAAGACACAAACACTTATGTTCAGAGTCTCAACCAACAAGTGCATTCATCAAGACATCAACAACCAACTATGGCACGTACGAAGTGGCAACGGCCGCCAAGCACTTGGATAAAGTACAATTATGATGGAGCTTTCAACCACCAAACACGAAATGCGAAAGCTGGCTGGCTAATGAGAGATGAGAATGGAGTATACATGGGTTCGGGTCAAGCAATAGGATCAACAACATCAGACTCATTGGAGAGTGAATTTCAGGCTTTGATTATAGCAATGCAACATGCTTGGAGCCAAGGCTATCGCAAAGTTATCTTTGAAGGGGACAGTAAACAAGTGGAAGAGCTTATGAACAACGAAAAGCTAAACTTTGGAAGATTCAACTGGATAAGAGAAGGCAGATTTTGGCAAAAACGATTTGAGGAGGCTGTCTTCAAATGGGTTCCAAGAACAAACAACCAACCTGCAGATATCCTCGCAAAGCATCATCTTCAACCAAATCAGAGTTTTAAATTTCACTACTATGTACCCGCTTTCATAACATCAACTTTGTATTATGATCATTGATTCTATCAATGAAATGAAGTCGTTAAAAAATAATAATAATATCACATGTTATTATCGAGCCTTTTGGCTTACAAGTTACAACCTTTTAATAAAAAATGAAATAAGAGTTTGACACTTTTACTTATCATATAAGCAAAAAACCTGGAACCTGAGTCAAGGTAGATCTTTTAATTCGGAGTACAAAGTAGTAAAAATCTTAAAATAGATATATGTGTTTGAATGTGAGATACATATTCCTTATTATATATAACTACAATTGGTTTTCTTTTGTAACTTTCAAAGTACTATCAATTCATTTCTATCATTTACGATGATCAAATCCTTTCAACTCTCGTTTACTGTTCTTATTGTCTTCACGGTTCTTATACTAGGTTTGTATTGACATTTCATATTTTCTTAATTTCTTACATATATCTTTTTCCGAAGAAAAGAGTTTGTAATACTACATTAATTTTCAAAATATCAATAACTATGTTATATAACTTGTAGCAAATAATTTGAAGTTTAGAATTCGATAATATCGAACTCAGCTCTTTTAATTAAATCCATATCAGTCAGACCTAATTAACTAGAAAAATGAGTTCAATTTTTTTTGGACTGAACCTAGGAAATTACCAACGTAAATATACTTTGAAATTTCTTCACATCTTGATTAATTCCTTAGATTAGGAAATTTTAATAGGCTTAATATATTATGAAGATTATTGTGATCTCAATTGATTAAACATATTTTTGTTGCTTTTTTGTTTTGTCATCAACAATTCTTTTCCATTTGTGTTACATATATAAATGTTTCAAACTGCATCTATTGTTTTAAAAGTATTGGTGCATAAACTAAGATTTATATTCCAAACCTATTACTATAACAGGAGTGGTTGGAAATGTGGAGCAAAAAAGCCAAGATTGGTGTTGGAGCATTGTAAACAAAGACCGTTGTCTTCAGAAAGAGTGTGAGTCTCTGTGTTCGAAGAAACATCCGAAAGGAAAATTTATGTGCATACCTTCAACCCCGGGAGGACCTTTTCAATGTCACTGTCGTCATCCTTGCCGTTAACTGTTACTTTTTAAAAAACAATAAATCTCAAATAATGCAAAGACATGTTTAGAACATTTGATTTTGCTAAGATATGCGTTTATGATGACCAAAGGTGTTTTCTTTATAATAATTGTATGTTTTATTATGATAAGTTTTGTTCTTTTTTCCTTCTGAGAACATATAAGCTTAAGTATGTTTCTACTCTCAAAAGTATTATACCCTAGCTACCTCATTAATTAAGACACACTAAACTGTAGTATATGACTTTATACAAAAAATGAATTTGATTAAATACTAATCTATCGAAACTAATTTGATAAATTATGGTGGTTATAAGAAATTTATTAAATTACTTGTCACTACAAAAAATACTGGTTATAGCATTTTCCGACGAGTTTCCGACCAGTGAAATCGTTGAAAAGCGTTGGTCGGAAACAAAGTATGTATTTGTTGGCTAAAACGATTGACCAACGTATTTTTATCGACTTTTCCCGACCAATTTTCAACAAAGTATATTTTATTGGATTTGTTTTGTATTTCCGACGAAATTCCTACTAAGGTTATTTTTTCGAAATTGGTCTAAATCCGTCGAATCATGTCTAAATCTTCGGAATTTGTCGTCGGAAATGGTTGTCGGCATATACAGTATTTTCTTGTAGTATATGGTTAGAGGAGAATAGTTTCAGTTTCATCTAACCGATTTAAATATGATGTGATGAAGTGTATGAGAAGTGGCGATATGCCGTTTAGGCTTCCATGTTTATTGTCAAAAAGAATTCAGTAATTTTTATAAAAGCGGTATAATCGTTAATAAAAGGTTGGACCATTGTGCCATCTTGTAACATATGACAAAATGACCCTCCCTCAGGTTAAGGGAAAATTCGATCTCTGTTCTAATTAGAAAATGTTACGTTCATAGTTTCTTAAATTAGGTAGAATCACAAATTATGAAACTTAAATGGGGTAGTAACTATTTCCTCCCATTATTACATGACACATCAACCAACTTGAAAACCACCACACAAAAAAAACCATTACGCAACTTACTTGGTTTAGACTTCCACTACATGCATAGCATCTTACCTAAATTAAGGAGTTCTCTATAGACAAGGCAACATACTTTGTTCTTTTGCCTAATATCTTTTCGCCCAGAAAATATAATTAAAAAGATTAAGGGTATTAAGAACACATAAAACCAAATAAAATAGTTCGAGCCTGGACTCATTAAGATCGTCGCGGAGCCATCCCGTGATGCCATTAACAACCTCCACAAGAACCGAGCTGAGGAAGAAACCCATTGCGGTGGAGCACCACCCTAACGCGGTGCTCATGCTCCTCATACTCGCTGGAGATTCTCTAAAGAAGAACTCTAACATTCCTCCAACAGTCAACATATCCGAGAGACTCAACATAACAAATTGAAGCTCTAGCCAGAACACAGAAATCTTGATGTTGTTGTGAACCGCTTCATGTTTTCTTTTGACCTCCACGATGGCTGCAACCGCCATTGAAATAGAGGTGAGAGCTAAACCGTATCCTATACGTTTCAAATTGAAGCTGGACGATCTTTCGCTATTGGATAAGATCCTTTTGCCGAAAAGCTCGTATAAAGCTAAAGAAGAGAGCATGCACAGTAGAGGAATGGCATTGAGGGAAGCCACGGGGATCTCAAAGGAACGCGAGAGTTTTCTGTTTGTCACCATGCCTTGTTGAACGGAGAAGGTTCCCATTTGTGCGACACAACAGTTCATTATAATTGTGCTCCCAAATATTGGAAGGAGAGCTAGAAACGTTCTTGTTTCTTCAACTTGTGTTGCTGATATCTTGTTGTTGAGCTTTGCTTTATTCAAAAACCTGGAAATTATAGTTTACATGATACTTAAATACTGACCCCAAGACTAAATAAAAAAACGAGGCTCTAATTGTCACTGAACAGAAATAAAAACTAGGTGTTAAAAGTATAGTATACATGTTATAATGACTTTGAATATCACATATATAATAAATAAAATGTCGCTTTTAAAACATAAATGAACAACACTCTATGGCTTCCAGAAAATATTCAGTTTCTTACTAGTCGAATTTTCTATCTATATACCACATGAAAAATTGTTTTAAAAAACCCTAAAATATGAAAGTCCACAAAACTTTATTTTTTATGCTTATTCTATGTTTTGCTTTATTAATTTTAAAGGAACTATGTATAGGGTCCCAAACGATGGTCGTGGCACTTCTCAAGACCGTTCCTGATATTCATGGAGAAAAGGAACAAAACAAGAAAAAGATGTGTTTAGAATAATTACTTGAACTTGTTGTGATGAATGCTTTTGTCGGTAGAGTTATGATTCTGTGTCACCACCTCTGCATCCGTTACAAACCTATTTCGGTTTCTTGCGGCAGAAACAAACACATTCACAATTCTGGTCAAAGGACTCCCTGCTGGGCGCTTGAATCGATACATCGGGCATCCCGCAACGAAAACGAAGATCGCAGAGGCTAAAACCGCGGTAGATATAGTGAAGCTGGAGCTCCATCCTATGTTCTCCTCGATCCAAACCATAAGTGTTACTGCCAAGAAACCTCCAAGGCAGACAGAGAAGAAATACCAATTGAAGAATCCTGAGATCAGCCTCTGGTTTCTAGTACCGATCTGGTCGCCTCCATGAGCAGGCAACGACCCCTTGACACCTCCAACACCAATAGCTATTGCATAAAGTCCAGTGAATAGAACCGTTGATTGAGGAGTCGAAGGTTTTTTACCTCCTTGAGGTTGTAACTTAGTGATATGAGCTTGGAGTGTCAACATGATCAAACCCTATCAAAGAAAAGAGTAAACTTTTCATATAAAAAGGAAAAGACTGTTGTTTAACATGATTTAATAGAGTTTATGAATTACCAGGAGTTCAATGGAACCAAAGAGGACGAAAGCAGCGAAGCGAGTGAGAAAAGAGTCCGCGACAAAACCACCGAAAATAGTGAGCAAAAACGATGTCCCTACGAAATTAGTCACCATGGTTGCTGCTTTGGGTGTTGAGTAATTCATTGATTTCGTAAAGTACATCATGAAGTTGGTTGAACATGCTAAGAACACCATATTCTCCATCGTCTCTACAACTATCCATTAGACCATACCAAACTCGTGATGAATATCTTATGATATTAGTGATTTTTAAATGGTTTTTTTTTTTTTNAGTTTTAGAAAGTTACCACAAGCAATGAAAGCAGCTTTAATCCCACCATGTTTGCCAGAAATTGCCTCTTTGCCTCTCCAATCTTCAAACTTCTCTTCCATCTCAATCTGCATCTCTTCGTATTCTTAGATTAAACTATGAATGAAAATAAATTTGTGTGTTTATATTTGGTTTATACGTTGGATAGACCTTGAAGTTACCGATGGTAGGTTGCTTTCTTGGTTTGAGTATAAAAAGACCTAAGAAGAAACAGCGTGAGAGATGTGAATAAAGAGAAGAAACGGAAAGCATTACTATCTATTGACCTCATTCAGTAGTGTCCACTGACTTTCAAGTTTGTTTTGTTGTTGTTTGGACGGTTGCAAATAATTACAATATTTTTTTATTACTTTATGAATTACGTATAGTATTATCACGATTCTGTACGGTTTGATATATTGCACAAAAAAAAACTTTAACCTAGTAAATTTTGAATTTAAATAAGAACATGTATTCGCCGAGGTCTCATATAGCACCTCGTAAGTTGGAGTTTCACTCCCTCATATCATAAAGGATGATAAAAAGGCAAATGGACCATGTTGGCCAAAAAATAAAATAAACACACATGTTTATTCAGACCATATTTTCTCGTAATGGTAGTATTTGGTAATCATTTCACTAATTTTTAAAATTGATAATAATTTCAAATAATCTATTAAAAATTTTAATTCGGAAAATAAGACTATGTTGTTTTTTCTTTTGTTATCTGTGCATTTTCTTAATTATCGAATTATATACTTATACAGTTGAACACGTATGTTCTTCCTATTTTTAGATGGAAGACCTCGTGGCAATGAAATACAAGAAATCAACATAATTTAGTTATTTTTTATTCTTGGATTGAAAATTAGTTTGTAACATGACATAGAATTGATCGTGCTGTTACTGAATGATATCGAAGTTTCAACTATAGAAGAAGAAAAAGAGATATTGCCCGTATTGGATATCATATCAAAGGTTCATCCATCTACCATTTCTTTTCCTTTTGATGCCAAATAAAAAGAAATCTGATTTTTTAGACTTGCAAGGAAAGGGAATATACATACACAAACCTTTTTGTTACTACCAAAAAATTTTATATGTGTTGTGGATTTTTTTCTATAAATTGGATTCTAATACTTAAAGACAAATCTCTTGAAACAGCATAAATACATTAAAAACAAATTAGGACACTGATATTTAAAAAGGGGTTTTAGTTAAGCTATTAGTATGTCCTCCTCGTCGAATCATATGTGACGTTATAAATATCCATATACATAATTTGCATAATGTTCTGGGAAACGCAAGTCAATTCACATAGGACAAAAAAATCTCATATATCTAAATATATTCAGTGGAGATATGTCCAAACATCTTTTTAAATGCAAGAGTATAAAGAAAATAGTGAAATAATAATGACTTTAGTGTGTATACCACATCAGAGAGTCGCGATATAGTTTTACCAAGCAAAGCAAGTAGCATGGTGGCTCGATCCAACAATAGATCCGATTCATGGATGCATTCAAGATATTACTAAAAAAACATATTCATTTGACGACCATATATGTATCATTCATTAGGAGAATGGGAGATTGTTTATATTTGCATTAACGTACATTTATTGTCAATCTTCAATGTGACACAAGATCAGTCACTCCGTCGCTCGTATAATTAACTCAACCCTTACTGCATTGAAAAGCAACATGGATTTTACTAACCATTGGTGTCTTCTCCTTTTTGAGTCATATGATCATTTGTAAAGAAGTACTCATACATCTCCAAGTTTGACTGATATGCTATGTTTGATAACTAGACTACATGTTACGTTATAAAACCCCGAATACGTAATTTACATGATTTTCTTGGTAGCATTCAAACAATTGACAAGTCAACTACCATGCAAAATATATATATGCGGACACGAAAATTTCGCCAAATTTTACTCGGTGCAGATATGTCCAAATATATTTATAATCCGAGAGGACGGACGATATTGCCAAACAGTCGTGTTTTTAGCGGATATGTCTTTGTCTATCCTAACAAGCACATCATGCTAAAAGAAAATTTCTACCACATCAGAATATCGTGATGTAATCTTACCAAACAAAGTAAGTGGCATGGTGAGTTGATCAAGCAGTAAATCGTACTCATCATGTGAACACAAAAGTCTCGTCAAAGTATCTTTAGTGCGGATATGTCCAAACATCTTTCTAATGTAAGAGTACGGAGAGAACAAACAGACACTCGTGTTTTTAGCAGATACATCTCATACCATAAATAGCACATCATTCCAAATGAATGTTTCTACCATGTTAGAGCGTCGCAATAGAACCTTTCCAAACAAAGCAAGTGACATGACCGGCCGATCCAATAGTTTATATGAGTCATGAATATATAAACTATAATACACTTATTCATTTTCCCTGGCCTTATATATGCTATTGATTATGAGCATGGGATATTGATTTCCTTTGCGTTGAAGTACATTTGTAATTCTGGATTCTCTATGTGTGCACTAGACTACTCATTTATAGAATCATATGAGCATTTATAAAGAAAAATATAGTTAATTTCAATCAAATTGATGTTAAGCTAAGCTAAAATTGACATTAAGTATATAAAATTGAACCCATTTGAAGCCAAGGTCCAACGATAATTTGAGTCTGTACACCATAGTCCATAGACTATATACTATATTTACATGTAACAGCTGGTTAGATTAAAAAAAAAAAAATTGAATTAAAATACCAAAAAATTGTTATCACTTTCTAAATCGTGATTATTATTCAACCCCTTAACCCATTCCCCACTAGTATTATCTTTAATTTTCATATTAGCGTTTTTATTGTTATCACCACTCTGTTTCTCACGTTCTTGTCTTGCAGCAAAAATCTCTTGGACGATATTCTCCACATCCATCTTCGTATTTACATCGGTTCCCTTATCACCACCGTCGTCCGGCGCCGGGATATACGGCGGTCTAGAAACCAAAATCACCTTTTCCCAATCTACTCCTCTGAAGAAATCATGACCCTTGATTTCCTCAACGTTGATCCTACGGCTAGGATCTTTCTCCAACAATCTTCTAATCAAATCACGCAACGACGTCGTTTCACCAGTTAGATTCGGCGGTTTAGATAAAATCCGGTAAAATGTCTCTTTCCGGTTCGATCCTCTAAACGGCGTCGCTCCATACAACATCTCATATAAAACAACCCCTAACGACCACCAATCGACGGCAAAATCGTGACCGTCCCCGCTTATAACCTCCGGCGCAACGTATTCCTCTGTTCCGACGAAAGAATTTGACTTCTCACCTGAAGAATCTGACACGGCCAATGTAGATGATGAGTGAACCGAGATAGATTCTTGCGGCGAGATTCCTGAGTTGCAGAAACTGGTGAAGCGGAAGAGACGTTTCTTTCTCTTCATCGTCGGCGATGGTTTAGACAGTGACGGTGACGGTTGCGGCGTTCTTGGAGCTAGATTTGTAGAAAGATCGAAATCTATAAGCATTAAATGTCCATTTTCTTGGATCATCACATTGTCTGGCTTCAAATCTCTATACACAATTCCTTGATTATGTAAATAGTCAAGTGCTAATACAAGCTCCGCCGCGTAAAATCTGAAATCGAGACAAGAAAATGAGTAAATCAACAACAGAATCTAAGACAAATGTGTGGTTGACAAAAAAAAAAAAGACGTATACATGAAAGATTTAGGTCAAACAACAACAAATTTACCTGATAATCTCGTCGGAAAACATACTTTCCGATTGCATTTTCCTCAAAGAATTGAGATTCTGTCCCGGACAATAATCGATCGCATAACCGATGACTTTATCGGTAGCTAAAACACCGTGAAGAGACGGAAAGAGAGGATGGTCGAATCTGCTTAATACTCCTTGCTCGAAACTCACGCGTTTATACTCATCATCTTCACTTTCTCTACCCTTCTTTTTCTTCTCGATGGCTTCCTTAAGTATAACTTTTAAAGCAAGCAATTTAGCGTCGTCGTCGCGGACAAGAAACACAACTCCTTTAGCTCCACGACCTAGTAATGACAAAACCTCGAGTCGATTGAAATCCAGAGCTCGGCTCTGTTTCTCATCTCCCTCTAGCATAATGTCGACGTTAGTTAACTCCGTTAGAGTTAAGACAGCAATGAAAGTGTATTTTTGTCTCTCTTTTGGTTCTACGTAGTAGGCGACTTCTTATATTATAAAGAGAGAGAGAAAAATTAACGAATCTTCAAAAACGTCCACTCGTTTGCTTTGCCTTGCCGGGGAAGATTTCAAAGAAGCAAAATAAAATAAAAATAAAAATAAGTCAATAATAAAGAAAACGAAAAAACGCCTGAGATTCGTTGCCATGCGTTTGACCAATTTAGCCTTGTTTAAAAAGTGTTTTGTTGGTTTGAGTTTGACCAAATGTGTAATTACTCGTCGTGTTTAAGACAAACACGTGGTGTTCTAGAGGATGTGACGTCAGGGGTGACGTTTTACGTGGAGGCGAAAGAACCTAGAAGGCGTGGAGGAGGGACGTTCAATGCCTTGGAAGACGCGGCGGCCTTCGAGCGTTAAAGCTTTTTGACCGGTCAGCGAAAGAGTATAATGGAATACTTCAATATTTCTAAAGCCCAATGGCCCAAAAATTGCATTGATTAACTAATTTTAAGAATAGAGTAAGGAAACAGAGATTTTTCTTTTTTTTATACTTTTTTAGTCAAGACTCAAAACATTGTATACTTTTGGAATGTAATCTCATATTATTTGGTGTGTTAAAAAGGTATTTTACTGGTGTAGATAGTTTGTTTAAAAAACAATAATTAAAACTAAAATCAAAAGTTATTTTAAAATTAACAAACTGTTGATTTTAATATTTATCACTACAAAAAGAATCTGGATACATTTTTGTAACTTACATGATATTTTTTGAATAATTATTAATTTTAAATAGAAAAAGTTGAAAAAAATATATATAAGAGAATATTTACAAAATTATATGAAAAGGAAAAAAAAAAAAAAAA
>Ga0041059_1001712_pt1 | contig 17126 bp, 15 predicted proteins | sample AraColnosormetaG_FD_56232 | JGI IMG/M metagenome (GOLD analysis project Ga0041059, IMG submission 56232) | Arabidopsis roots microbial communities from North Carolina, USA - Col MF nosort | ecosystem: Host-associated > Plants > Roots > Unclassified | place: USA: North Carolina | collected...
TTTTTTTTTTTTTTTGGTTGCCTTCTTTCCTTGGTACAAAAGTAATATCCTAAACTTATTATTCACAAAGCAATAGGGTTTAGTTTCGTGGAAGCTTTAAAGTTTAAACCTCTACCTTTTGAAAATTTCCATGTATGGTTGAAATTGCTTTTTCAAATAGATGTTGCTCGTACAATATTCTGCCATGAAGAACCCGATGTTCTACCAAATAATCATTAATTTGTTGATCTAACAAGAATTTACATTAAGCCAAACATAATCATTCATAACAATCGATATGACAAATAACTAACTCTTTTACATATGACATTGACAATTTTCTAGAATGCGCCTTAAATTGTACAAAAAAGAATTAGACTATTTTAGAAGAGTTATTTCAATTCTATAATTGCGTCCCGTTGACAAAATCTTCATCATACGTGATGATACAATAATACAACTACTCAAGTGGTAGTTGAGGTCAGCCTCTTCTAGAGGCTCATATATTATATTTACTTATTTTGGCTTTCTTTTACCCTTTAATATAATAACCATCTCATTTAGACCCCCTAACTTTTGCATGGTTAACTCAACACACCTCTCAATTGTTTTCTTCTCAAATCTATATCTATTTGGAAAAGAAAAAAAAACAAGCTATATAGCATAAGAAACACAACATAACAATACAAATTATTTTTTCTCACGTAAGAATCTAAATTCTACTTTTCCCATTAATAGTGACTCTTTATAATCATTAATTTAATTCAAAAATTCGCTTCAAATTTTCAACATTATGGGTGAAAATTCTTTCAACTCATGACATTCTCGTAGAAATTAGGATTTTTATAAAACATTAAAAGAAAATTGACAAAAAAAAAAACATTAAAAGAAATGGGGCTAATTTATAAATATGGAAAACACTGTGGGTCTTTATGTAATTGACGTATATATCAAACCACCAATTCCTAAATTTTCCTCATTGCTGAAAGATTCAGAAACGCGTTTCCTTTTTCTCGTAGTGGCGAGAGGGGAGACATGTAATCTCAATCTCACCCCCTTTATAATTTCTCTATATCTCTCTCTTCTCTCACACAATTCTTCGTTTCCCAGAATCTTACGAACCCTAAAACTTCTCATTCTTCGTCACACATTGAGATCATATTCCAATTCAAAAAAATATGTGTCCGATGAGGTTCTTATTGGTGTTCTTCTCAGCTGTACTCGCCGGATATTTCGCATGGAAGACGGTGAGTTCTTCGCCGGAATTCGATTCACCGGACGAATTGAATGAGAAACAAGAACTCAATCTCAAAAAGGTAAGCATAAATCTCGTTCCTTTTTCGTTAATTTCTGGTGATTTGTTCTAATTTCTCTGTTTCTTTGTTGAATTGCTATTTTAACAGAAGATGGAGAATGGGTTTTGGGTGTTCGTCGATATGGCTAGCGGAAGATACCTTTGGAGGAATCTCAAGGAAATGAGAGAGAAATCTCAATGAAGATGATGATGAACGAATACGAAAAGATTTCATCTTTTTTTTTTTGGTTTCTTCTTTGTGCAGAAAGTGTAAGAAACAATAATAATGATACTTTACGAGTTTAGTATTCATTTGTTCTAATCTTTCTCCTGAATTTTGTAACTTTTGATTCATTGATTTGTAATCTTGGAAAAAGAATAACAAAGAGTTTGTAACCTTCAAGCAATTTCTTCTCTTTACTACTAATCATTTTTCTCCAAGACCCAAATCATAGGATACAAATAATGTAACTTAGCTATTTACAATCTAAAACGTAGTGGAAACTTACAGAAGATTCAGGTTGAGTCGACTTGAAGTTTGATTGACATGTAGAGGAGGGTGAGAAGAGCACCTTGTGGAAGAGGAGCATGTCTAGCTAAATTAGAGCCAACCCACATTGCTACTAACACAAGAACCACCACGCTGCTGCTTGCTTTCCCACAGAGCCAGCTTGCAAATGTTAAGCAGAGAGTAAGAAGGATACCGCCTTTTCCGCCAAGTATCCAAGCGATCATGAATCCGACTTTGTAACCCATGTCGAGTTCCTTGTCGAGCAACGCTGTGAATGTGCTAAATGTGAGAGATGCTAGGCAACCGAATGTATATAGAAGAAACATCGATAAGAAGGCGGATTTGAGAGCTTCAACAAATGAGTCTCGCTGGTCTGGTGCTGTTTCTACTCCTTCTTCTTCTTGCGGCTCGGTCTCAGCGTAGAAATGTGAGTTTGGATATGTAGAATAGTGTCCATAGAATCTCCCGTGTCTGGATCTTTGTCTTTTCTCAGACCAGGTGTAGTAATACTTCATGGCATCTTCAACCTCAGGGGTGTAGCTGTGCCTTTTCACTCTATGGAACCGGGAATTTTCTTGAAGTTTAAGTGCTCTGTCGTACTGAGTCCTTGTAGCTTCATTAGATAGTACCTTTTGAAAAACAATACAGGTAAAGTGAGTAAGATTTCATCTATTGATGTTACATTGAATTCCAAGAACAACAACACTCTCATAGAAGGAAAAAAGACACTTGAGAAGGAATACTGACTTCGTAGGAACAACGGACACTCTTGAATAGCTCTCCGGCTTTAGAGTCCTTATTAACATCAGGATGAAACTGCAATAGTAACACAAGGATACAGTCACAAACATAACCCAAACAAAGCTAAGGGATACAGAGAACAGGTTATTCATTCAGTATCCAAGTGAGCAAGAGCTAAATTGAAATATAAGAATACAGAGAACAGGTTCCACCAAACTCCAGACACATGTTGCTAACTTATACAAACACAAGATTTAAACTTTTCTATTACCCAAATCATGTTGCTAGAAGAAATTGGTCGTGTTCTCAACTACTTCTGATACTGGTTGCAAATTTCACATCTTTAACGCAACAATCAATCAAACCAAACGATGCAAAACTAGAGAAATTTACTAAACGAGCATTTCCTTAGTTCTTTACCTTTCGAGCTAGCAAACGATAAGCTCTCTTGATGTCACCTTGTGTGGCGTTTCGAGCGATGCCCAAAACAGCGTAATGATTCTGCCCGCCGGTATTAGAACTTGAAGAAAACGCAGCACTAGTAATCGTCGTTTTCGAGCGATTACGGTAACTCCGAGATTTGCCGTCGCGGTGCCTTCGACGGTGAGGGAATAGGTCTCGGCCGATAGGGTTAGACGACGGAGGGAGGAGATCGCCGGAGAAGGAGGAGGAAGAGAATCGACGGTAGCCTTTGAGTGGGATAGGTCCCACCAAAAGGTGAGTCTGCATTATCTTCTTCACTCACAGTCACAGGTCTGTTTGTCAAACGGACCACTGACGTTAAGTGGTGGAGGAGAAGAGAGGCGACTTTGACGGAGGACCGTTAAAATTAACTGGTGGGTTAGATTATGGGCCTTTAGATATTATTGGGCTTGTTCTTCAGTTGATGTACCTTGCAAGCGCAAGGAACTAAACCCTTAGATATGTAGGCTAGTGATTTGAATTAGTGTTGTCATTGTGTCATGTTCAAATCCATGTTTTTGTTTATCAAAAGATTTAGTAAGTTTTACACCAAACTACATCATTGTAGGCATTTACATTTGAAATTTAAAGTGAGATTTGTTAGTCATCTTTGAATTTTTGTTTGAACTGTGATACTTCTCGAAAATTTTGGACTCTCTACATCGAAACAATTAGGTAAACTATTTAATTGTGGATCTTTCGCACCATTAAAATCGTTTTGATGATAGCACTTTTCTATACATCAATTATGTTGTATTATGATGGTTATGTTGTATTAGGTTTGAATTTGTATAGTGACCGAACAACTGACACAAGAATTTAAATACATAATTTTTTACTTATTCATAATAGCAAAATACTAAGTTTATACTCTCTTGTGTATTATCTTTGTTTTTCTTGTTCTTGTATATATATCATTTACCTATTGCATTTTCTAACGACTTAATAAGTATATATCATCGTTCGCTAGAACTTGATGTCGTATTGTCGTACGTAGTGCCGGTTCCAAACATGTGCTAGAGGTGCTCATGCACATGGTCCACATTTTATTTATTTATATATAACTACATTTGTTAAAATTAGGGTCCAAAATTTGTTTGTCCGAAAAACATAGAAAATAAGGCCTATATATGTTTCCCAGCTCAGAGTACATGATATTTTGAGTCCGCCCTGGTCCTATGTAGGCGTCGGCTTAGCCAGTATGTAGTATGCATTCGGACAAAGAATGTAAAATTTCACAACCATTATTTATATTGAATTTCCTAAATTCGTAAATACATAAGCTATAGAGGCGATTAAGCAGAAGACATTGGATCTATGGCTATATGGCTATGATTCAAAGTGCATCGTAGTATCCTCCAAAAGATATTTGAGCTCTTGCCACCGGAAGACCTTTCATCACAGAGATTGCTTCATTTAGCTTTGTTGCATGTTTCACTACCTCGTTCATCCGCTGCAATAACGAGTTTAAAACCAATCACACATCAACGACTTTGAATCATAAATCTATATATCAATAATGGCTAACTCGGTCCCAAACATCTCTAGGCGGCTCTAGCTATTATTGATATGCAAGGAACAATGACGTTATTATATAAACGTGTTTTGGTTCAAAGTGTGAGGGTGACGCAAGAAAAGATAAACACAAAACGTACAAAGACAAAATAAGAATCTTCTCTACAATTATTGATTGTTCACTAAGACACGTAATAGGCCACACCGCCAAACGCATCCTTATCACTTTCGTTGTATCAAAGACACAAACAACTTTACTATTCAATCAATCAAACAGGAATATGTATAAGTTGAGATCTAACTTTAACAACAATTAGGGAAGCAAACCAAACTTAATAGCTAATTTGTCTTGATTTACCCTGTTAGATCAAAATCTCAAATGAGTGACATGTTTTCGTGCATTAGGAGCCAATTTGCTTGATAAAAAAAAAAAAGGGAACCAATTTTAAAATTAATGCTATCTGATTAAGACGGCATAAGTCAAATGTGAGATTACACACCCATCTAACTAAACTAGTAGAACTAATCAGATATATCAGTTATCAAAATTAGTGTATTTCGTATCATAAAAATTAATTTTCCTTAACTAAGTGACTTCTAACAAGAATCATATTTTAAATTTTTTACCTTATTATCATCAGAGTAAATCTGGAACCTGAGGATCTGGTTCTTGTTCCGACCACCTTGGATGCTACTGTTGTGTCCAAGGAAGAAGACACATATGGTGGCTGCAGCAGCTGCAACACCAAATGAACATATAGCTCCAATTCCATTAAGACCCTTCTTCCACAGATTCGTTCTTTCACCTTCATCCCAATCAACCTCTTTCTTGCTACTCAAGTCACTGCTTTCTTCAACCTCTGATCCCATGATCTCATCATAAGACTCTCCTCCTAACCCTCCTTCTGAGTCAGAGTGTCTCTCATCGTTCTGCGGCAGAGGACTAGTGAACCTCGCTGCTGGTGAATCTATTTTCATGTCGGCAAATTCGGTTTCCTTCGATTTCTTGAAGGTTATTCTCGGCGACGGAAAAGACTCCGTCAAAAGTTCCGGGTCTGGTTCCGAGAAATCCGGATCCAGGTACTTATTGTGATCTTTGTCGTCCACGGGGGACAAAGGTTCCCAAGTTATTGGAATCTGGAGGAGTTGTGTGGGGACCACGCTAGATCTCTGATGAAGAAACTCTGTCTTTCCGACAGAATCTTGAATTGGGCAGATGAAGTAATCACTGTCGAAGCTTTTTGCGGTGTTTCTCATCATCTTCGTAACTTCATGATCCTCTTCATGACCGAGATCAAGTTCGAGACCCTTGTAGTTGATTTTGGGGAGTATTTCCCAATCTTCTAGATCCATCTCCTTCGTGTTGTTGTCGAATGATTTCTCGGATTAGGGCTTTTGAAAAGTTTTGTTTGGGTGAGAGTGATTTGTTGCAATTATTGGAGCTAATTTGTGTTTGGTAATTTTGAGGAGTGACCTATCTCCCTCATCGTTGCGAAGTGGTTTCTCTAGATCCTTAAATAGATGATCAAAGAAGAAGAAGAGACGGAAAAGCGAAACTCTTAAATGGACGCATTTAGTGTTGTCACTGTTAAAAAGTATAAAGTGTTGATTAGTGATTTAATATATAATGATAATTACATAATTTCAACAGAATTGTTTACAGAAATCATTTTTATATTCATATAACCATTGGTGAGGTAAGAAATTAGAGCTTATCTACACACATGAAATGACAAAAAAAAGATGTTGCCATTTTAGGACCCACGTTAAGAAGTATCGATTGTCTTCTTTGACAAGGTCCCTTCTCTCCTTTGATATTTTATATTTCCTATAACCAAACCCATTGGTTAACACGCTAATTCATTTTCCACAATATTTGATTGCTAATAAAATATTTAGTGATAAAAACAAGATTTAGTTAGCTGATGATTAAGAAGAATCTTTCGTACCAAGTTTTTTAAGTTTCTATAAGTTATGGATTAAGACGTCTACCTAAGCGGGTATTTAAATTTCTTGTAAAATAATACAAAAATTATTGGTGTAGATAACTATATTCAAGCTTCAAGTATAAACTTGGTACTAATTAACAGATGAACGTTTTTCATATTTTCGGCTTGTTTATTGCATCGAAAGTAAATTACCAAATTAACCACAAAACGAAAGGAAGAAAAAAAGAAGATGATGTGATGTGTTATACAAGTTACAAGTTTAAAGTCCCTTTCTAGGGATAAAAATGATAAAAGATAGTAGTAGTGGAGGTTGCTTGCTCGGAATTATTAGTGTTATTCCAGGAAAAAGCAACTACGTTTTCATTTAACAAGTGTAGAAAGAGGGAGTCATTTAATAAACACCTAGAATCATTTATTTTTCTTATTATAATTTCTTATCATCCTTGATATGATCCTTTACGTAATGAGAATATAGGTGATAATATTAAAAAATTTGAGGAAAGCTTTTCGTCGAAAATCAACTAAATCAATACTTGTAAAATACAAAGGCAATTATTCAAAAACACTAATATTAGGTTATTTGGTAGCTTTTAGATTATCAGTTGCAAATCCATTAAAAAAAATTCAAATGCGGATGAACAAAAAGCAATAATCATTGAACTTAGGCACTTAGCATACAGAATTCAATTGCAAATTTAAGAAACTCTTAAGTCTACAAAGAAAAAAAATCATTCATAACATATAGTAATTGTTAACGATTCCGTTTGTTTTTGCTTTGCTCTACTTTTTTTTTTCTTTCACCTCTTGTGCTACTTTGTTCCCTACACTTTAAACATTGAAGGTTGCTTCTTTGATTTTGATTTTATGGTTTATTAGTCAGTTTACGCTTGAAGCTAAATCTTATAACTGTAATAAACGATAGAATCAAATAAAAGCAGATTCCTAAGTTGAAAATATCTAAATAGAGAGATTCAACTGTCAGACACATACGCAAAAGCGACAGGAAAACGAAACTTCAAAACATGTGAACCAGAGTGATCCACAAGTTGGACAAGTTTCTTTCACATACACGACCCAAGTGTCCATCTCTAACACCAATTAAAACCAAACCATCCATAATCAATATAGACAAAACGTAAGCACAACGAAGTGGACCAAGAACATGAATATTCAAAAGAAGAAGAAAAAATATTCACAAAAGAAGCAAAACAGGATTTACATACAGAGACAGTGGAACTCCAAAGGTATAGAAACATGTCAGTCAAAGGATCTCTCACAGACAGTAAAGTAAAGTAATCTAAACTAAGCTCATTGACAGTGAAGGATTTCTAAATCACCCTTTTAGGCTGATTGTGATGAAGATTTTCCTAGTGAGACTGATGCAAGTGCGTTCTTTGCTCTTTCTTGGAAGTTCCTTGTTTTGGTGAGTCTCAGTTTTATCCATAGTCTCCTCACATCGATCATGTGTAGGGCACGGCCAAACAGTTGGCTAGTCTCACCAAGTATTCCCAAGCTCAGATGCGGAACATACAATGCCCATAACGTTTTCAACCGTGATCCCATGATGGGGAAGATCAAAATTGCCAGTTTCAAAGACAGAAACATTAGTGCAAGTACCATATATGGCTCTCTTTCTGCTATTTCTCTGATAGATGACCCGTTGTGTAGCCATGTGATCAGGTTTCCATCAGTGTCCAAGCTTGTTGGTTCACCTTCATCCATATACTGGACAGGTTTAAGACCTGGAAAGACACAGATATAAAAAAGTTTAACTGATTTTCTTCAAAGGATTTTAATAAGTTGTGAGCTAATATATTCAGATACAGTAGAAAACAAAACCAGAAAGTACAAACAGAGACACAGTCTGGCTTTTCATGAAGCATACTCTCACCTGTTGTTTCCTTGTAAAACTGAATCAGGGATGCAAGATCCTTTGGACCATGGTATCGCATCTTCATTGTTTGATTCACCATCAGGATTGAAGGCAAGCTATGGATACCATACCTAGAAAACACACTGCAATATGAACAAAAAAATTCATGATATCAATTAACATGGACCAAAAATGGGAAAGAAATGATGAAAACATTTAGTATTTTAGAGGATAAGCTACTCATGAAACAATTTCATAAGGCTAAAAGGGTTATACAGCATAATAACCTAACTAATCTACATTTGATGCTCACCAAATAAACTAAAAAGTAGCCTCTAGCAAAGCGTGCAAGAATAAGAGACAATGAACACACATAGCATCATTTCTGTCATATTGAATTATTTGTCCTGTCTTTGTAAAACTAACTCATTAAGCCAAAAACTTTACTGATCAGTGTAAAAGACGGATTGATTACTGGCAAATCTAAACAATCTGACAAGTAATTCAAGTCATTTTATTTCTGCAAGGGGGATATCAACACCCAGGATTTGTTGTGAATGGTTCAATTGATCCATGGCCTCACTATATCAGATAAGATGTAAATAGAATAATCTAAGTATTCTAAGTAAGTTCTTACGATGGTAAAGCCTGAGATTGCTCAACAATCAGGTGCGTTATGTGAGGAAACATTGAACTCAGAACATCAAACTTTGGGCGTACTGCACGTGAAAACGGGCACCGTGAGGTATAAAATAGTATGGATATATAGGCATTTCCATGGTTTGCATCCATGAGTTTGTCTAGCAAGTCTCCATCTACCTACATTAACAAGAACACAAATTAAGATACTTGAGTTACAAAAACAGGCACCCTATATAGAAGCACCCACACATATTTAATTTCTTTGCAATAACATCTTTGCTGCATTTCAACATTAGAAATTGAAGCTAATACATTGCAGGTGACATGATGAGATTCTGTTGGTAGCTTACCACTGTTGACACAAATAAAAGGAATTCATTGCAGAACTTAAGTAGAAAAGAGAGATCCCACATATCGGAGAAACAAGCATGATCGTGACAAATACATCATTAGTTATACACTTTTCCAACCAAAACAATCCAACCATTTAAGTAGATTATTTCATCATAAACTAATATATTGACTGGAAACAAACATATTACCACCAGCTTTCTTTTTACAGTAAGGGACTCTATATCCATTGAACATTCCTCAAAATTCTAACTGCAGGTAAACTACTACCACGTTCAAAAAACCTCTGAGACCTCAAGAAACATTGGAGCAAAGGTAAAACATCAGTGAAGTTAAGCTACAAGCCTATACCGTTCTCATTAAGCTTTGCATAGTGAAAACCACAACCAAAAGCTGAAAAAAAGAGACTTGTTGTCACGACCACAACACTCTAAAGTGATATCATGCCAAATAAGCAAAAGAGGGCTCGAATCGATCCTTACAAATCACATTATGGAAGAGTTATCATCTGAATTTTCAAGAGATGATATTTAAGCAAATTCTTCCACTTTAAAGGCACACCAAACGCATGCCTAATCCAATCGAAGATAAAAATATTCGTTTTGCTATAACAATGATGACGTACCTCGATAGGAGGGCTTGGATACAAAGAACGAGGACATTTTTGCTCGATCACGGATCGGAACACCTCGAATTCGTGATTGCAAACGTCAACGTAAGCAAACCCAGAAGGTAAGCATGATCCAGCTATTGCAGAGACGAGGAATATTGAAACCCACAAATTCATTAATTAAGGATCCTAAATCTACGGCGAAACAGAAAAATACAGATAAAGTTTCCCAAATTCGCTAAGAGAATCACCAGAAACTTTTTACAATTTACAAAATCAAAAACAAGAGATTAGATAAAAGTTAAAGGTGAAATCGAATAACAAAAACACGAAATCAAACCAAAGGGAAACGTAAGATTGAGCACGAGAGAGCTTAAAGAACACAACTTTAAGAGAAAAACTACACGAAACAATCACAAATATAGATTTGGAGAAAATCTCAGATCCATGAAAAAGTTTTTATTGTCACTTGTTTTTGCAGAAACATTACATTACAGATGGAGAACGCCAAAAATCGATTCTTTTTTTTAATTTTCTTTTTTGACAAATCGCATTCGTCACACATTCCTTTTTTTTTTAATTTTCTCCACTACACCACTAATCTTGCCGTGATAGGTGCATGTGTATGTGTTTAAGACATATCTCTTTTGTTCCGGTTGGATTAGTTTATGTAATAACCAACAACTATACTTAATACATTTTGTCCACTTTTGAATTTTCTGTTTCTTATTTTGTTTACTGTAAAAAAGAATGAAAATCATTGAGATATTAAAACTAACTAATCACTAAGGCCCATTTAGTAGACCCAATAAGGCCCATATGCTATTTTTTTTCTCCAGAATTTGACCTTTATGTATTTGACCGAGTGGAAAAGTAATACAGTTCTTTTCTTCTCTCCTCCTCTTTCTTCTTCCTGATTGGAATTTTAGGGCTTTTGAAAGCACGAACGCGTGAAGCTCTAATCGAGAAAAAAATGGAGGTTTTGGATAGGAGAGACGATGAGATCAGGGACTCGGGAAACATGGACAGCATCAAGTCACACTATGTTACCGACTCTGTTTCCGAGGAACGCCGCTCTCGTGAGCTCAAGGATGGAGACCATCCTTTACGGGTTTGTCCTTTATCCTTAGTATCGATTCATTTGCAATTTGAATCTGATCTTAGCTGAAAATTTGATTCCCGTTCGTCAAAGATTTCTGAACTTTGTATATGACGGTTTATAGCTAGAGTAGTGGAAGATTCGGATTCTAAATCTTTGTTTGTTGGAGTTTTTGTTTTCAAATTAGGTTTTGCGAATTTGTTTAGATGTATGTGAGCTCAAATGTTATAGGATTTTCGTATTGGTGGTATTGATTGTAGCTAGAACAAGGCAGATTGATTTAGAGGAACTGATTTCATTGTTAAGAGTAAGTACTGGCTCAGTGACTCTAGGATTTTTGGTAATGATGCAGTACAAGTTTTCGATATGGTACACTCGTCGCACACCAGGGGTTCGGAACCAGTCTTATGAAGATAACATCAAGAAGATGGTAGAATTCAGCACGGTAAGTCTAAATATACTACTGGAAGTTCATTGTTGAAGCTGTTTGCGATACTATCTTGTTCGTTTCTGAGTTATGGCTTTTATAAACTAGGTTGAAGGATTTTGGGCCTGCTACTGTCACCTTGCTCGTTCTTCTCTCTTGCCTAGTCCAACAGATCTTCATTTCTTTAAGGATGGGATTCGTCCATTGTGGGAGGTACGTATTCCCCTGTGTTGATTTTTCGTATTGTGTTTTTATCTGGATCATCGATATAGAGGGAACCTTTTATACAACAAAAGTTTCTCAAGAGTTGTATCTTCTTCAATAAACCAACTAAACTAGCTAAATTCATCACCTTTAGGATGGTGCCAACTGCAATGGAGGAAAGTGGATCATACGTTTCTCAAAAGTTGTATCTGCTCGCTTCTGGGAGGATCTGGTGAGTTTTATTTTCTTGTGGGCACTACTATTGGAGTATTGACACCTTTCTACTTTATTCAAAAGAAACCCTTTTGTCAATGTTATTTATAATCCATTTTACATACTTAGGGTCTGAGAATCATGTTAAATACTCTTCCGTTTATTTGTTTTCTTCAGCTTCTTGCGTTGGTAGGCGACCAGCTTGATGATGCTGATAACATATGTGGGGCAGTACTGAGTGTCCGTTTCAACGAGGACATCATTAGTGTATGGAATCGCAATGCTTCTGACCATCAGGTGAGAAAACTGTTCACAAGAAGAACTGTCTCTCTCCCTCTCCTTTTGATTGGTACTTACACAGTGCAATGTTTTCCTTAAACAGGCAGTGATGGGTTTGAGAGACTCAATCAAGCGGCATTTGAAGTTGCCTCATGCATATGTCATGGAATACAAGCCACACGATGCTTCTCTCCGCGACAACTCTTCCTACAGAAACACATGGCTGAGAGGATAGGCCCAAAGTCGATGATTGTATCATGTAATGTGGAGAAGATTTGGGAAGCTCATCTGCAACCTGGGAAGATATCTGGATTGAACCCTGTATCCAATACCATACTGTACCGGAGGCTTACAATATCAGAAAAAACAAAATCCGGGCTACTTCTGTGTCAGTATGTGTTCATTTCGTTTTTCTTTTACAGTACATCTTGTTAACTTCAATGGTTTGACTCTTGATCAAAACTATAAGGATGTATTTTCAATGAAAACTGGAAATTACGTTCTGGTTTACATTATAACTCATGTCTTAAAAAGTAACAGGATGTCAATATACAATGTCACTTCGTACGATGATCTCTAATGTACATCTACTGATGAAAAACTGAGTGTGGCTCTGTCCGTTGATCTCAAAAGCTATAGTTTAGCATCCGCAGATGATTGAAGTCCGATGATACCTGGTTCAACATCAAAGCCTCGAGTGAATTACTTCACACAATGGAAACTAGAAAATAAGAGAAAACGGTGTTCTGTTTTTTAGAAATCTTAGCCTTGTAAGCATTACCACATCCAACTCTCGAGCCTGCGTTTCCAGTTGATTTGCTAAGCTTGTGCCCTCCTGCACAGTAACATCGCAAAGAGATCATCGCTCTTTAACATCGATAAAGCACATCACGAATCTAAGAACTAATGCTTGGTACCTGATGACAACTACATGAAACTACAGTGATTGCTTTTGTGATATTACTCTTAAACTTCGACAACTCAATTTGCATATTGTGACATTGGACCATATGGATATCCAAAGGCTAAAAGAAGTTTCTACCTTTCCCAAGGTCATCAGGATCCGCATGCACAACAACCGCCCTCCCGAGTATGGAATACTGCCCACTAAGCGGTATCTGTGAATTCAAAGACAAGATGAGATAAATGGTGAAACGTCCGAGAGATATATGAACAATCTAAGAACCGAAAAATGTAATGTTTATTTTGCCAAACATTAAATGATTGAAGAAGTGAAAAAAGAAGATCATATACATGTTTGTCTTTGATTAAGATTTCAGCAACACCTGAAAACAAGGCACATCCAAAAATTACTAGCATCATTCTTCAAAGGACACAAAACCATATATAGAGGTGAGAAAAACATTATATACCGTTTGATCCTGCAAGAATGTTACCCAAATCGCCAGCATGACGCTCTTCCTCGTTCGGTGGCCCGTGAACTCGATTTAATGGATTGAAGTGAGGTCCTGAAAGTTACCATTTTCATGAAAACTCAGGTATATATCACAAAGGAGAACAAAACCAGTAAAAGCAAACATTCATTAGCTGAGATTTTTAAGCTTTGTTTCTGATTCCATTATCAGCTATCCAAATGGTTCCTTTAGCCAATTCTTTGGCAACACCAATAGCCATCCTAAACTAAAATTATGATCCAAACCAATCCAGTGTCATCAAGATTCACATGTCTGTATGTGTATCAGTCTTTTAGATAAAGGTTATTTAAGAGAAACAGTCAAGACTTGTAAGTAGCACAAGCTACCAAAAAAAAACAATCCATCTGAAAGTAATTCAAACTCAGCAGAACTAAAATTGATAACAAACAAACCAGTAGAGATGCAGCCATTTGTGGTATCACCAAAAGAGTGAATATGAAATCCATGGAAGCCAGGAGAGAGTCCTGAGATCTTCCCGGTGACATGAGTAGTTCCTGTAAACAAAAACACACAAAGACCACAGACCAGAGCTCAATGAGTGAGATATCAAACAAGTCCTCAGAGATTAAAAATGTCGACGCAGAAAGACCGGAAATGTCTTGTACGAATTGAAGACAGCCTCGGACGTTGTTATCGCCGGCGATAAGAGCCACCGCTCTCAGATTTCCTCTAGGAGCTTCCATCAGTTTTGTGTTTGGTAATAATTGATGTGAAGATTTCTATCGGATTCTATTAAAATTGTAATATATTGGTTAAAATTAACTATAAACCAAATCAAACCGGATCTAATACTCGGTTAAGAGAATTTGTAATTCCAAACCGGATAGAAGAACCATTGTATACTTGTACTAACATAAAAAGTCTTAAGAGAAACAACAAATGTAACAAGTTAATAAGACCCATAATTAGTAAAGATTCCTAACACATTAACTAGATTTTGAGAGAGTTATCAAACTAATATCATATCTTCATCATCTCTTATTTAGAGACTCTAACAAGCATCTCGGTAGGTTTGATGAGCGTGAAAGTGCAAACATCTCCGATCTCCAAACCAAGTTCTTTAGCCAAACGAATCCAACCAGCACAGAATCTTGTCTGGTTATTACTGAACTTATACATAACATCCCATGACCTTTTCCCTTCCGGATCATGGATCTTGAACATAGTTGCCTCCGTTGGCATATGCAGCTCCTCAAACATCTTTGGAATCCCCTGAATCACAAATTTCTTATTGGATTCGTAATTCACATTTTATATAAACCAGTTTGACATTATTGTAACATGTTTTTGTCTTACCAAGAAAATGAGGTATGATTTCTTTATGGTGAGGGTAAATTCTGGAACAAGAGACAAACTGTCATCTTGAGAATCGTAACTAATACTTTCCACCTTCATCTTCTTCTTCTTTGATTTCTCAGTTTCCTTGGCTTTCTTATTACTCAAGCTAAGCCTTTGTCTTCTTCCTGTAGATTCAGCTGTTTTGTGACCAGGATAGCTCGATTCAGACCAAGACTCTATGTCTTCTTCCTCCTTCACATCTTTGTAGATGTTATTCCTTTGTTCTCTCTTGTTCCGACCTGTTTTCATCAAAATCAACCACAAAAAGTAAATTAAGCACTGTCTTCTTCTTCATTCTTCTCCTTAAGCATCAAGAAAGCAATCACATAGATGAAATATTTACCGGAACTAGAAGCAATGGTTGCAGATCTGCGTGGTGTAAGTAGCTCTTTACCGTCTATTTGGTAGATGTCCACGGTAAAGCACATATTTCCTTGGTGTGTGAAGGTAAGAAACTCATCATTACCTAATCCATTGTCGCTCAAAAACTGATCCCATCCCTTTTTCTCCATAAAGTAGAAGCTTGGGTTTCTACAAATTTTGATAGGCCAAGAACTTCCCCATGACACTTTTAACAACATCTTAGCCGATAACTCTTCTTCCGAGATGCTTTTGATGAAGTTTAGAGGGATCCCTCTCTTACCACATACAACAAGAAAAATATTTGTCAAGAAAGAGTTGAAATATGCAATTACACTGGCAATCACTGAAAACTTCACATCCACCAAGCACATTGAGGCCAAAGTTTCAAGTTTTTTTTTTTTTTACATGAATTGATTTGGTCCGATCATTTCACACACAAACCTAGCAAGAAATCAGAAGCGAAGAAAAACCAAAAAAAAACAGAGCAAAATTTTACCAAGAACAAACAGATCTAAGTTAATGAGACCACATCTACTTCAGAGACCCATTATAACCTTGTAAGAACCAGAAGATCCGATCTTTCAAGGATAAGCTTACAAGAAAAATCAGTGATAAAGTATGAGAAAATTAAGAGAATCACCATGATTTCAGACGATAAATCTGCACTTCGAAGGATCTTGAAGAACCCGGGATTCTCTGCATCATCCATAATCTGACCAAACGCTTTGTTCTTCATCGTTCTCTCTTTCGTTAACCTCCCACTCTATGTCTCACCACTTTTCTCTCGCTCTCTGATTTATGACTCACTAATTCTCTTTCTATTTGTTTTCTTCCCAATAATACTAAATAGAGGAGCTCTGTTTTGTGACTTCAAAGACACGCAAAAAGCAAAGTAGTTTGCCAGTTTTAGTAACTTGATTTACTACAATGACAGCGACTAACAACTTCATTTACTCTTTAAGTCTCAAGAATTAACTATTGTTACTGGTTTACAGCCAATTTTTACTTTAAATTATATAATTTTATTTACTTTTTAATCTTACACAAAACAGATTCACATTTCTAAAAGTCTCAGAACAGATACATTGATTGTATGAGATAGTGCGGAAGATGTAACCTGCATGTATTCCACATCTAAACCATAGTTAAAGCGTTACGTGTCAATGTAATTTATAAAGAAAATGTGATGATGTTTATATCTAGGAATAAAAATGTAACAAAAGTTGGAATCTCTATGCTAATTTTCGTTTCCTATTTTTGGTTACTATTATATTCAAATTTTGTTTTAAATGTTAGTCTTTAACTAGATATAGATGTGACCCTATGCTTCCCGTGAGATTGAATTTGAAAGTTTGAAATTGTTTCTAGGCTAGTATTAAGTAAAATCACTTAAGAATAATTAACAAGATAAATGATTAAATATTACATAATTGAGAACGAATTAATGTTCAAGTGGTAGCAAAATTATTTAGGCCTTTGTTTATCCTTTGAAAAAACCTTTAGGCACAAAAACTGGCGAGTATGAATTGAAGATAGGCTTGGCCCTTGATCGTTGATTTCACTGGTTGTGAGTCAACTGGTTTAGATTTCAGATTTCGAACCAGTACTAAGGACTTTCGGTTTAGAGTAATTAGATTACCAAACCAGAGTAGCCTCCTGGTTAAACCGGATGAAACGAAGCATAAGCGAAGAGAGCAAAAATGGAAATAAGAAGTTACAAAAAAAAGGTATTTCCGGAGTAAAGTTCGGGGGATTGAACCCGACGTGAATCGAACACGCAACCTTCTGATCTGGAGTCAGACGCGCTACCATTGCGCCACGGATCCGGATGTTAGATGTT
>Ga0041059_1001713_pt1 | contig 17110 bp, 7 predicted proteins | sample AraColnosormetaG_FD_56232 | JGI IMG/M metagenome (GOLD analysis project Ga0041059, IMG submission 56232) | Arabidopsis roots microbial communities from North Carolina, USA - Col MF nosort | ecosystem: Host-associated > Plants > Roots > Unclassified | place: USA: North Carolina | collected 2013-09-02
CTTTTTTTTTAATTATAATTTTTTAATTTTCAGGGGCAAATTGGTCAAAAGTTTAATGAAAAAGTTGGAAAAGTGCCTCATCCCTGACAAGTGCCTCAAAAGAAATAAAATTCTCTAAAAGTGCCTAAACGTGTCACATTCCCAAAAAAAAAATCGTTAACTAACAAAACTTTTTTTTTCTGTTTTGTCGTTTAAATTCCCTCTTAAGTAAACAATAGAAAGAAAGAAAGAAAAATTAACATCCTGAAACAGAGGATCTCCAGACGATATAACTTCTCTAAATTTAGATACTCCATTTATCAGTTTTTTTCTTTGATGCCAGATTCTTTGCTAGATCTCTGAAAAAAAAGGATCTTGTTTCAATTGATTTTCATATCAATTTTTCATCTTTTGAGATTATATGGAAAATGGGCATTGACACGAAAGAGATCATCGTTATATTATGGAAAATTCTTGGATATTCGATGAACATGAGCATCAAATTCATGATAAACCACCCGGTTTTGTCAGGGGTTTCAATGTTTTTACTCGTGCTATACATTTTCCTCCCTTCTCTGTTCTTCTTCTTGATCTATACATCACCGGTTCTTGCATGTGCTCTAGTGTATGCCCGAGAAAAGCTAGGGTTAAGATTCTCAAGTTCGTATTCAGAGCCAAAGAAGAGTTGTGGAGGAGAAAAGAGATGCCATTTAAAACAACAACGAAGTGTTAGACGAAATGCTCGAATGAAAGTTGAAGAATGGGATTCACAGACAAGCGAAGAAGAGAAAGACAAAGTTATCTTGACTTCTCTTTACAATGATCTCCTTGGTCGTACTCCTCAATTCGAAGAGTCTCCAAAAGCTTTAGAAACCAATGTAGTAGAGGAAGAAGAAGACAAAGAGAAGGAGTTTCTTGGAGAGGGAGTTTCTCGTGATTTGGGTCATCTCAACGTTGAAGAACCAATGGTTTGCAACTGTGAGATCAAATATGGAGAATCAGATGGTAAAGTAGAGATGAAACAGGAGATGAGTAATGCTAATGAGCATGGGATTTCAGAGATTGAGAGAAATAAGAGACTAGAGTCTTTAATCGCTAGAAGAAGAGCGAGGAGACGCTTTAGACTAGCTTTAGATCAAAAGAATAAGCTTCAAGCTGAAGAAACAACTAGCCCTAGACAGAACAACACCAACAACCTTCACGTTACGGTTTCGAGGAACTCACTTGAAAAACGTCGAAATAATTCATCAGATGGTACTACTGTTAAAGGATTACAGATTCCAGGCTCAGCTCCTTCTGTGATGTTACAAGGAAGAAACCCTTTTGACATTCCTTATGATCCTCAAGAAGAAAGACCTAATCTTACTGGAGATAGCTTTGATCAAGAGTTTTCATTGTTTAATCAAAAAGATTTGTTCTTTTGTCGTCATGAGAGCTTCTGTCGTTTTTCTCTGTTCTCACCAGAACATGTTCAGTGTATGAACAGCCCAGTTTCTGCTTCAGACATTTCAACTACTAGGAAACGTTTAGGTTATATCTCTAACATTTTCTGGTAATTAAATTTTGGTGTTTGTATTTTCTCTGTGAATATTAATGTACTTGTTTTGTCTACAGATTTGGAGAATGAATATATTGATCATACTGAACAAAATCTCCCATTAAATGGAAAAGAAGCTACAATAGAAGACGATGATAAAAGCGTTGTGAGTCGAAAAAGCGAAGAAAAAGAGGTAGAAATGAATGATGAGACAGATTCAAACAAAGAAGAATGTGATGATTCAAGTTGTTCAGAAGAAAGTGAGTCAGAACTATGCCGTTTAAACAAAGCGGAGCTCAGGGAAGCTATATGCCAATCCATGGACAACAATCCCGGTTATCTTGTGAATCAAGCAAGAAATAGTATTCCAAGCACATTACCTAGAGGTATAGTAGCGCCAAGACTAGATGATAACAACATGTTTTACGCTCGCAAATGTGGAAATTCGCACAGTCGAACATTTTCAGTTGCCTCGGATATGCAAGTTGAGGTTTCAGAGATTGGTTCACCTCCTACAACAGTTGATTGGCTTGATGACTGGTCTACTGGTGGTGAATCTTACATTTATGATACAGATATTGACAGAGAAATCGTCCGCGATGAAGAATCACGTAAGAGGATGTCTCATCAATATGAATCAAGAAGTGGAATAGGATCAAAAGAGGAGAATAGTGAGCCAAGTACTAAACCTGAGGCCAAACCAGATCAGGATTGTGTGGTAGATGAAGACCTTATAACAGTTGATGATATGTCATTGTTAGATAGAAGAACCCAAAGTGAAGAGATTTTTGAGCAGACACCTTCTAGTTCCAGTGATGTGTCCAAGCCTACAAGTTCTGGGAGATTTGAAGGTATGTTGTTCCATACAAGTGCCTCATTGTCGTCTATAACAGAAGAACCTGAAACAATCTTGGATTCGATCGATGGCGTCAACTCGGAGATTATGAATAGTTTGACTGGAGAATTAACTGACCAGAGACCTCTGACTAGTCTTGATTTATCCATGGAGAATTTGATAGATGAAGAAGTTGCTGATATGCAACAAATAGAAAATGATGATCTTTGTGGATCTCCTAAGATTATTGATTTTGATATCATTGATCATCAGCAGACAGATCAAACGTCGGATAGCATTCAAGGAGAACATGAGGAAACTAAGAGCTTCTTGGATGCTTCTTTGGACACACCCTTTATAGAATCATTTGAGAGAGAGGTACAAGAAGAAGAAGAATCAAACTTAGACAAGTCTACTGAGGAAACAACAAAAGAAACAGAAAGTGATTTGAAGAGTTCTCCGGGACAAGTTTCTACAGAATTACTAGAAAGTGTGGTAAGGGAAGAGAATGGTCAGGAATTAGTCAAAAGTGCTGATGAGAAAGCAATGCTAGTAGAGGAAGAGAAGACTCATAATGTCTTGGAAGCATCTTCGAGCAATGCTCATACACAGTTGGTTGATTTAGACTATGGAAACGCAGAAAATTCTAGTGATGTGATACTTCTGCAAGTCCAAGATAGTCATAAGTCACCACTAGATGAGTCAGTTGATCAGGAGATCTCTAAGGAAGTAGAAAAAACAGAGTTATTAAAAGATTTTTGTGGTGAATCAACCCAAGAATACAAAAATAGAGGAAATGTTGAGGCCTGTGGAAACGCAGAAAATGCTAGTGATGTGTTACTTCTGCAAGTCCAAGATGGTAATAACTCACCACTAGATGAGTCAACTGATCAGGAGATTTCTAAGGAAGAAGAAAAAACAGAGGTATTGAAAGATTTTAATGATGAAACGCCCCAAGGATACAAAAATAGAGCCAATGTTGAGGAAGAATCAGTAGTTTTAGCTGACACTCAAAACTCACAAGATTCACAAACATGGACTCAACAGGTTTCACCTTCTATTCTAATCATCTTTGACATTTTAGACAAATCTGACTCCACCAATGATTCACTGAATATGTGATTATCCATAACCATTTACTAAGATAATAAATTTTACTAGCTTCTTCCTCTGTTGTTGGTTCTTGATTTGAAGTTTTAGTAATTGCTTTTGACACTTTTGTTTTTATTGAATAGTGTGGTATAGATTCTTCCCAAGGGATATCACCAAGAACATTGGAGATCACCCAGCAACTAGAGCAAGACGATGTTATTGCCTCTTCCTCAAACACCGTCTCTCAAGATATCAATAAAGATATTACCGCGGCAGTAGCCAATGACTTAGCTGCTAGTGAGAGGAATGATGAAGTGATTCTGAAACTTGATGAGCAAGTTGGAGAAGCTATGGAAAAGGAACTAGAGCTTAATTTAGAATCACTGCACCATAATATTGGTTTAGTCGGTAGAGAAGACGATGAAGAATCCAAGAAAGTAATAGAGGAAATGCAAAATGCGGAGATCCAAACAACAAAACACGAAAACAGAGTCTTAGGTTAGTCGTAATTCAAAAATGGAGAAGAAAGCATAGATGATCAGAAAAGTGTTTGATATTCCTATGTTATAACCAAATGCTTACTATTTTGCAGAAAATTAACACATTGATGATACTAACACACAGAATCATGATGACGAAAACAAGTAACGCTGCACATAAGGTACGGTACGCCACAAGGAAAATGTGTTAAGAATTCTTTTTGATCCATAACAGGTGAAACATTGTGTTGTATCATTATTTAATGGACTTTTTGTTTAATTATACAACTTGTAAAGGCAACTCATTCTTTTGTAATATACTGTATAGAGATGGATAAATCTTTTGAATATATACTCACAGAAGAACTACTAGCATTCATTTCTCTTCTTTTCTTCTTTGTTTTAATGTTAAGATTATATTAGCGAAACATATTACAACCTAAAGCTACCCATATCCATAAAAAACGAATCGAATCGAGAAAGTTTTTCGGCATACAACGGATAAGTAGTACAACAACGGCCCTAAGAGCTGCCGGCGTTAAAGGTGACTATTATATAACAAGATTACAATAAGTGTATAAATATTAAACCGTCTAACTAATAAGGAAAGAAATAAATTTAACTGTGTTTAACATTTTTGTCTTTCTTGGTAAGCATCTTCAAGTTAGTATATTTTCCCTTTTGGCAAACTAAATATTCCCAATTTAATTCTTCTTTCCTAAACTTTCATGATCATTTAAATGTTCATATCTCGTGATCTTTGACAACCTTCCATAAACACAAACCTAATCAAGCTCAATATATAAAATCTCGCATATATTAGCTTGATTCACCCTTATTCCGACAGAAGCTCCAAAAAATCGGTTTTGGTATAAAATCTCATTGAAACTTTTGCTTTGATATTCAAGTAAGGATACTATCTTTTCCATAAACAATTTCTACATTTGTTCATTAATTCTGCTCTGGCTCTAAGGTATTTCATGTTTCATTTGTTCTGTTGTGGGATTGATTTCGTTTTGAGGGTGTCGAGAATTAGCTAGCTCCTACTTCTCGGATTTTGACTATTGGCTTTGCGTTTTCTCATTTATTCGTGAGTGTAATTTTAAAATTCTTTCGCTCTATCCTATGGTTTGTGTGGGGATTGAGGCAGCATAGAAAAAACGCCTTTAATTTGGGTTGTTTTGATCATAATTTGAGTGTTTATAGACCAACTATTCACAAAACGCCTATAAACAAAGTATTTTACAAAACATATCAATTCAATTTATTTGTACTTTTGTTTTTGGGAAAAAGGTTTATATGTTTATATGTTTTTTTTTGTAATATATAACAATAACTCAGGTTACAAAGGATGGTTCCGAAAGTGGTCGACCTACAAAGGATAGCGAACGATAAGACAAGGATAACAACTTACAAGAAGAGGAAAGCTAGTCTTTACAAGAAGGCACAAGAGTTCTCAACTCTCTGCGGCGTCGAGACATGTCTCATCGTCTACGGTCCCACGAAGGCTACCGATGTGGTGATTTCCGAGCCAGAGATATGGCCGAAGGACGAGACCAAAGTCAGGGCCATCATACGCAAGTACAAAGACACAGTGTCGACCAGCTGCAGGAAAGAAACCAACGTGGAGACTTTCGTCAACGATGTAGGGAAAGGAAACGAGGTGGTGACTAAAAAGAGAGTGAAGCGTGAGAATAAGTATTCTAGTTGGGAGGAGAAGCTAGACAAGTGTTCACGAGAGCAACTACATGGGATTTTCTGTGCCGTGGATAGCAAGTTAAATGAAGCTGTAACGAGACAGGAGCGTAGTATGTTTAGGGTTAATCATCAAGCCATGGACACACCATTCCCGCAGAATTTAATGGACCAACAATTCATGCCACAGTATTTTCATGAGCAGCCACAGTTTCAAGGCTTCCCTAATAATTTCAATAATATGGGTTTCTCGTTGATTTCACCTCATGATGGTCAGATTCAAATGGACCCAAATCTCATGGAGAAGTGGACCGACTTGGCTTTGACTCAAAGCTTGATGATGTCAAAGGGAAACGATGGTACTCAATTCATGCAGAGGCAAGAACAACCATACTATAATCGTGAACAGGTTGTATCGAGGTCTGCAGGTTTCAATGTTAACCCGTTTATGGGATATCAAGTCCCGTTTAATATTCCTAATTGGAGATTATCGGGAAATCAAGTTGAAAATTGGGAGCTTTCAGGGAAGAAAACGATATGATTTGAATTACGGAGCTTTATTAGTTTTTAGGGTTTTATAGTTTTGTTTCTGTTGGGGTTTTTAATTTTTTTTTGTGTATGATGGCTTGACATGCAAAAGTCAAGTGTTTTTTTTTTGACATAACATCATCTTTTTACATTTTATACAAGTTTCGGTTATACGTAAAGTTTTCTTTAAACACTCAGAAAATAATGTACCACTTATTTTATTATATTATCCTTGGTTTTTATATGATCATCTCCCAAATTGTCCCAAAAAACAAAATCTATAAGAACTAGTTAAGATGAATTAATTAATCATTTTACTTTCCGTGTCGAGTTTTAATTGGGATGGTAAGACATTGACAACCCTAACCACTAGACTATAAATCTTGCAACTGAGTAATTTATTTTTGTAAAAGCTTTTTTAAAAGAAAATATCTTTTTTAATCTTTGTTGATTATTCAATTACTTGATAGCTTTTGTTCATTGTTTTAAAAGCTAATTAATAATTTGTACCTTTTTGTTGATTGAATTCCAAAATTCTTTGGTTATACCAAAAAAACAAAATACGTATAGTGTCTACTGTCCTACAGACTATCTATAGCGTGTCTAGAAAAAGGAAAAAATAAAAGAAAAAATTAAGGACTATAAAGTTTAATTAGTTGCACTGTTCTCAAACATTGTCCGTTGTTATAACTTCAAGTGGTTGTTGAAAGAATAGTTTGGTTGATTGAGACGAACAACGAATAATGCCATATTGTGATCTATACATTATTCAAACATTACACGACAAATATTGGATATTTAAGTTAGAGATGGCCAACTTTGTGTCTTTGAACCTTTTTCCCTGCAACTTGTATTACAAACATATTTTTTTAATTTTTTCCCTCAACAACTAACACTGCACAATATCGGATTTAATATTTTTTTTATGCATCATACTATATAATATGATAATGCTGATATGAATTAGACTATTGTTGTGTTTCTCAAAAGGGGTTATTCACAACCACCATTTGCATATTTGGCACTGTTTAGGATTTGTTTAAGCACTTCTTACATCTGCTAATTCGATCGGGTTTGTCTATCGTACACAACACATATGATGATGTTTTGTTAGGTTTAGTCTCGGTTTACGCTTCAAGCATGTTCATGAATCTTAAACCGCTGATGAACTTGTGTGTATTAGATGTGAAGCTGTGACAGCCCATTTCGTATCGGTGGTCCAGAAGTGAAGTGGATGAGTAGTTGGAGTTATGTTGTATATATGCGTATAACGTAAGCTGTTAAAGACGATATAATTTGGCTTCACTTGTATATCGTTTTAATTTGGCATCACCTATCTTTCATTTTGTCACACCACTTGTTAATTTGCAACTTGCAACCATTTGAAACTTAACTAACAATTTTACTCAAAGATAACTTAGGCACTGTCAAGAGACTTTTATTAACTATTTCAATTTGGAATTAAAACAATGGACGTTTATTATACAATTGCCAAATATGATTGTTTCGTCCATATGAAAAATTAAGAATTTAACTTACACTTTTTAATTAGAGAGATGGATCTTCATTAGCTATAGTTGAAACATTGTGTTTTGGGCGTCATAGCAAGAATCTGCATTGTTATACCCTCCAATCATAACCTGGCCGTATGAATGAACGCCACTAATAGCGTTTCCAATCGTTATATTGAAAGCGTCTGCCTGTGTTCCATTGTTGTCCGTTTGGTTCCAAGGAAACGCGGTTAGCCTTGAACGCTGATCTCCAACAACAATGGAGCTCTTATTGGTCTCCAAAGAAGCCTCCTCTTCGAGATTTACGGTGGTTATGTCGTGAATGCTTGCTCGTCTCTTGTCCTTGCCGCCGGAAAGTTGCCGGATGAAGTACTTTTGGGCGTGGCTAGCTACTTGTGTTGGCGTTCGCGTTATCACAAAGTTCCGAGATATGTTTCTCCAATCTCCTTTCCCATATTTCTTCAAACCCATTAGAAATAGCCTGAATTGTGACAAATATGGAATCAAATATATCTACATACAATCTTGACCCAAATAAATTGTTCTTTGTAGGTTTGATGCGTTATATATGTGATTAGGCAAGATTTTGCAGCTAAACAGTGTTGCATAAATCATACTACGATTATGCAATGCATTTGTTCAAACAAATTAGAAATAGCCCGATTGTGAGAAATATCTAATCTAAGATATTTTCATAAAGTTATATACAACCACAGTGTTATACATTTATACTATCAAATTGTCATTAACTAGTAATTTAAATATTGGATATTTTTCCAATCAATCATGTCACTGATTTATGTTTAACTATTTTACTACCTTGCATGATTAGTGACCAACATTTATGTCAATTTCACCACTGACTGAGCTGATTTTTAAGTAGATTTAAATTTCACCATTCCGGTATAAAACCATCTAATTCCGGTTTAATGTCAATTCCCAATAAACCGGAAAAGAACAGAGATTTTTTCTTTCTTTTTTGTGTAAAAGAAGAAACAGAGACTTACTTGTGTTCTTCCTCCGTCCAAGGAACGCCTTTCTTCCGCTCCAGCTCCGGCGATCTACCGGCCTGCGACCGTTTATTACAAACCTGATGACCCGGTTTAAACCCGTTACATCCGCCACCGCCGCCGGCCCAATCTAGAGTGAAAGGCGGCGAGGTGATGTAACCGGGGACCGGGATTAAACCGGCCTCGATGCTGCTGACATCAGCTTCCAAATCGTTATACTGTCTAATTACGTCACTCACTGTCTTCCCCGGAATCACCGCAGCCACCTTCTGCCACCGATCAGGAGTGTTGTCGTCGTAAACCGCCAAAGCATTCTCGAATGCCTTGTTCTCTGCCGCCGTCCACGTGGCACCTTCACCAGAAGCTGCGACGCCGCTCTTAGTTTCCTCCATGAGCCAGTTCCCACCTGACACGTGTGACGTCGACGGTCTCATAACCTCCATGTCCGAAAACTAAAACCTAGCTCTGTTTTTTTTACGGTAAGTAAGAACAAATCATGCCGACAAAGGTCAACGGATTTACGAATTTTGGGATCAATAAGATCCCAAAAATGATATTAATTTTTTTGGGTTTATTGATGGGAAGGAAGAGATAAGAGAATCAAAAGAAGAACACAAAAATCACTATCAAATGATACTTCATTTTTATTTTGGTTAGAGAAGAAATCATCGGAATTTCTCTGAAGCATTGCTTAGACCCACTTCAAGGAATCTATAAAAGTTTAAACCTTTTGAAAAAGAATTGAGTAAAATCTAGTGGAGATCTGGTAAGTGAGTCAAAAAGAGAGAATTTTTAGGGTAGCTCTGAGATTTTTGCAGAAGAAATAAAAAGAATCTATTGGTTTTCCAGATTTGGTGGAGCTAATAAGCAGCATGAGTGGTATTTAAGTATCAGAGACTCAGAGTTAAAAGAGATTTAAAGATCTGGGTGTGGATAATATTTCTCGGGAAAATAAACATATGGCTACAGAAAATGAAAAAAATGAAATTAATATTGAAGAAGCTACCTTGGAGCTTACCCAATTAGGAAAACTATAACGTGCAAGAAGAAGCAAATGAACCCATAAATGGAAAGAAAACTAAAATCAGAAACCAGATTATAAACTTCTCGAGTTAAAAAAAAAAGAGAGAAGTAGGCAGAGAAAGGAGGTGATGATTTGGGCTCTTATAGTTCTGTCCTTGATAAATTATTATTTTTGGTTGATGCTGTTTTTTCTTTTCTTCTTAAAATTTAAGATTTGATTCTCTTTTTTACTTCTTTCTATTTTTTTGTCACCTTGCATAGTAATATTCCTGCTTAATAGTTAAAAATACTCATGACTTAACAGTTTTGGGTAAAATGGTTGAAAGTTTTAAACGGACGCTTCAAATAGATATTTGAAATGAGAAAAGATGATTAAAACATGTATTAAAATTTAAAATAAAGTGGTTATGAACCGCTTAAAAAATTGCTCACTACCGTCCGTGTCTATCTATACACCAAATGTGGTCCATTTTTCAATTTCTCCTATTTTTATTTTATTTTATAAATTGTTTAATTATATTCACTATTATTGAAAATGAAAACTAAATTGTTTGCTGTAATTTTAAAATTATTTTCCTAATCAAGATTACTTTTACTCCTTATACATAGTTACAAACTCTTTCTTAATCATAAACATTTTTTTTTCTTAATTTCATAATCATCATTTCACCACCGGTTAAACAAAACTGCATATTTTTCTACTACTTTTGAAATCATTTTGATTAAACTTTAGCTACTTAATTGGACCCTAAAAACTTTTAAGCTTTTTCAATGGAAAAGTAATTAGTATAGTTAGAACTTTACAGTTATAACTGTCTTACATATTCACTAGTATAAATGGCGTAACAAATATGTTAGAGTTCGAACTAAATGTAAATCGATTAATGATGAAATCGTAAATTCTTGTGTTTGATTTGGTCACACGGAAAGACATGAAAAATATAATTTTGGAACTTTGAGAAAGAAAATAAAATGAATCGAAGAAAAATTCCGTGAACGATATAATTACAAAATAATAATGCTGGTGAACACTCTGATAAATTGTGAAATACAAAATAATTGACATTGAGGCACAAAAAAGGGAGAAAAAAAACTCAAAAACAATGTATGATAATTATTTAATTAATTTAAATACGCGAAGTTGACATTTTGTGGGAGTGTACGATGCCTCTGAAAAAACAATACCAAGTTTTCAACATTCATATTAAACTAATATACAACAAACATATACGTGCTTCTGTATACTTTTATAATCTTTATTTTCACTGATTACGTACATTTTGTATAATATTGGCAAATTGGGATTTTATGTGTCAGATGAGGGAAAAGGAGCCGCCAAATGAACGGTCGAGATCAGCGGTAACTTTCATGGCCAAGTTGTACAAAGGGGTCCACGTGAGATCCGCGTTTTGCATTATCATTGGTCGGTTCTTTCTCTCTCTCTCTCTCTTTACTGTTTTCTTTTATTTTCCTTTTCTGTTTTTTTTAAGATCTCGAGGAATCTGTCTTCTCCATTATGATTTGTTAACGTGGCTTAATACTGTACGTTAGATCTATTCATTATGATTTAATGAAAAGTGGACACGTGAGATCTCCGATTGCTCCCAATTTGGTTCGGTTTGGTTAATGATCATCATAGTTGCTTGTCTTTTTAAAGCACAGATTCTATGGAGGTTATTTGTAATTAATCAGATCGATGTTTGAAACATATTTTTTTGATTAAATTTAAGGAAATAAACATTTAAACATAAGAAATAAGTATACATTAAAAAAAATAAAAAAAAATAATAAGTATACATAATTAGTATCAAATAATGCATTATATAAACTTTATAATAAATGAGAAAAGAAATGAGTATATTTTACAAGATGGTTAAATGGTACATCACTAAAATATACCATGCATCTCTTAATTTATTCCCTTAGCAACAAAATTTCATTCAAAAAGAATGTCAAATTGATTTTATTGGTGAGTTTCTATCACAGTAGTTGACCATCGCATGAGTTGTCTTTTATTCAAAACACCATAATGATTTTATTTTATTTTATGAAGAATCTTGGAACATGTCAAAGAAATCCATTACCGAGTTTCGTACAACATAACATTCCCCATTTCACGGATCGCATTTCCTAATAACAGTGTTTAGGGAGCCCTAATTAATTAATTACATTTTAGTCAAATAGATTATGTCTTTTAAACCGGTAAGCTTGTGTTACATGGCCGGTAATGGTACCATACCGTACTTAGAGAGTAGTATATTATATCACCTTAATCCAGTTCAGAATGTTTAATTAACCTTGATCATATACTATTAGAGAAAAACCTTTGTCCCCCAATCATTTATATGTTACAGTGTACATCTCCAGTGATAGTTACGGCTAATATATATATAGAGTAATATGTCATATCTACATTTCTCAGTTACGATTATTTTTTGTATCTAATTCGATGTTTCTTCAATACGTTATCCTATCAAAAAACTTTTTAAACTAAATATGACATATTACTTTAAATATAATTAAGAAAATACATGCTTTGGGATTAGTCAATTGCCAAAAAAGGATTGACCAAACACTTTGGAATCATGTATGTCATTTCATATGAAAAGGATATTGAAGTGATCACACCACTAGTTAATAATGAAATCGTCAATTCTATAATCTTTTGCACATGTTTCATCATATATGAAAAACAGCTAAACTAATTCATTAACCCCAAAAATCTGTTAAATTAATTCTATGCATGATGTGTGATATATTACCAGATTAAACTCTAGTAGTTAAACTCTAGTAGTTAACTTGTAAAGTATAGCTCTCCGCTTAGTCTCTTAAACACCATGATGCACTCGTTGTACAACCGACATTTTTTCTTTTAAGTATAATTTAACATTTTATTAAAAAAAAATAAAAAAGATATATCGCCAGATTGCCAAAAAATATAAAGTATTCATTGTCAGAATTTTTGTAATATATGCATGTTTACTTTGGCCTATTAATGATTTAATCAAGTTTCTTATTACGGTATTATATTAATCTCGGGATTCTTAGTGCCCCTTTGGACTTTCAAGGAGGTATATGCAGGGGAAGGTCTAAATGTTGGAGAGGCATGGCAACTCATAATTGAATAGTAGGTTTTGCCATTTTTGGTACAACTAATAATATTCTCCAAACAACTTTTTCCCATTAATAGAAATCTTCCAATATAATTACTTTTTAATTAGTTTACATACCAACATCGTTATTATATTAGTCAATTAATTATTTCAAGCAAGGAATAAGACAGAAATCTGTTTAATTAATCTGGAACCTAAAAAATCAAACTGAGGTTCTAGTGCACCAAGGGGCAAACGTCTTGCGAAATGGGTGAAACATCCAAAATCTTTTGGAATCAATTCCCTGACAATTTGTTTATTTACTCATATATAAAATTATTATTATGATATTTTCATGGAAATTGTGATTCCAGTATAGCTCGATATTATATGCACACGTAAATAATTGTTTATTCATTTGAACAAACTATATTTTATTAAAAAGAAAGAAACAAACAAACAGAAGTAGCCAATCAAATGGTTACATAACTTACATATGAGCTCACCTTCAACATCTGCGTTTTATATGTTCAATACGACACCCTCTTGTGTTACACAACTTACACTCCCAAAATATGCTACATCAACTTTCTCTATCAATTTATATTTCACAGCAGTGTCTTTATCAAATTTTAAATTCGAATATCTTGGAGTTTTTCGGGACTTCCAAGATGTGAGGGTTATGACATGTTGAAATCGAGTGGAAAATAAGCTAAAAGAAATATAGTCTAATAGTGAGCTAGAGGTTTTGAGTTTTGACGATCTAATTGGACAATATTCGTGTGTAAATGATAAACAGAAAAAAAAAAAAATCATTTAACCAAAACCTCAAAGGAACACCGACCAAACCTTTTGATTTTGTCAAAGACGATCCGTGAAATTTGGCATTTATAATGATAATCTTCTATAATTCCGTTAAGCACCGTCTGGTGTCCCTTTGGGGTAAATCTACTTGACAATTTGCAACGAAATTAGTAAAAAAAAAAAGAAATTGCCAAAACAGAAGAATAACGTTGTCCGAAAAAAATAATTATGAAAATAATCTTCCTTTTCTTATTACATATAAAAAAAATTGTGAGTCATCCACCAAACAACATCAATTATTTCCCAAAAAGTTATCTATAGATAAAATTTCCACAAAAAAAAAAGAAGTAAAACAAATAATAGAAAAACATATATATTCTAACATTTGGGAAGATCAGCGGGTGGAGGAAGCAATGACTGGTCAGGGCCGTGACCATTGTCAACGACGAATGCCATCTTTAATCCCCAAGTTGTATGTAACTCCAAGTGACAATGCATGAACCATACCCCTTCATATGTGTAACCAAATAAACAAATTAATTACCCCCAAAATCAATACTTTAGAAAGTTGGACCGAATAATAAACACTAAAAAACAATTCGTAAATTGAAAAAGCCAAAAACTAAATTATAACAACTTTTTTTATGCATTAAAGAAAAGAAGAAAAAATTCCTAATAAAAAAAAAATTCTAGGCATTATGTTAAATTGTATTTAATTACCTGGATTGTCGGCGATGAATCTTATGGCAGTCCAACCACCGGCTGGAACTCCAACGGTGTTTCTCTCTACCGGATCCACCAAGTTAAACGCTTTCGGATCTTTTTCCGGGTTAAAATTCCCCAAACCTCTACCCACTTCGAAGAAGTTAAACCCGTGAAGATGAAACGGATGGTTATCGGACAAGATCATTGCTGTATTCTGCAGAACAATTTGCACCGTCGCGTTGTATGGAAGCCTGTAAAGCTTTGTCCCTTTCATCGTCGCAGCATTAACGCCGAGCTTTACTGGTGCGGTATAGTCATACGGATTGGAAGGTTTCGCCGGGAAGTCGTCGGTAAATACGCCGGAAATGTTAAAGAAATGAGCCTGGAGTAAAGCGGTTTTAGGCATGGTAAACGTTACGTTGTTTATTCCGGCCACTAAGCGAACACCGTTGTTGCAACTCTGGCAAGGGTTTGCACCAAGACCTACCGTGAAGAACAAGGAATGTTCCACGGTTGTTGGAACCCTAGCTGGATACTCGAGGGAGTTTAAGCTCCTGAGTGATCTAGTGAATTTGGTTGCAACCCATGTTGCGTTTTGAGGTGGAAGTGATGCGAGAACGGTTTTTTTGGAGGTGGAAACGGTGGAAGTGTGACCGATATAGTGGAGGGTGGCAGTGGCTGTGACGTTGTCGTATGGGATGTGAGCGTCCGTAAATGTTGTGGCGGCGACCATGTAATTTGAACCAGCGTTTGCGTTTGCTGTTAAGAGAACGTTAGTAGTCTGTCCCGGGGCTATGAATACTGTGTCAGTTTTATACGGTTTGGTGTAAACAGCATCAACTTCCACAACGGTTAATACGTGACCAGCAATTTTAAAGAAGAGCTCTTCGTTTAACGCCGCGTTGATGATCCTTAACATGTATGTCTTTCCTGCTCTCACTGGTAAACCGTAACTACCTACAAGTGAAAGGACCAATATTATCAAAAGAGAAACGGAACATTTTGTATTAGTATATGATCATCCTTGTGTCATAATTTTGATGGTATAAAAGTATAATATAGAAGAAATAATTACTTAATTAAAAGTGGTTATGAATTTAGGATTATTGGTAAATGATTACTTTGGGAAGGACAATTAGAGATGGAGCCTGAATGACCATTGATGGTATGTGCATCCGAAGCACTAGGAGCTGTTCCTATTCTTGAAGCCTCGTTTATGAGTTCTTCCACGTCCGATTTCCACCATTCACCTATATATTATCAAGAATAATTGTAATTGCTGAGATAATCCTTTAAAGAAAGGTATGTTTGGATTTTGGGTAGTAGCTCACTAAGGACAATGGTTTTCTCTTTGTAGGGCTTAGGGAAAGGGTATGGGACACCGAGCTTAGGCAAGATGACAATGGCGCCGTGCACCGTAGCACGAAGCCACAAGATGTGAGCATGCCACCATAGGGTTCCTCGTTGACCCGTCAATGTAAAATTGTGGAGATAATTCTGTCCCGGTTGGATAGGACATTGTGTTATGTAAGCCGGTCCATCTGCCCAACCTGTCCTCAATTGTCTAATCCCGTGCCTATACCGTTATTGTTAGTTTTAGTTGTTGGGTCTAACATTGTTAAAGTTAATCAAAGAAAGAGACTGATTTCACTAATATCTTAAAATGGGTTTGTTTGAAGTTGCTCACCAGTGGATGGAGACGTTGTACTTCACGTGATTCACAACTTTGATCAAAATAGTGTCGCCTTCTCTTGCAACAATGGTGGGTCCCGGAAATTGTCCATTGACGGTGACTATAGGCTTCGACGAGCACAGCTTCGTGGTGTTCGTCATCACCACCTAGTGCACACATTTCAATCATGCGCTCAATACATACTGCATGATCTTACTTATTCATGCATGTATCAATATTATGCGATGACAACTATTAGATAAGATCATCTAAGCGTACGTAGAGACATTTTTTTTTGCATGCAGAACTATAGGTTATAAAAAAGTACTATACGTTTTAAGCGCAAAATCTGCTCATATACCGGAGACAAATATAATATGATTTGTCTTTTTTTCCATTGTTGGTAATCGAACTTCGCAAAATACAATTGTGTGCGAATACACACCTTACATATATAAACATATGTATATATAGGAATTAGACTTACATTGAATTTGTAATGTCGGATTATGGAGTGAACGGTGGTCGGCGACAGAAGAACGAACACAAAGAACGTTAGGACGCATATACAAAACCGTCTTGGAATCTCCATTAATCTCAAAGTATTTGTGTCTTGATGTTTGTGATGGTTTTAACTAGTGTGTGTGGACAATGAAAAGAAAGCTAGCTGTGGTATTGTAGCAAATTGATGAGCCGTCGGTTTTACTTCTTAGGTTGAAGGAAGAGTCCTGAAATGTAAGATCGTTGAAGGCAACTTACCGGAAGAAGAAAAAAGAAGATGAAAGACTTGCTTCTACTTAATATGATTCGAGCAAGGTAGAGAGATTAAATATATTAATAGCAAAATATTTCGACAGTAAAATTGAAGATCAAGAAACGAGATTTTACAGGTCAAAAGGGCTTAGGTGATCTGGTGGCTCAACCGTATTTAGGATTAAGTAATTAACCTCATCCTCCATCTAACTAAACTCACCCACATTTGCTCTTTTATACATCTATTTATTTTTTGGTCTATTTAACTATATGTGTATGTGTGCTAAACTTGTCTAATTTATCAACTTTTGTTTGGTGTGTAAACTAACCACGTTTATATAAATAACGTCTATGACCTTGATTATTTTTGTACCTTTGCCTACACGTTTTTTTTT
>Ga0041059_1001714_pt1 | contig 17109 bp, 16 predicted proteins | sample AraColnosormetaG_FD_56232 | JGI IMG/M metagenome (GOLD analysis project Ga0041059, IMG submission 56232) | Arabidopsis roots microbial communities from North Carolina, USA - Col MF nosort | ecosystem: Host-associated > Plants > Roots > Unclassified | place: USA: North Carolina | collected...
TTTTTTTTTTTTTTTGGTTTAGCCTTAAGGTTTTGATGAGTTTGCTCAAAGAATTTCTTGCATTCACAGGATTGGTCGTCATACTGCGTTTGCTCAATTGAAAGAGTTGTTCAAGGAGCACAACGAATTGATTATCGGATTTAACACCTTTTTGCCAACTGGATACAAGATAGCTCTTGATGATGACGTAGAAGACTCTTTTAGCTCGACTGCAAGAAACTATTGAAATTATCTTGTCATATTTTTTCTACTCAAATGATACGATCAAAATCTCTAAATTAGTCTCTCTATTCAGTTCTTGATGGTTTATCGAGTATCTTTGCTTTGCCATGCATGTAGGAATTTCACTATGATAAAGTTTGACCTTTTGCTATCTTCTTTACGTCCACTTAATTTCTTTATTTACTTAATTTGACCTTCGGCAAAAGCATTATTATCTACTTATTATTTTTTATTCTTAATGAAAAAAAAAACTGAAGTATATATGAAATTTGTAATATTCTAACGAGAAGTTAAAATCATAGATTGAAAAAAGAACTATATTGAGATCATAGTTTGATTGTTACAAATACTAAAAATCATTAAGAATTTCTTCATCATATCGTTGCAGTATTTTCTCATCAACTGATACAATAACAATTCAAAAAAAAAGTGAAAACGATTTTATTCCTTTTTATTAATGTTTATTTTTTAGCTGTCAAATAAAAGAGAGAGCATATTCTACAGAACTTCAGGGATGAAAAAAGGCCTCTTTATATATATAGCCTTACACTATGATCACATTGGTTCTACAGTATGATGTTACAAATACTAAAAATCACAAAGATTTCTCTCCATCATATTGTTGCTGTATTTGCTGATCAAATGTAACCAAAAATATCCAAAAAGTCAAATATTAAAACAAAGAAAATAAGAATAGCGAGATGAATACTTAAATAAGGCCTAACTACGGCCTATAAAAGCCCATTATTTATTATAGGCCCAAATAAGTTACGAAGAGATGGCACCATTTGGCGCCTTTATTTATATCTCGTTCGTCATTCCTGATTTTTGCACTATTCTCATCACAAGTCGCAACGCTTCATCGGAAATGCCTGGATATTTCATAACGTATGCATAATCTTCGGTGATTGAAGTGTTTCTTATTCTCGATTATGCTTTACTTCAAAGATCTGATTGATTCGTTTCATATTCTCGATTATGCTCTCACTTCAAAGATCTGATTGATTTGTTTCATATCTTTTTTTTTAATTATATAAAGCGTTAACTGTTTTTTACTTTTCCCTGTAGAATCTCTCTAATTGTTGATGTTTTGATTAGTCATGAAGAAACGGAGCGGACTCCTGATGAAATAGTCGTGCCAAGGTCTCCAAGGTTAGTTTCCTAATCGTGAAGTGTGTTGATAATCGTTGGTTGTTTAAACGCATATATAATGACGATGAAGAATTTGACCTACTTGTTGCTTGTTACTTGTTCGAAAGATAAAAATTTTATCTGAAAAAACATGCGACTGATCTCTGAGTTCTTCTTTTGGCTTGTGGACGAATTGTGTGGTTCCTTTATTTTATGAATGTGTATGAACATGTTATATTTCTGTCTCTATATTGGTCTTTTGGTTTTGGTGCAGGCATGGAGGGAATATAGAAAGATCTATATATCTAGATCCTTCTTTAGGGATGACCATTAGTGATGCTCGGGCATACCTTCAGCAAGTGAAAAATACGTTTATTGATCATGATGAAAGGGACAAATATGCTATGTTCCGTAAGGTTTTGTTCGATTTTAAGGCACAACGGTAAGATCTTGACTGGTTTTATAATTTACTTTTGGTTTAGCTTTAAGGTTTTGATGAGATTTGCTTATATAATTTCTTGCATTTACAGGATTGATCGTTCTATATTGTATGCACGATTGAAGAAGTTGTTTAAGAAGCACAAACATTTGATTATCGGCTTTAACACCTTTTTGTCACTTGGAGATAAGATATTTCTTCATGGTGACGCAGAAGCCTCTACTAGCTCCACCGCATAAGACTATTGAAATTTCCTATCATGGTCATGACACCAATGATACCATCAAAATCTCTAAACTAATCTCTATGTTCAGTTTTTGGTGGTTTATTATCAAATATGTTTCTTTGTAATCCATGCATGAGGGAACGTTTCACTGCAATAAAGTATGACCTCTTATATTTTCTTTACGTTCACATAAATTTGGTTACAAAAATAAAAATAAAAATAAAAATAAATGGTTACAAAAAAGAAAGAAATAAAATCCTAATAAATACTTTAATGGGCCTTACTTCGGCTGATAATGGGATATAGGCCCAAAGAAGTTGCAAACGGACGGTTTTAATAGGCGCAATTTGTTCTATTTGTCATCGCAACACTCTTGTTCTGATTTGCATAGAATCGTCGCTGATCGAAGTGATTCTGCTCGATTTTGCTCTCACTTGAAAGATCTGAGTGATTTGTTTCAGATCTTCTCCGAAAGTGAGTCTCTCTAAACTTCATCGTGATTCTTTGTTTCTCTTCTGCTTGCAATAACTTTTTCCCCCATAATTCTTCAATCAGGGATGAAGCGGATTGGAGATAAAGAAATCGACGGTTCTGGGTCTCAAAATCAACATCCAGTGGGCTCCCCTCGAAACGAATTGTAAGTTCCATTTTCAATCTTAGCGATGAGCACACAGAGGGTTTCGCATTTATGCTATTTCAAATCTTTTAATCTAGTTGCGTTTTAGCAAAAGACTTTGGTTAGTATCGTAATCTTGAAGTATTGTGTTGATGATCGTGGGGTTGTTTTTGACGCAGACAAGGGCAATCTCCAAAACCTGGAAACGGTAACACCAAAGATGCTTTGACAACCGATGATGCTTTGGCCTACTTAAAGGAAATAAAGGACGTGTTTCATGATCAAAAGTACAAATACCATCTGTTTCTCGAGATTATGAGCGACTTCAAGGCACAAAGGTATAACATCTTTTTGTTTTGTTTCTTTAAGTATCATATTTAGCCTCTGAACCCATTCTTCATCTTGCATTTTATCAGGACCGATACTTCTGTCGTGATTGCACGAGTCAAAGACCTGTTAAAGGGACATAACCATTTAATTCTCGTATTTAACAAATTCTTGCCACATGGGTTTGAAATTACTCTTGACGATGAGGATGAGGATTAAGGATCAAGAAGCTAGCATTTGAATGAGACGGATATATCAAATTAGCTCTCTGTTCGACCTTTTTTTTAATATCTTCTTAGCTCTACTACAAGTTACAATTGGTTATTTTTAGTATTGGAGAAACAGGTTGTGTTGTTACTTCTGCTCAGAATTATGAATGTTTTTTCTCATAGATCAAAAGATCTCTGAAGTCTGACATGTGAATTTTATTCAAAAGATCATCACAGCAGAAGTTTCAAAATAACTATTCGATTGGGCTCTCATAAAGTACAGTTTGTTTATCTTTCATACTCTGATTTCAGAATAGCGTATATTGCCAATAAGGCGAAGCAATCACAGAGCCAAAAACCAAAGAGTTCTCATTGTTTTTCTAATACAAAACCAAGATTTGAAGATTCAAATAATAAAACTTATTGAGATCAGAGTTTGGTTAATAAATTCTCAGTCACGGTTAATCAGAAACACGGACCAATTTGTTACTCATCACATCTCTGTTCAGAAAAAGGGACGACTATGTGCAAGATCTAAAAGGAGAAGAGAGGAAATATAAAAACAAATAAGATCATCAGAGACTTAAATACTAAGAATCATAAAGATTTCTCCATCATATTGTTGCAGTATTTGCTCATCAACTGATCCAAACAAAAAATCCGAATTTCAAAAACACTAAAAACTGCAGAAGTATATAAGAAGATGTAGCAAGCTTAGATCGATATCTCTGAGTAATGTTATCTGTTTCCTCTTTATATATCTTCCTCGGCGAATATGATGAAGCAAAACCCTAATTACCTTACGAATTTATTTAATGGGCCTAATAATCAGGGCCTTTTATTAAGCCCATTATAAATTTTAACGGCCCAAAAATAGAAAAAAGGAAATAATAATAATTTGGTCTCGCTGAAACAATTCTAAAGAAGGTGCCGGGAGAGACCTCATAGGCAAATTCCGTCCTCGTTTCTTCTTCTTCTTCATTATTCGAAAATTACTTTCTCTCTCTTGCTTCTCAGTCGTAGCAACTCCAATTCAAAACATTTCTCTCTCATTTGTTTTTTAATCTTCTTCTGAATTCCACTCTGTTCTCATCGGAATTGTTCTTGGGGTTTGGCACAATTCGGGAAATTTGAAGTTTTCGCCGGAATTTGATCGGAAGTGTTTCTTATCGATTCCGCTCTTACTCGAGAGATCTGATTAATCTCTTCCCGGAGTTATATCTCTGGGAAATCTGGAGAACGAGAAAGTAGGTTTTATCAACTTCATCTGAATTTTCCTTTTTTAGATGCTCAGTAATGGAATTTCTAAATTGGGATTTTGGGTTTACCTTCAAATTTCTTCATTTCTCTTCTCTAATCGATGATCTTTCTTGTTTGTTTTACTCAGAGCAGCAATGAAGCGAATTAGGGATGATATTTACGCAACCGGGTCTCAATTTAAACGTCCTTTGGGCTCTTCTCGTGGCGAATCGTGAGTTTCCCTTTTCGTCAGACTTCGAAAATTTAAAATTGCTGGCGATGAGACATTATAGCTTGTTTGCATGAAAGTTACTAAGTGATTAGAGTTTGTTTGGTGCAGATATGAGCAATCTCCAATCACTGGAGGAGGGAGCATTGGTGAAGGGGGAATCAACACTCAGAAATTGACTACCGATGATGCTTTGACCTACTTAAAGGAAGTAAAGGAGATGTTTCAAGATCAGCGAGACAAATATGATATGTTCCTTGAGGTTATGAAAGACTTTAAGGCACAAAAGTAAGATCTTTAATTTCTTTCCTATCAGATCGATTGAATTTTTGAAGCCTCTGGGAACAATTCTTCATCTTGCATTTACAGGACTGATACATCTGGTGTGATTTCACGAGTGAAGGAGCTGTTTAAGGGGCATAACAATTTGATTTTCGGGTTTAACACCTTTTTGCCTAAGGGGTTTGAAATAACGCTTGATGATGTAGAAGCTCCTTCAAAGAAAACTGTTGAATTTGAAGAAGCCATAAGCTTTGTTAATAAAATTAAGGTCAAGAAGTTCTCTTCTCGTATGTATGTCCTTATCTTTGAAGTGTCCTCTACACCTAGTATCTCATTGTATCAGTTTCTTTTGCATCACTGCAGACACGGTTCCAGCACAATGAACTTGTCTATAAGTCGTTTCTGGAAATCTTAAATATGTATCGGAAGGATAATAAGGACATCACTGAGGTTTACAATGAGGTAATGTCACATTGAAGTGATTATATCTCTCGTATACTTTCACGTCGATAATTCTCGATATTTTATACCTCTAATATCTGTTTATTTAGGTGTCTACTCTTTTTGAGGACCACTCGGATTTGCTTGAAGAGTTCACTAGGTTTTTACCAGACTCGTTGGCGCCTCATACAGAAGCCCAGTTACTTCGTAGTCAAGCCCAACGGTATGATGACCGGGGATCAGGCCCTCCTCTTGTGCGTCGAATGTTTATGGAGAAGGTATGGTATCGGTTACGTTTCTTCCTGGTTCTACTATATTGTTTTCAGGACTCTCTTTTCTGTGCTGATACATTTTTCATCATCAGGATCGCCGACGAGAAAGAACTGTTGCTTCTCGGGGTGATCGTGATCACAGTGTTGACCGTTCTGACCTTAATGATGATAAATCAATGGTTAAGATGCACAGAGATCAGAGGAAACGTGTTGATAAGGATAATAGAGAAAGGAGAAGCCGTGATTTGGAAGATGGAGAAGCAGAGCAAGATAACTTGCAACATTTTTCAGAGAAAAGGAAGTCCTCGAGAAGAATGGAGGGGTTTGAAGCTTATTCTGGTCCTGCTTCACATTCTGAGAAAAACAATCTAAAAAGTAAGCGACTTTTATTTATATGGAGAACCAACAACTTTTCTGTTTTTAAGGCTCCACAATTTCAGTTTTCTAATTTTCTAGTCAACAGGTATGTTCAAGTGCAACCAGTCTTTTCTGTTTTCTGATACTTACAATATCATATTTTTTGTATGTCCTTTTATTGTGTTAGGCATGTACAACCAAGCATTTTTGTTTTGTGAGAAAGTCAAGGAGAGATTATGCAGCCAAGATGATTATCAAGCATTCTTGAAGTGTCTCAATATGTTTAGCAATGGAATTATCCAAAGGAAAGATCTGCAGAATTTGGTAGGTCTGCATGTGTTGATACTTATAGGGGTAAAATTTTGTCCTTACGTTACTTTCTTTCATCCAGGTTTCCGATGTGCTTGGAAAATTCCCTGATCTCATGGATGAGTTCAATCAGTTCTTTGAGCGTTGTGAGAGTATTGGTATATAAGATTGCATACTGTCGTTTTACTTAATAAGTTATCTAGCTGTTTCTGATCATCATCCTTTTTGTGCAGATGGTTTCCAGCACCTTGCTGGTGTTATGAGCAAAAGTAGGCAGCAGTCTCCTAGCTTCTTGTCTATGAGTATACTTTTCTCTTTTTTTTCGTACGTTATAGGAATAGAAATAACACTGCCTGGTACACTTGCTGCAGAATCACTTGGTAGTGAAGAAAATTTATCTAGATCAGTGAAGGGGGAGGAAAAAGATAGAGAACACAAACGTGACGTTGAGGCTGCTAAGGAAAAAGAGCGATCCAAGGACAAGTACATGGGGAAATCTATTCAAGAGCTTGATCTATCTGATTGTGAGCGTTGCACTCCTAGCTACCGGCTTCTCCCTCCAGATGTAATAAGATTTTCAGAGTTCTATATTGCATACAGTGACATTTTAATTGTACTTATATTAGATCTTATTTGCAGTATCCAATCCCGTCTGTGCGCCACAGACAGAAATCAGGAGCTGCTGTGTTAAATGATCACTGGGTTTCTGTCACTTCAGGAAGTGAAGACTACTCTTTTAAGCACATGCGCAGGAACCAATATGAAGAAAGCTTGTTTAGATGTGAAGATGATAGGTTCGTTTACAAAAAGTATTACACATTTGATAGCTTTTGTAGTCTTTAAGTAATTTGTATGTTAAGATTGTTTACTTGCTTCTTCTTACAGATTTGAGTTGGACATGCTGTTGGAATCTGTGGGATCTGCTGCCAAAAGTGCAGAAGAATTGTTGAATATTATCATTGATAAGAAAATAAGTTTTGAGGGCTCCTTCCGGATTGAAGACCATTTCACAGGTATGTGGGCATTTATTTTCCAGGGACCTATATTAGTGATTGTAGTTCTCTCCGTCCCACCTCGCTTACCATATCTTTAAGCCATCATCTTTTAAGCTAACACTTTCCATTTTCTTATTGACTTAATACAGCACTAAATCTAAGGTGTATAGAGAGACTTTATGGAGACCATGGTCTTGACGTGACAGACTTAATACGTAAGAATCCAGCTGCTGCACTTCCTGTAATTCTAACTCGATTGAAGCAGAAACAAGATGAATGGACAAAATGCCGTGAAGGTTTTAATGTGGTCTGGGCGGATGTGTATGCGAAAAACCATTACAAATCACTTGATCACCGCAGCTTCTATTTTAAGCAGCAAGATTCTAAGAATTTGAGTGCAAAAGGTAAGTAAACTCTTGGAATGTGCTCAGTCCATCAGAGGACTTGTCCTCACCTATAATTGCTTACAACCATCTGTCATGGATCTATTCTTGCATTTACTTTCTTGTTCTCATAATTCTGTTTTTTTTTAATCCTTGGTTAAATACCAGCGCTGGTGTCTGAAGTCAAGGACTTGAAAGAGAAGTCTCAGAAAGAAGACGATGTTGTTCTGTCTATTTCTGCTGGTTACAGGCAACCGATAATTCCTCACCTCGAGTATGACTATCTCGACAGAGCTATTCATGAAGACCTGTTCAAACTAGTCCAATTTTCTTGTGAGGAGATATGTTCTACAAAAGAGCAGACTGGTAAAGTTCTGAAGCTCTGGGCTAATTTTTTGGAGCTGATGCTTGATGTTGCACCCAGGGCCAAGGGGTCAGATTCTGTTGAAGATGTTGTAGAAACCCAGCATCAGCGTGCATTTACCAGTGGGGAGGCTAATGAGAGTTCTGATGCGATAAGTTTGGTTTCTAGGCAACTAAAATTTGCTACCAATGGAGATGTGCATGCTTCATCTGGGGTCTCCAAGCATGGTGAGACTGGTTTGTTGAATAGGGATTCTTCAGGGAAAGAAAATTTGAAGGATGGTGATCTTGCTAATAAAGATGTTGCCACCTGTGCTGAAAAACCCCAAAAAGATCAAGAAATTGGAAATGGAGCTGCTAAAAGATCTGGAGATGTTGATGAAAGAGTGGCCACTTCAAGTTCGTCTTTCCCAAGTGGGGTCGAAAACAATAATGGTAAAGTAGGAAGCAGAGATTCGTCAGGTATTTTCAGGATTGAACTTTAATTTTTTCCTTTTCTTCAGTTTGTGTTTGCTATACCTACCTTAACATGTCGGTGCTTTACTTTTATTTTCAAGGTTCACGGGGCATATTATCCAAACCAAGTGAAGCTATAGATAAAGTTGATAGCATTCAACATACGCAGGTACTGTATTCAGTTTCACATTTTAATTATATGTTCTTATTTGTCTGTTCTGCTTTTTATGGACTCTTCTGACCATTCTCACTGTTCCTGACCTTTTCTCTAGGGAGTTGATATAGGCCGAATTATAGTCTTAGGAAATGGTCTGCAGTCAGATACTTCTAAAGCCAACAGTAATTATGATGAATCGGGTGGTCCATCCAAAATTGAGAAGGAGGAAGGTGAATTATCACCTGTTGGTGATTCCGAAGACAACTTTGTTGTTTACGAAGATCGTGAGTTGAAGGCTACTGCGAAAACAGAACATTCAGTTGAAGCTGAAGGAGAAAATGATGAGGACGCTGACGATGAGGATGGTGATGATGCTTCCGAAGCTGGTGAGGATGCTTCGGGAACTGAATCTATTGGTGACGAATGTTCACAGGACGATAATGGCGTTGAGGAAGAGGGTGAGCATGATGAGATTGATGGTAAAGCTGAAAGTGAAGGAGAGGCAGAGGGAATGGAGTCACATCTTATAGAAGACAAAGGGTTGTTTCCGTCATCAGAACGTGTTCTATTATCAGTTAAGCCTCTGTCAAAACATATAGCTGCAGCGGCTTTGGTTGATGAGAAAAAGAAGGATTCCAGAGTATTCTATGGGAATGACGACTTTTATGTCCTTTTCAGGCTTCATCGAGTGAGTGCAATTGATTCTTATGATTTGCTTTCTCACGTTAAATCTGAAAAAGTACTTTTTACCTTGAAAATATTTAGTAATTCTTTTTAATTGGCTTTTATTTCCAGATCCTGTACGAGAGAATTCTGTCTGCGAAAACATATTGCTCCGGCAGTGAAATGAAACTGAGAAACACTAAAGATACTTGTTCACCAGATCCTTATGCAAGGTACATTCCTTAACCAATGTAGATATACAATTGGTCCATTGCTTTTATGTAGACTATGCAGGTTCTTTATTCACTTCAGTAAAATTTATAAACCCTCGTATTTGTATGTTCTGCAGGTTTATGAATGCTCTGTTTAGTCTGCTTAATGGCTCAGCTGAAAATTCCAAGTTTGAGGATGAATGCCGAGCTATTATTGGAAACCAGTCATATGTTTTATTCACTTTGGAAAAACTGATATACAAATTGGTTAAACAGGTAATATTCACTCTCTTTATTGGTTTTAGGTTGATCATGTTTCCTTTTCAAACATTATAATCCTTCTCAAATCTGACTTTGTTTCATCTGTTGCAGCTTCAAGCTGTTGTAGCTGACGACATGGACAATAAGCTTCTTCAGTTGTATGAGTATGAGAATTCCCGGAGACCTGGGAGGGTATTTGACTCGGTATATTATGAAAACGCTAGGATCCTCCTTCATGAAGAAAATATTTATCGGTTAGAATGTGTAAGAACCCGAAACCAATTCTCACCTTTCTCCTATCTCTTCATTGAGGATTAGTGATGATTCATTGACCCTGTCACTTTTTTTCTTTGCTTTTCATATACGCAGTCTTCCTCTCCATCTCGTTTGTCAATCCAGCTTATGGATAACATAATTGAAAAGCCCGACGCTTATGCAGTCTCCATGGAGCCCACATTTACGAGTTATTTGCAAAATGAGTTTCTCTCCAACTCATCAGGGAAGAAAGAGCTACAGGACATTGTGCTACAAAGGTATATTGAGTTTCAGTACTTTTCACACCTTACTCTTATTACATATAATTCCAAATCCTTTTTTGTGTGCAGGAACATGCGTGGATACAATGGTCTGGATGATCTTGCAGTAGCTTGCAAGGCCATGGAAGGTGTACAAGTAATTAATGGCCTTGAATGCAAGATGTCTTGCTCTTCCTACAAGGTAATGATACAGGTCTTCAACCAATACAGAGTTTCTTGTTTACAAAATCAAGCTCTTATGTGATTCATAACATCTCGTGTTGTAGATTTCGTATGTTTTGGACACAGAGGATTTCTTCCACAGGAAGAAGAAACAGAAGAAGAGCAACAACTTGTCACTGGCTAAATTATCACAGAATAGAATAGCAAGATTCCACAAGTTTCTCTCAGCTTCAAGATGACAGCAAACAAGAACACGCAAAACTTCTCTTTTACTTCAACACACAAAGGAAGGTTAGAGACCAAGTTCTCTCTGCAACCTTCCCTATCCTTTGCACAGTAGTGTGTATTTTCTAATTTTAATCTTGATTTTAGTTTTTTTTTTTTTTAAATGTATGTTTGTAAATAATGGAAACACATACGTGGTTGGTTATGCTCTCCGTTTGTATCTCTACATAGACAGGTTCAAAAGAGAGATTCTTCTTCGTCTTATATAAATATGATTTAAAAATATTTTATCTAATCTCTTCTCTTTCGAATGTTCGTCAGGAACAATTTAACTATATCTCTTCTCTTCGTAAAGCAAAATTAGCCTGTTATGATCAAAACCTAACCAGAACTAGCTAATCTGGTAAAAGCAGCTCTTTAAGATGGTTCTCCTACCTATGATTCTTCTTGACCTCTAGCTTTCTATTCATCCCAAAACGAATATCCATGCTCTCTAACAACCTTTCTCACCTCAGGCTGCTGGAGAAAGTTCTTTTCTCTTTCAGATTTTTTTACAATAGCTCCTTTATTGACCTCCCCTTTCGAATCTGTTATCCGCTGCTCTGCATACTGTTTTCCTGAAAACCAGCTTTGAATCATATCTTCAACATTTTCATTTGGTCTCATACCCTTGTCCTTCATCTCTTTATAGTACCCATACGCTTCTTCTATCTTACCATTCAAGAACAGACCATGTATCATCACAATGTATGAGCTAAGGTCTGGACCAACGGTCTTTTCCTTCATCTCATCCCACAACAATAACACATTATCGAAATCGCGCCACCTACATAACTTACGGATCAGCATTATGTATGTCTCCACAGTTGGTTCACAGCCCATCTTTCTCATTTTAGCTAATAGCTCAAAAACCTCCTCTCCTGTTCTTAGAATCCGCATAAACGCATGATATGTACGGATTGTTGGGAAGAGTCCTTTCTCCAGCATCTCATCGAAAACCTGTTTAGCCTCTTCGGTTTTTCTAGCCTTGCATAGAGGTTTGATGAGAGAGTTGTAAGTAACAACATTGGGCTCAATCCCTTTCTCCTCCTCCATTGTCTTCATTAAATTTCTCGCCTCGGAGACAAAGCTAGCTTTGGCAAGAGCGTGAACCACCGCGTTGTACACTTTTCTATCAGGCTCTATACACTCTTTCTTCATCCTATCAAAAAGTTTGAGAACCTTATTCAAGCTACCACCTTTCGAATAGCAAGATATCATGCTTGAATAAGACACAACATCATGTTTGACTCCAACATTTCCCATCTCCATCCAGACCCTTTCAGCCTCCCGTGGGCTACCAATCACGTTACACCATCCATTGAGAACAATGTTGAAACTTTTGGCGTCAAACGGATACTTATCCTTGTTACAGAAGATCAAATGCCCAGCATCTGAAACATTCTTATACCTACAAAGAGCCGAGAGCAAACTCTGAAAATCATCAATCCCCATTTCAAGTTTGAATCTTTTGTAGGCATGGAACGTGTTTATGGCTTTCCCAACATCATGTACCGCACAATACTTCCTAATCATGATCAAAAGTGTCTGTGAGTTCACAAGAGAAGGGCTAAACTTTCTCATCTCATCAATCAAAGTCCAAGCTGTATCAAACTTCCTCATTTTACCAAGAATCGAGATCATAGAGTGATACTCACGAACAGAACGAACATAACCTTGCTGCTTCCCTGCCCAAACAAAGAAAGTGAAAGCAGTTTCCCAATCATTACGAACTCGAGAAAGAATCTCCACCACCAATTCATTTGATGGCTTCACATCACATTCCTCAAGCTTGTTCCTCAGTTCCTTCCGGTCACTCCCACAATCTTTCACCAGCTTCGAAATCTTTCCAACATCCTCTGAAACAAGCTCATCACTTATACTACAACCAAGATCAATGTCACTCTCATCATCTTTCTCAATGTTACTCCGAGTAAATCCCACTTGCTCTGAATCAGCTATGGAAGTAGAGAACATAGAACACAGACCTAAAGGAAGCACACAAGCTACGGGAGGTTCCATATACAGTCGAACAATACAATTATTGCTCAAACTAGGCAAAACATTACTAAATCTTAAACACTTAACTGCAGGAGCCCTAAAGATTGATAGCCTTGATCTAATCAGAAAAATTCCTCTCATTCCGAGAAAGAACAGTAACAGAACCAGAGAAATCACAGGTCTTTTGTGATTCTAACAGACCAAAGTTCTTCACTTTAGCCACGTTTTGCAATACCCAATCGATGATTTATGAAGTAATCATAAGGGAATCGATACAGATTATCACATCCGACAAGCAGAGTGAAGCTGAGGTTATTCGTAGATGGGCTTCTTTGCTATTTAATTTGTTGGCCCATAAAATTTATTCGGCCCATTTACTATCTCAGCCCATTTATTTTCTTTTGTAACCCCATGGGCCATGTATATGTGTCAAAAATGTAGTATATGACATTCATATAACTTATAACTAAGTGTTCACAAAAAAAAATAATAAAAAATAATAATAATAACTTATAACTAAGTAACCAATTTGAGTAAGCTAATGGATGAAATTTCCCTTAGTTTGTGTTCAAGTAAAGTAATTCAAGCGCAAAACCTTTAAATGTGGTTTTATTATGGTTTATATGAATGTCATATACTACATTTTTACTCGTTAATCTCCGAGATTTATGATTATTATATGTGACTGTTAATATACCTAGGTATAGCTGTGTAGGTTTAAGGTTAATAGTATCAATGTATATTGTATACGAATTCTAGATTACGAATTTACGATTACATGATATGCGATTTATTTTTCTTTTATCATAAATTCGATGTAATTAAGTGTTATATACAAAATGGTTTAGTAAATAAGTAGAAAATATTATAAAAAGATTTACCCACATATTCTTGTTTTTTCTGCTAAGTAAAATAATTTGTATAACTCTAGAAATCTTTTGATCTAATGATATCTTATTAATATTTCTTTTTTGAGATTTTTTTTTCCACAGTCTAGTCTTTCTTATCACTATCGTACTTATATTTGATGTTGCCTTACTTTTGCTATCGTCGAATCTTTCATCACAGTCTGTGTTGTTATTATTAAGATAGTTTATAAACTGCACAAAATTTGTTCGTTAAAATGCCTAAAAAAACTGAGAATTAGTTTTAATTTATTTTTATTTTGAAAAAGTTTTATAGATACAACTTTTCTCTGGGTGAGACTAGTTATTTTCTTTACCTTGTTCAAGATGTTGAGGGTTGCTATTATGAGAATGATTATCAAATATCAGATTTTGATATGCGACTGACTTATTACGATTTACGAATGACTTTTGGGTGACATCCACCTAAGTCTTCATGAATTTCTTCATGAGGTTACCACTGACTATTGACGTGAGAGTCTGGGTTTATAATGTGGTAATGCTCGTGGTAACAGTTATCCAACCATTGAGATAGATTGAGTACATTGGTATATTGAGATAGATTGAGTAATTCTTAAGAGCAATGTTTTGCCACTTGCGCTTAAGCTTTTGTCATATTGGTTTTTTTATGTCCGAGGAAATGTCCAAGAATAATGTAAAGTGTTTCATGGACTAACATACATTGGCATGTGTTTAACGGAGTGGAAAAACAAAGTGAGCTTCTCAAAGAATACAACTTAAATGTCTTTTATTTTTGGACAATTCTCTAAAATACAAGATTTTTAGTTTTTATTCCAAAGATACCATCATTAGAGTGTTTTTATTCCTATAATACCATACATTCATTATTAAAATGAATTAAAATCTCTTTTAAATAATAGAATATTAAACCTTATATTGAAAATGTGGGACCCAAATATAGTTTTAAAATTTTTATTTGTAATTTATTTTCGTTGAACATATTTTTATACGAATATATGAGGTATTATTATTGGGAAATAAACTAATGATGATATTTTTGGAACAAAAAAACTTAATAGTGTGGTATTTTTAGGATATTTATCTTCCTTTTTATTGTACATGAGTTTATAATTTGAGAACTAAAATGTTGTTGGAGGATTTTGTTTTGGATGTTGAAAACTTGTTTAGTGCATGCATTGACTGGATTTTATTGATTGTGGTGGTAAGTGAGAGTATCAAACAGCACTTCTATTGACTTAATAAATTTTCTTAGGAAAAGAGGTAAATCCCCAAACGCAGGGTGTCTTGCGTTACAAGGAAAAAAGTATTTGATCTAATTATTAATTAAGAACATGCATGCTTAACGAGTGCGGCAATGTAAGGTTTTCCGGGGAAAATGATCGGAAAACAATCGTCGGCAAGGTCATTGATGACGTGGCAACAATCCTTGACCAAACGTAGAAGATGTCCTTTAGTGGCAGCTTTCACAGCATCCGCACAACCTTTAACCTTCTTGATTGACGAGAAGCAATCACCGGGAGTTGGAATCGGCGCTTGAGCTTCGGATTGATGATGACAAAGCAACGCCATGATCACAGATAAAAAGAAGAACATCACTGTGACGATCTGTTTTGTTCCCATTTTTGTTTTCTGGAGGAATTGGACAGGTTTTGTTTTAGATCTTGTAGTTGTAGTGTGTCTGAGAAGTTGAAAAAAGGAGTTTTAGGGTTCTTATAGAAATTGGACTTAGACTAAATATGATAATTTTGGTTAGTCATTTAATTGCTACAATTGAAGAATAATTATTTGGTCAGCATATTTACTGTTTTCAATACAGAATTATTTTAGTAATAAATTTATATTTTCTTTACAAATTTTTAGAAATCATATAAATTGAGTTGACTTTCATAAATTTATATTAAAAAAAATTATGAAAAAGAGAGAAAAAGAATGGTTTTTAGTAGAATTGGATTTTGGAATTTTTGAAAACCTTTAAAGGGAAATTCCAAAAGAAGAAAGATACAATGGTTTCTATGAATCCTCAGATAAGAATACAGATTTTATTTCTAAATAAAACTTACTTGTGAAACAATCTACTTAAAAATAGAGAGGTTAACTTACTTCTGAGTTATTGCAGAGAAGCAATGGATATTGATGAAAAATATCCAAATTGTTTTCTGGAGAAGCTTCACAAGAGAATCAACTTGATCTCCAAGAAGATCAACCTGCAAATTTTCTCAGTTTCATATGATTCACTAAAAAATCTCACAATCACAAACTGTTTTACTTCAGTCTCTGCCTTTGTAAGAACAAAAGCTGTTCTATAAACTGATTCTCTTTGCCTTAATTCTGCGATAATATCCATAGTTGAATCAATCTTTCTCTCCAAGTTTTGTAACCTCAAAAAAGAAACATAAGATCATTATAGTTAAGATTTCAACATAAAGTTTTGGTGATTGTTCTTAATAGCCATTTTTCTACTCACCTGAAAGTTACCATCTTTAAATGACTAACCAGAAAAGGAGCTTTGCAAGGTAATCACATGTCTTTTCTTTGTGATTCTACAGACCAAAGTTCTTCACTTTGGCCACATTTCGTAATACCCAATCGATGATTTTTGGATGTTGAAAACGTATTTAGTTCATGCTCGACTAGATTGTTGTATTGATTTTGGTAAGTGAGAAAATCAAACAGCAATTTTATTGATTTATAATATTTTCTTTAGTAAATAAGGTATTACCCAAACGCAGACGCAGAGTGTCTTGCGTTACAAGGAAAAAAGTATTTGGTCTAATAATTAATTAACAGCACATGCATCCTTAACGAGTACTGCAATGTCTGGTTTTCCGCTGAAAACAATCGGAAAACAATCGTCGATGAGGCCATAGATGGCGAGGCAACAATCCTTGCTCAAACCTTTATAATCTCCTTTAGTGGCAGCTTTCACAGCATCCACACAACCTTGAACCTTGTTTATTGACGACCAGCAAGCAACAGGACTTGGTTTCTGCGCCGCTTGAACTTCGGATTGATGATGACAGAGCAACGCCATGATCACACATAAAAACAAGAACATCACTTTGACGATCTGTTTTATTCCCATTTTTGTTTCTGAAAATGGACTAGTCTTTTTTTAAAGATCTTGTGTTTTTGTCTGAGTGGAATACATAAGATCTTGTGTTTTAAGGTTCTTATAGAAAATGGTGACTTGGACTACATAAGAGAATATTGGTGGGTCATTTAATTTTTACTAGTAATGTTACAAATGTATAACAACATACTTATCGTTTTCAATACAACAATATTTTGGTAATAAATTTAAAGTTTCTTTACAGATTTCTTAGTAACCATATATAAATTGAAGTTGACTTTCATAAATTTATATTAAAAAAGTTATGAAAAAACGAGGGAAAAAGAATGGTTGTAGTGGAACTGGATTTGGTATATTTTGAAACATTTAATTGATGGAAAAAGGGTTTCCCAAAAAAAAA
>Ga0041059_1001715_pt1 | contig 17106 bp, 17 predicted proteins | sample AraColnosormetaG_FD_56232 | JGI IMG/M metagenome (GOLD analysis project Ga0041059, IMG submission 56232) | Arabidopsis roots microbial communities from North Carolina, USA - Col MF nosort | ecosystem: Host-associated > Plants > Roots > Unclassified | place: USA: North Carolina | collected...
TTTTTTTTTCTTTCCCAGGAAGCAGTTTCTGATGCAGCAGGTGGAGATCTTGGAACGCTTGAATTCCTCAGAGGCAATGATCAGGTTGTCATTATATCCGTACCCTCTTTTCATTAGTGAGTCGAGTAGAATGATTAAGGATTTGAAACTTGGTTGCTAGATTTGTTAGAAGCCTGTTTCATCACCTTCATGGAGGTGTATTTTAGCCTACTTCTATGTGATATTGCTTTGAACATTCGATGCTTCTTCTTCATACACTTATCTTGTTACATTTCCATTTGTTATAGTTCCAACAATTACGCTCCATGGTCAATTCCAACCCCCAGATTCTGCAGGTGAGTGAATCTTAATCTTAGTCTGACTTTTTATTGCTTCTGAACATCTCACGATTTCATTGCTGTTTCTGTTACAGCCTATGCTTCAAGAGCTCGGAAAGCAGAACCCCCAACTTCTGAGGCTAATTCAAGAGAACCAAGCCGAATTTCTTCAGTTACTAAACGAGCCCTACGAAGGATCTGACGGGTTAGTACTATATACTGGAGATCGTTTTCTTGTTTGGGCCACTGGTTGAATCGCTAAATTAGTGATTGATCAGAGCAATCACGTCTATATGAATATATGTGATCCCATGACTCAATGCCTCTTATTAATTGCTTAAAACATTCAGGGATGTGGATATCTTCGATCAACCTGATCAAGAAATGCCCCACTCAGTCAACGTTACCCCTGAAGAGCAAGAATCAATTGAACGGGTACCTACACTTACATTCCTCACCACCATTATCTCAACATGTAATGCCATTTCTCATCCCTTCTAACACTTGCGTTAAACCTTTCTGATCAGCTTGAGGCAATGGGGTTTGATAGAGCAATAGTCATAGAAGCCTTCCTTTCCTGTGACCGTAACGAGGAATTGGCTGCAAACTATCTACTAGAGCACTCAGCAGATTTTGAAGACTGAGTTCCGAGCCTTTTAACCTGAACAAAGCACAAGATTTTGTTTTGTTTCTCCACCCCTTTTATCTGAACTGTTACTATGCTCAGAGAATCAAATGATTATATCTTACACCTCCATATTTACCTTGAAGAATAATCTGCGTTTTCCACACTGTAAACACAATTCATTGTGTTTCTCTCTACTGAAATGATTATTAACAATATGATATGGTTTTAAATAAATTGTGGTCATACTCGCATGTTGTGTGATTGTGATTATTCCAGCTCACAGGTATCCTTATTAAATCGATATTGTCTGGCTATATCATAGTGTTTATACACAAAGCACAAGAAACAATAAGCAATGTTACACAGTATCTCTCACTAAACATATTTTCTGGGAAACAAAAGATTTTCATCATGCTCTCTGCCATGCATCTCCTTCTTCATCACACCTTCCATTGTTCTGACTCCAGGTTGCATTTCACTCATTAGCAGCAGCAGCCGCAGCCTGTTTTAACAATAATCCATCCCTATTAATCAACACCTCTGCCTACTACTTCCAGAGACCTTTAGGTGTGTTAACTGCAAACTTATTTGCTACAAACGCAAGATGGATTATCACTTACCTGGTTAAGAGGATTATCTGGTGATTTCTTCCACATCTTCCATATCAAGTCCTTGTACTGTGTGTGAGTTAGACCTGGTTTCTCAGACTTGAGCCTTGGAAGTTCCACTTCTTCATATGCCTAAATCACAATCATAGAAACAACTCAGTATATAGATCCACCAGAATTTGGCTTTGCGTATCATGATCAATCTATCAAACAATTATCATTTCAACAACAGAACTCTCCTAATATATAACTTCAAAAATTCATACAAGAACAATCCGGATTGTCTGCTAATATGATCCACTACAAGGAGCAACTACTAATTTCCTCTATAATGACGGAATCTGAACATCAAACACAAGTGCTATGAATCAAGAAGCATTATAGCAAAAGGCACACGAGGTATACCTTAAAAGAAGCCTTGAGCCTCTTCTCCGGGTGTCGATCAACGGGCAGGTTATCTGACACAGTAATCCGTGCAAGAGCCTCGTCAACGGTATGTGCCTCGATGAGAGAATCATCGCGATTGGTATTGGTCACCAGAACCATCTTTTCATACTCATCTTCCCCTGCCATGCGAGTCTGTTTCTTCTTAGAGTCTTCTGCTTTCTTAGCCAGAGCCACTTGATCTTCCTCGCGTCTTCGGATGAGCTCAGCCTCTGTGACCTTAGGAACCGGCACAGTGACGCGATTCGCCTTCTTGTCTGGCTTTTTCAAAGCCTTCTCCAACTCTTTCTCCTCCTGCTCAGCCAGACGCTTCGCCTCCAATTTCTTAGCGGCGGTCTCTGCCTTCTTCTCCGCTTCCTCTTCTCGCTTCTTCACCGCTTTGGATTTGGGACCTTCCGCCTCGCGCCAGTATTGTTCCTCTTTCTCCCGAGTCTGACGATCCTTCTGCTCAGCCTCCGCGGCGTTCTTACGAGATTTGGCGACCTCCGCCTTGCTGTTCAGACCCATCTTCTTCGGCATATTCGATTCGCTGGGGTTAATTGATCTCTCTCGCTCTCTCGATTGTTGAATTCGCTTAGGGTTACGATTCAACTTTGTGTGATAGATAAGAAATGAATTAACCGTACCGCTCAGAGCTGAGAATTGACTGGTTCGATCTTAACAGCTTTGTTTGGTTAAGGCGGTGGCTCAAAAGCTGGGTCAACAACCGATCGATCATTTCATTTGTTAAGGTCGTTAACCGGGATTCTTTTTTTCAAAAATCCACTACAATCCCTTGTCCAAAGTTTAGAGGGCCGCTTAACGGTTCAACCAACTTAATCCGAGAAAAGCCCAAGTTTTGATGGAGTTTGGGAAATTTGAACTATTTTAAATTGGCAATAACCATAATTTAGTTTGCTTTGTAAAGTAATTGATCACACACTATAGACTTTTACTTCTCTTAGACATTAGGTTTTGATAGGAGGAGAATCTAGTGTATTTTTTTTTTTTTCACAAGAAACAACGTATGTAACAATTATATACACTTGATGCATATTCTTAGGAAGAGTTTGGACTTCGGAAATATTGATTTTTTACATGCAATGTTAGACATAGAACCTGATAAATTTGGAGTCTTAGACTAATCACTATAAAACATATATACAGTGATTGTCATTTGATTGAAACATCCGACCAGAGGCAAGAGACACGTTTCAGGTTCTATGTCAATTACGTGAACAATTCTTGCTAATACTAAATGTTTCAGTAAAATCAGATTTTTAAAATTTGAAGGGGCAGAAAACATTTAAAGAGTGATAAAGTGGCTCACGTGCAGTACCAAGCTGCGACCTCTTTCCAATATCTCTCTCTCTTTCTCTAATTCTTTTTGACTAAAAATAAGTACTTTTTTGAATAGTCAGTCTTAACGGGAGTGGAGTTAGTAAACACTTTTGTGCTCTGGTCTGTGTTCAAGTTTTGTCTCTTCTCAAACAGAGAATCCTAAACAGTTTACGAGATTCTTGATTGTCTCTACTCACTAATGTTTTGTAAAGATGTGATTTTTGCTTCTCTCTATCTTAGTCTTTTTTCTTGTTGATGTTGAAATGGAAGCTGTGAGTCTTTAAACGGGAATTTATTGCCGACCAAACCCCAGACAAAAAAACAGGTCTCTGGTAGATTCTATTTCTAACTATCGATTTTAAGAAAAAGGCTTTAACTTGTTTTGAAAGATTGGGGATTTGCAAATGGGTTTGTGTCATTCGAAAATTGATAAGACCACGAGGAAGGAAACCGGAGCTACAAGCACCGCCACTACTACTGTAGAGAGACAGAGCTCCGGGAGGCTGCGGAGGCCTAGAGACTTATACAGCGGCGGCGAAATCAGTGAGATTCAACAAGTCGTGGGTCGGCTTGTTGGCAATGGTTCTAGTGAAATTGCTTGTCTTTACACACAACAAGGCAAAAAAGGAACTAACCAAGACGCCATGCTTGTCTGGGAGGTTCGTGTTTCACTTTTTTTTTATTAGGGTTTTAGTTCACTGTGATGAAATGTTGGATTGTTTGATGTTTAGAAGCCTTTTTGTTATGCTGTTGCTGCTACAGTTACAATGCTCTTCTTGTTGCTATTGATGTTCTTCTTGTGATGTATTTTAGCTTTTTTATATCTTCTTCTTGTTTAACTTGTTACAGAATTTCTGTTCGAGAAGCGATACAGTGTTATGTGGTGTATTTGATGGACATGGTCCATTTGGTCATATGGTTTCAAAGAGAGTCCGAGATATGTTACCTTTCACATTATCAACTCAACTGAAAACGACCTCAGGAACAGAACAAAGCAGCTCCAAGAATGGCCTCAACTCTGCGCCTACTTGTGTAGATGAAGAGCAATGGTGTGAGTTACAGCTATGTGAGAAGGACGAAAAGCTATTCCCCGAGATGTATCTCCCTCTTAAAAGGGCTTTGCTCAAGACTTGTCAACAGATGGATAAGGAGTTAAAAATGCATCCAACCATCAATTGTTTCTGCAGCGGAACAACTTCTGTCACTGTAATCAAACAGGTGAAAGTCCGATCACCGGTTATTTACTCTATCATTGGCTCTGTTCAATGACTGTTTGGTATATATTCCTTTATAGGGTAAGGATCTGGTGGTGGGAAATATTGGTGACTCGAGAGCCGTTCTAGCCACAAGAGACCAAGACAATGCTTTGGTGGCTGTACAATTGACCATAGACTTAAAACCTGATTTGCCAAGTATATCTAGTCTCTTCTTTATGTTGTCACTATTGATCATCTTTGGAAACATAATCTGATTTTCTTCTCTATGTACTTGCTTTAGGTGAATCAGCAAGAATCCATAGATGTAAAGGTAGAGTGTTTGCCTTACAAGACGAGCCTGAGGTTGCGCGTGTGTGGTTACCGAACAGCGATTCACCTGGTTTAGCAATGGCTCGAGCTTTTGGGGACTTCTGCCTTAAAGATTATGGTCTAATCTCTGTCCCGGATATCAACTACCATAGACTCACTGAAAGAGATCAGTATATTATTCTAGCTACTGACGGGGTACACATTACTCTTCTTATTCTTCTCACTGGTTACTATCGAAATCTTTGGAGCTAAAGTGTCTCTAATGCTAGGTATGGGATGTTTTGTCGAACAAAGAAGCTGTTGATATTGTGGCTTCAGCTCCTAGTCGAGATACTGCAGCTCGTGCTGTAGTCGACACGGCGGTTCGAGCATGGAGGCTTAAGTATCCTACTTCCAAGAATGATGATTGTGCTGTAGTATGTCTCTTTCTTGAAGACACTTCAGCAGGAGGAACCGTGGAAGTTTCGGAAACCGTTAATCATTCTCATGAAGAGTCTACAGAGAGTGTCACCATAACATCAAGCAAAGATGCCGACAAGAAGGAAGAGGCTTCAACAGAAACAAATGAGACTGTACCGGTTTGGGAGATAAAAGAAGAAAAGACGCCTGAGAGTTGCAGGATTGAGTCCAAGAAGACAACACTCGCAGAGTGTATATCGGTGAAGGATGATGAAGAGTGGTCGGCGTTGGAAGGATTGACTAGAGTCAACAGTCTCTTGAGCATTCCTAGGTTCTTCTCTGGCGAGCTAAGATCAAGTAGCTGGAGAAAATGGTTGTGAGTCAACAAAACTCATAAATGATCAAATTAACAAAGAATCACTGATTTTCATTTCATGATTGGTTTTCTTTCCATTGATGACATAAAAATCGGTGTTTCCAAATGTCACAAAATGTTCGTTGCTTCATATAGCGAAGTCAGACAAGTTTTTTCTTGGAAGAACTCATAGATACATTTTTTTGTCTCTGCGTTCTATTTACTTGCTACCATATCTTAAATCTTTACGAAGACAGCAAGCTGCGAAAACTTTGCATCTACTTCTTAAGGGTTCTTGCAACAGAAGGGGAATCAGAGGAATGAGAAGTACACGCACATCAGGGGATAGACAAGTGCAAAAGAGTTCAAACTCCAAATGATCACACAAAATAGCAGATCATAAAAAAGACCATCCCTATGGAGTTCCTCTTTGTGATGATCATTACTGTGCCAAATAGATAACAAAACCAATATGCAAATTTACCAAGTAAAACTTAATCATTCCAAGTAACTCAACCTAAAATCCTTCGTCGTCCAAACTTGACAAACTCGGAAAGACCGAAGACCACAACCACTACTGACAATAGCAGTGTCATGCAAACACCAGTATCGATGCTCCTCTGCAACTCCTGTAATAAGGAACAAAACAGAGCAGATAAAGACCATGTAAGTCTTTAATTTTTATTATTTTCTAGGCATGCCTACCGCTTAGTCATTAGCTTAGTATATTACCTCTACGTCAGAGGCACTAACATCCACATGGTGGTCTAAGCGATCCTGTATAAAAGGAAAATACCAGCTGATTTGGTAAGACAAGGTAACCCAAATAAAGGCAGTAAACTAAAACCAATATGAGAAGCCGATGACATACGATAAGCCTTGTCTGCAAGCCAAGCTCCATATTCATAGCTAGAGCCTCGCGTTTTAGATGCATGACTCCTTTCTCCAACATCTCAAGTGCTTTGTCTTGTACTACTCGCAGAAAAAAAGAACATACTCAATAGAGAAACCAATACAGAATTCAATATCTGTATTATGTTCACTAGGATCAAACCAGCTTGCCTTTCATTGTAGTTCGTTGAAAGCCAACAATTTCTTGGTTATCCATGTCAATAACTCTGCTCATGATATCATCTTGCCCCAACAAGCTGCCAATATTGGAAAATTTTAACATGTCCAAAGCAGAGGCCATCTGATATGCTTTTGATCTCAGATCCTCAACCATATCCTTGCACCGGCTCATCTCTTTTGCTGAACTGTTTCAGTAAGTCACGTTTTCAGATTGATAATAAAAAACAAAGGAAGAAAAAGATCCATTCACATATCAAACATTAAACTTAAAAACTATCAAGTTTACATAGATTTTCCTTGACTTTCAGCAAGAAGATTCTTTAGAGTCTGAACTCCGTTTGCCAAAATGGTGATCTTTCTTCGCATATATGAAGCATGACCTCGAGCATAAGATGATGTTTCCGCCAATGAACTTCTTTCTAATATCATTCCATCAATCTCCTCTGAAAGTTTTATAGCCTCATTGTGTTTTCTCTTCCACGAATTACAGAAAGAAGCCATTGACCTGATTCCTACATGACCAAAAAGGTTGATCAAATACAGAGAACTTTTTTAACTTGACAAAGGATGTATAATTGTATATACAAGAACAACAACAAAAATTTAACTAGCTTACAAGAATATTGGTATTAGCACATGCATTAAGGGAAGATCGGAGCAATTAAGCAACATATATATCCCCAAAAAGAGAATCCAATTGCTCACGAAGGACCTTTAGATTAATCCATCATTCTCATGGAGAAAGAGATCAACCTGCTGAGTGTTGACTTTGTAGCCACGCAACCAGACGGTAGTTTCCGTCGAATGAAGAGAACTTCTAAATACGAGGCCGTTTACTTATATGATCGTAGAAAGTTAGGCGTTGACAAATCATTTAAGAATGAAAGAAACAGTACACACATATAAAAAAATGAAGTATCAAGCAAGAATTTTGGAAAAGAAATTCCAGTGATGATGACATGAAATATCGGTGTTTTTTAAATGTACCACAATATTCTTCTTATAGCGAAACTAAGACAAGTTTCTTCGTGGAAGATCTGACAAATATTTTTTTTTGTCTATGCATTTTACTCGCTATACCACTTCTTAAAATTTTTATGAAGCAGCAAACTGTGAAAACTGCACACATTATATATTGTGTTAAAAGCATTATTTACTTCTTAAGGGTTCTTGTTGGATATAAGATATTGAGGTTTGACTTGTTGGATAAGACACAACTGTTACCAAAGGTTATTCACGGTTTTGTTATGTAGAAAACTATATAAGTGCCAGTGTTGTCTTAATATGTAAAGTCGTCGAGTAAATAAACGAATAGTTTCAGATCATTAATATTGCTCGTGTGTGTGTCTCTCTCTGGTCCAAGTCTTCTCTTTTATCGTACAAGAAGCAATGGCTTCTAACATGAAATAAGAGCATAAAACCAACAAGCTAAGATCAAGTCAACAAAACTCAAAAAATGATCAAACAAAGAATCACTGATTTTCATTTCATGATTGGTTTTCTTTCCATTCGTGACATTGAAAATCGGTGCTAACAATTGTCACAAAAACGCTCATTGTTTCATATAGCGAACTCAGACAAGGTTCTTCTTGGAAGAACTTATAGATACATTTTCTGTCTCTGCGTTTTTCTTAGTTGCTACCATTTCTTAAATCTTTATGAAGACAGCAAACTGCGAAAACTGCACACATTTTATATACTTCTTATTTCTTAAGGGTTCTTGCAACAAAAGGTGACTCAGAGGAATGACAAATCCAAGCACATCAGAGTCAAAGGATAACACAAAATGTCATAGCATCCTGCATATCAGAGTCAAAGGACCAGACACATTAAGCTAATGACTCACCACACTATTGTTTGAAAATATTTAAGCTCGAATATGTATTACCCTTACGCCAGAGTCACTAACATCCACATGGTGGTCTAAGCCATCCTGCATAAAAGAAAAATCCCAGATTTTGTAGCTCAAGAATTCCCAATCAAGACAGTAAAAAAATAATGAAAAGCCAAAGACATACGATAAGCCTTGTCTGCAAGCCAATCTGCTCATTCATAACTAGCGCATTGTGTTTTACACGCATGACTGTTTCCTCCAACATATCAAGTGCTTCGTCATGTTCTACTCAAAGAATAAAAAAAAAACATACTCAATAGAGAAACCAATACAGAACTCAACATCTGTATTATGTTCACTAGGATAAAACCAGCTTGCCTTTCATAACTTGTCGGTGTAATCCAACAATTCCTTGGTTATCCAAGCCAATAACTCTGCTCATGATATCATCTTTTTCTGGCCTCAGCAAGATGTCAATATTGGAAAATTTTAACATGTCCAATGCAGAGGCCATCTGATTTGCTTTTGATCTCAGATTCTCAAACGTACCCTTGCGCCGGCTCATCTCTTTCCCTGAACTGTGTCAGTAAGCAAATGTTAAGATTGATAATAGAAAAAAGGAAGAAAAAGATACATTCACATATCAAACATTAAACTTAAAAATTATCAAGTTTACATAGATTTTCCTTGACTTTCAGCAAGAAGATACTTTAGAGTCTGAACTCGGGTTGCCAAAATGGTGATCTTTCTTCTCATCGATGAAGCATGACGTAGAGCATAAGATGATGTTTCGGCCAGTGAACTTCTTTCTAATATCATTCCATCAATCTCCTCTGAGAGTTTTAAAGTCTCATTCTGTTCTCTGATCCATGAATCACACAAAGAAGCCATTGACTTTGATTAATCCTACATAATCAAAAATCCAATACAGATCACTTTCAGACAACTTTTAACTTTACCAAGGATGTATATAAATGCAACAATAAGAACAACAAAAATCCAACTAGCTTACAAGAAGCAACAACTTCGATAATGGTATTGGCACATGTATTAAAGGAAGATCGGAGCAATTCAGCAACATATATATCTCTAAAAGAGAATCAAATTGCTCACCAAGGACCTTTAAATAATACATCATTGTCATTGAGAAAGAGATCAACTTGCTGAGTGCTGACTTTGTAGCCACGCAGCCAGACGGCAGTTTCCTTCGAAAGAAGACATCTTCTAAATACGAGACCATTACTTATATGATCGTAGAAAGGTAGGCCTACGTTGACAATTCTTGGCGAAATAAAAAAAGGAACATGCATTACACTATCTCTTGTTTTGCCTCTTACAAATGTAGAGATTAAGAAACAGTACACATGTATAAAATGAAGGATCAGATACGTATTTTGCGAATTTTGTTTCCAGTGATGATGATATGAATATTGGTGTTTTACAAAATTTCCACAATGTTCTTCTTATAACAAACTCAGACAAGTTTCTTCGTGGAAGATTCTACAGATAATTTTTGTTTTTTTGTCTCTGTGTTTGACTTGCTACCACTTCTTAAATCTTTATGAAGACAGCAAAGAGCAAACTGTGATAACTGCACACATTATATATTACTTAAAGGGTTTTGGTAACAGAAGAGAAATGAAAAGCTCAGCCACAAATGTGGAATGAGGAAATACATTGCAACCATTCACATAGAGAGTAGAGGCCAGTGGACCTACAGAGGAACTTATAAGTTGTCTGATGTTGGTATTACATATACTTAACCAACATCCATATTACAACAGCAAGACCGACGATCCCCAGCACTGACAAGAGCATTGACATGCAAGAGCAACCACTTCTCATATTCTTGTTCATGACAGCAAGGCTCTTCTGCACTCTCTGTAATAAGATAACAGATCAATGTCTTTAATTAGCCATTAGCTTAAGCATAATGTGGTTCTTGGTTGAGCAAACCGAAAACAGATCACCATTACATCAGTGTTACTCCTAATGAAAGTATGGATCAACTAAAGCTTGGGATTCACCAAAGTAATTAGTTTGTTGAAATATTTAAGAGTTGAAGCATATATTACCCTTAAGCGAGAGTCAGTAACATCCACATGGTAATCTAAGTCATCCTGCATAAAGGAAAATCCAAATGTGTTAGTATCCGAAAATTCAAATCAAAGGCGAAAAAATGAAAAGCTAGTGACATACAATAAGCCTAGTCTGCAAGTCAAGCTCTTCACTAACAGCCAGAGCAATGTGTTTTGTGCTCATGACTGTTCCCTCCAATTGCTCAAGTCCTTCGTCTTGTTCTACTCACAGGAAAATAAAACATTCAATAGGAAAAAACAAATACAGAAATCAACATCTGTATTACGTTTACTAGGATAAGAGAGGTTTTACCTCTCATAACTTGTCGTTGATATCCAACAATTCCTTGGTTATCCATGCCAGTAACTCTGCTCATGGAATCATCCGGCTTGATATCTGGCCCGAGCAAGCTGTCTCTATTGGCAAAGTTTGACATGTTCAAAGCATTCGCCATCTGGTTTGCTTTTGACCTCAGATTCCCTACCATATCCTTTCGCCGATTCATCTCTTTCTCTGAACTGTGTCAGTAAGTAATAATTCAGATTAACACTAACCTTAAAGGTGTCTAATTTACAGATTTAAGCAATTAGGATTGGACTAGTAAATGGCTTACATAGGTTTTCCATGAATTTCAGCAAGAAGAGACTGCAGACTATCTAATTTGTTACCGAAAATGGTGATCTTCCTTCGTATAGCTGAAGCACGACGCTGAGCATCAGGCCCTGTGACAGCCGATGAACTTCTTTCTGATATCATTCCATTAATCTCCTCAGAGAGTTTTAAAGCCTCGTTGTATGCTCTCATCCATGAATCCGATGAAGACGCCATTATTCCTATATAATTAAAAGCTAATCAAAGCCTGGATCACTTCCATTGAAATTTTAAAATGATCAAGGATATATACGTAAGATCCAACAGAAACAACAACAAAGATCTACAAATTGAGACAAAAACGCGGCCTTTGACTACAATTTTGAGGCACAAGGCTCAAAATCTGAAATTTACAGGATCATGAAGTCCATTATCAGGGGAAGATCAGAGAGATTCAGTAACAGATATAATCCCTCATCAATGACTCGGATTGACAAAAATAACATCGTTTAAAGGATCGAATTGCTTACCAAATTATTTCTCGGACCTTTGTATTCTTCAATTTGTCCGAGCTCGTACCATGTAAGAGATCGGCTTATTAAATGTTGAGTCTGTAGTCGCCGGAATCACCGTGAATCGGAGGAGAATGATTCAACCTGTCACGCACCGGGTAGCAGGGCCCGTCGCAAGAAAGATGAGATAAAGACGAAGCTGAAATAAAACGACGCGGTTTTAACTTGTTATCTTGGAAAAGTTATGGGTTAAATTAGTTATTTAAGAAAGTATGCGTTAAGAAGCAGAAAGAACATATAAATGAAGGGATCAATAAAGAATATTTAAATTTTCGACCCATTATAATGGATCTATCCATCTCATGCCTGTTTCTTCCGTCTCCTCTCTTCCTTGCCAGAATCCTGAGTTTCTCTCTGACTGTGCTTAGTTCCATCATAACTATATCGTTCTGATTGCAGTTTCCGTTTCGATTATCGTTAATGGTGTTTTTGTTTCCGGGAAAGTGATAAACTTTGAAGCGCGATTTTGGTGTTCTAAAGCAAGTTCGAGAAGGGGATCAGAAGATACATTTACAATCTCTCGAGTACGATTCGGTTCATGTAAGTGTTAGCTCTCTTGTTCTTCCTTCACAAAGTTGAATCTAAATCTCAATCCTTTACCTTTTCTCTTCAAAATCATGTTTTGTCTTAAAACATTGAATGTTGATTATTGATTGAATAAGTCTGATCGTTAGTGGCTGAAACTTGTTTTCAGGGAATCAATCGAGCAGTCTATAATCCCAGGTTTGCCTGATGATTTGGCTTTGAGATGCATAGCGAAGCTTTCTCATGGGTATCATGGAGTGCTCGAATGTGTTTCCAGAGGCTGGAGAGATTTAGTTCGTGGTGCTGATTACTCGTGCTATAAAGCTAGAAATGGATGGTCAGGGAGCTGGTTGTTTGTGTTGACGGAACGTTCTAAGAATCAGTGGGTTGCTTATGATCCTGAAGCTGATCGATGGCATCCATTGCCTAGAACTAGAGCTGTTCAAGATGGTTGGCATCATTCTGGTTTTGCGTGTGTTTGTGTTTCCAATTGTCTTCTTGTGATTGGGGGTTGTTATGCGCCTTCGGTGTCATCGTTTCCTCATCAGAAGCCTGTTGTCACTAAAGATGTCATGCGGTTTGATCCGTTTAAGAAACAATGGAAAATGGTTGCTAGTATGCGAACACCACGGACTCACTTTGCTTGTACTTCTGTCTCTGGCAAGGTTTATGTTGCTGGAGGTCGTAATTTAACTCATTCCAGGGGAATCCCATCTGCTGAGGTTTATGATCCTGTCGCTGATAGGTATTTTTTCCCACACTAATGTGGTTTATATTCTCGTGTAGGATAGAACTGGCATATTTAACCCCACAATGTACTCTTTTTGTTTTTTTCTATGATGGGTCAAGATATAGTTTTAAAAGTTTTCTCATGTTTCACCTGAAAAGCTATCAAACTGGAGTATGACATAGTAGTATTGCAGGTGGGAGGAATTACCAGCAATGCCTAGACCACAGATGGACTGCTCGGGGTTATCGTACAGAGGCTGCTTTCATGTTTTAAGTGACCAGGTGGGATTTGCAGAGCAAAATTCATCTGAAGTTTTTAATCCACGAGACATGACTTGGTCCACTGTGGAGGATGTCTGGCCTTTCTCTAGAGCCATGCAGTTTGCTGTTCAGGTGATGAAAAATGATCGGGTGTATACTATTGTAGATTGGGGAGAAAGCTTGATCAAGACTAGGGATACAGATGAAGGGGAATGGTACAATGTTGGTTCAGTTCCTTCTGTTGTTCTTCCTAATCATCCGAGAGAGTTAGAAGCCTTCGGTTATGGGTTTGCAGCTCTAAGGAATGAACTCTATGTTATAGGAGGTAAGGTCCTTAAATGGGAAGAATCAGGGGCAGGGAGATTTGACATTGTGAGATTGCCTGTTGTGAGGGTATGTAACCCTTTGGATAGACCTCTGAATTGGAGAGAGACCAAACCAATGTGCATTCCAGCCGGTGGGTCGATCATTGGTTGTGTATCCTTGGAAGAATCTTCTCCCCCTTAACCAAGGTGATAGAATCTTTCTTGATGTATAAAATTGGTATGTTCAATTCTTTGATTGTTGCATCGTGAGATGTAAAAGTAGTTAAAAGGAACCATGGAAAGCACTTGGTTGTCATTGATATCTTCTGTTGTCTTTTTACAAACAAGTAAGTTCACGTTGTTATATGATCATTTCTTTTACAGAAGTGTCGTTTGGCTTATGTACAAAAATAAGATAGACTGAAATTTAGCATATCTTTTTTTTTTCATGCTTGCATGGAAACTCCAATTATAGCCATAAACTTAGCTGTGTGTTAGTTTGCAGTTGATTATGGTTGCGTATTTTCCAATAAGGGTTTCTGACACTCTTTAAATTATTTTCCAATAATATTCATGGAATCAGTGTGTTCCTTCTCTGAGTAAGACCTTGGTCCCACTGTGAAAGTGGAAGCTTTTGCTGTAATACTCACTGCACAGACATCTGGACACTTGAGGCTAACTGGAAACCGTGAGGGTGAAAACAGTTGTTTTAAAGGGAAGTAGTTACCGAAGAAGTCAACCTATAATGCATTTATCTTCCAGGTAAAGGCTTCCACTTTTATGTGAATGAGTTCAGTTTGTCATCCTATGATATGATTACTGCAAGAAGGTTACCGGCCGTGGTCAGGCCATTACTGTCACTCATATTTGGAATTAAACTTGTACATAATAAGATTCATGTTATATCTCAGTGTATTTGAGTGTTAGTGATTGTTATGTGTTCATTTGACCTACACCAAGGTGTATCATGTGTATAGACCAAACACTTGAATGATAAATTAAGAGTGATACAAATAGTTTGCTTCTTTTTTAGTCTCGTTTTTGTCCTTGATTTGCTACATATAATTAAAGTCTTATAAATTTCGTATAGAGGAACTATTAGATGAAATTACGGAGTACAATCACACGAGCAATAAGACTTTCAAGTTTGATTGGATATCATTCTATATTGAAGTATTATATATTGGAAGGTGAAGAGTATTACTTTTCCAGTCACTGTGTCTTGTGAGGCATTAGTGGTTTTGTGTCCAATGAGAATGAGCTGTTTTCAACGACTATGTTCGGAGAAGAGTAACTAAGTGACATAGACTCCGGCATTGCGATCTGGATGTGTGCATGCTCTTCACCATTCTGTGCTTGGCTTTGAGTACCTTTTCTCTTAGATTGCATCCTATCTAGTTCAATAAATACGTCTCTCATGGTAGGGCGATGTTCTGAGTTCAAGCTCAAACACCTTCTTGCAAGTTTGGCTACTGCAAGGACCTCTTCTCGATCACATTCCTCCTTGATGCGAGCATCGAGAATTTCATGAAGTCTGTCATTTCTCATGGCTTCGAGGAAGTAAGCACCCAACATTCGGACTTCTTGCCGTCTCAGAAGGGAGACAGGTTTCTCTCCGGTTAAGAGCTCAATGAGCAAAACCCCAAAGCTGTAGACGTCACTCTTCCCTGTGAAGTGGTTTGACTGAAGGTACTCTGGGTCTACATATCCAATTGTTCCTTGTACAATTGTTGTCAAGTGAGTATCATCTATAGCAACAGATCTCGAGATTCCAAAATCTGACACTTTTGCACGGTGCTTTTCATCCAATAAGATATTTGTTGACTTGACATCTCTGTGATAAATGGGGATAGAGACGGCTGAATGCAGGTAGGAGAGGGCATCGGCGACTTCACAGGCGATGCAGAGACGGACTTCCCAACTCATTGGGAAATCCTCTGATGGGTTGTGAAGATGATCGAAAAGGTTACGGTTAGGAATGAACTCATACACCAATATAGGTACTTCTGTCTCAAGACAACATCCTAAGATCTTGACAACATTTCGGTGGTTAATCTGTGACAAAAGGATGATCTCATTGATGAATTCCTCAAGATTCTCTTCTTTCAATGCTTTGGACTTCTTGACAGCGACGATCATCCCATCTTCCAACATTCCTTTATAAACTGTACCCTGCCCGCCTTGCCCCAGTATTCTGCTCGCATTGAATCTATCTGTTGCATTCTCCAGGTCATTGGAGCTGAAAACTTTGGTTCTATTTACACTTCCGTGAAGGAAGGATGTTTGTTGCTGCAACAACAAACCTCCATTTCTTTGGAAGAACTTCCTCTTCTGCTTGGCTACTTTCCGCTTTCTATTAGCCTTGCATAGCAACCACATACCAAAGATCAGGAGCAACAATCCAGAGCTTAGAGTTCCACCTGCATTGTAAGTTGATCTTTTCACTTTCAATCTAAAAAGGCTTATGCAGAAACATTATATAACTTACTTAAAATGGCTGGCCAAGTTTTCTCACATCTATATGATCCGAGAACATTCACACACTTTCTCTTTCCACATTTATTTAGATGTGGATCTCTGCATTCATCAATGTCTACGGACACAAAAATTCCAAACTTCACATAAGGTTATATAGTACACTCAAGCCCTCTATTCAAAGAAGTTAATAGGTACCTTGGCATCCGCCAGGTATGTAGGGATTTCCTTCGTAACCATTGTGACACGAACATTGATAGCTATCTTCGAAAAATGTATTGCCTTTGCATAGTACACGCTTTGAAGTCATGTAGGAAAGATCAAGACGCCATTCTAGCTCTATTGTTGTATATTCACTGTACTCCATTAATTCGGGAGGAGTAAACAAGGACCCTGACAATGTGAATTGAGTCAAGAAGGCAACCTGACATCCTTGTTTATTTGGTTCCAGTTTCTCTACGGTTGCATCAAACACTTGAAGTTGAAGAAGAGGTGGTATAGTCATCTGGCAGCATTTGTAACCAACACAACTCGTGTTAGCTCCTTTGTAAGACCGTATCTCATTTCCACATGTCGTCTCACATCCCACGATTTGTAACCCTGTGACATTCATGAACGCCTTGTTGTTGCATCCAACAGCTGTGAACTTATTGTTTTCTGATATGAAGAATGGGCTGCCCTTCAAATTCAAAGACGATGATGAATAACCATCTCTGTTGGGACAACCTGAATGTTTCAATGGACTCTGGATGTAGAATTTGTTGTACACCGATATGGAGAAAGGGTCTCCAAGGTTGAAGGAAGTAACTGCTCGTCGGATCCTTGGCAACAAAAGTATCGGTTGTTGGTCTGATGAGCTTTTGCAGACAATCTCGAACCATTTGTTCTTGTAACAACCTTTGCCTATCCCAAAAGGGTAAGGAACACTAACATTTCCGCAATGGTCACTGCAATTACGAAGTGCAAGAGGAAAAGTAGAAGCAGCTGCGTATTCACAGATTCGCAACAGAAGCATAACAACAAGGAAACGTTTCACATCAACACCCATTTGCTCTCTCTCTCTCTCT
>Ga0041059_1001716_pt1 | contig 17104 bp, 14 predicted proteins | sample AraColnosormetaG_FD_56232 | JGI IMG/M metagenome (GOLD analysis project Ga0041059, IMG submission 56232) | Arabidopsis roots microbial communities from North Carolina, USA - Col MF nosort | ecosystem: Host-associated > Plants > Roots > Unclassified | place: USA: North Carolina | collected...
AAAATAGTACTATAAGATAGCCAAACAAAGACTACTAAACACAGTTGACAAAAAAAAAAAACCCATAGAAGCTTATAATAGATAATTCAACCGCCAGTTTCACCAAACCAGTCAATAGCAGATAGTAATTGAGCCTTATGATCGAATCAGTAACACTAGCACACATTCAAAGGAATCCACAGAAACAATTTTCCAGCACACAAACGAAGATCGGTATAGTGAAAATCTGAATAAACTCAAAAAAGGCTAAATCTGGTACCAACCACAAAACCAGATCGGAATTATCAAAAGCAAAGACTGAATCAAAGAGAAGAGTAAAAAAGAGGAAGAGAGATTAAACCCTAGAACACGAAGGAATCGATGAATTGGTGGTGGTAGATGAAGCTTTGGAGATCACAGGCATCCTCTATATATCTCTTCTCTCTGATTCTTCAGATAGAAACGAGAGGATATGATTGTGGTACCTTTGAAGAGGCCTCCTTTGAGAGATATTGCGCGTAGATAGAAGAAACTCAGAATTACTCGCCTGAGCTGTGATGACGAGTCTGCGACTTCGACAGGAAACAACGTCAGAGCTAAAGAGACAGCTTTTACTCTTTTTTTTTCTTTAGTATTTTGTTTTATTTTATTTGTTTTTGCTTTTTATTTATTTAGCTCAACTACTAAATCCCATCAATAAATTGTTCCGTGCTATCTCATATAATTCATACAAATATTTGACCACGGTTTATTATTTTCTTTATTTGAATTGGGTAATAAAGTTGTTACCATATGCTCTGTTATTATTTATTAAAGTTGTTTTTGCTGTAACGGTAATTTGTTACTTTTTTACTTGTTTTGCTCAAATTATATTCCCTTTTGAAGCCATGAAACAAACATTTCCTTTAGGATAAACGCAAAAAAATAGAAAAGATTTCCTTTGGTCAATATTTGCTCATTTGGTTAAGGTCAATTTAGATTAAACGCTTGCCTTGATCATTTGGGTTTTTATAGAATATATAAAATTTATCTTATCAAGTAAGAAAAAAAAAAGCATTAATTATATCAGTTATCATAAATTGAAACTTTTAACATTAGTTGATAATATCTAGATTCTGGGATGTGTATATTTAGTTTGTTGAGATTCTTTTATAATCATTATCTTTTTTCTTTATCTCAATTGAAAGTTGAAGAAAATATATAGAGTTCAATACCAAAATAGTTCGGTAAGAATTGTGCATATCTCTATCTTATTGACAACGAACCATTTGTATTTATTGTATAGAACCTCACTTTCAAATATATGATTGGCTTATGTAGTTGGTTAACATTTAATACATCTTTTTGACAATTCATATGTTTTTAAAAAAACTTCAAAGCATTCCTTCGACCTTTCTTGCATTTTTCTTTACATGAGAGACATGTTTTATCTAACAAAAAGGACATAATAGTGTGTATTTTCCTAAAGGTAATTAAGTTTTTCTTAATTCAGAACTTTAGATTAAAAAAATCGAACGCATTAACAAGTATCATTGGTGACCGACATGTGCTTATTCTCAATTAAATTAGTAATTGAATAAAATTACCAAACCAAAACCGGTTTTCAGACACGCAACTGAAAGCCGTCGATATTTAAAGGGTTTATCAGAAGTCAGAAATCTAGCACGACAGACAAAACATAAAAGATGGAGGAAAAAAGAGAAAACACTAACTCGATCTACATAGTTCCCGAGCTATTGGAAGATATTTTCCTTCGATTGCCTTTGAAATCAATCCTGAAATTCAAAACCGTATCAAGACAATGGAGATCAATCCTGGAATCCAAGTTGTTCGTGGAGAGGCGCGGGAATCTTCAAAAGCACCACCGGAAAATCCTAGCTGCTTACAACTGCAACTACTTTATGCGGCCGAGTATCTTCCCTGAGTCTCGTTTCGAAGGGGACGAAGAGATCGTTTATCTACACTGCGACGCCGCGCAACCCTCGATGACTTGCGACGGTTTACTCTGCATCACCGAACCTGGTTGGTTTAACGTTTTGAACCCATCCGCTGGACAACTCCGGCGATTCCCTCCCGGCCCAGGTCCAGTAAAAGGTAAAATCTAACATTATAGTTGTTTGTTTCTTGCAGTGAAAGAAATTAAAAATATTTACAACTTGCAGGACCGCAGGAAAATTGGCTATTGGGATTCGGTAGAGACAACGTTACGGGCAGGTATAAAATAGTGAGGATGTGTTTTCATGATTGTTATGAATTTGGTATTCTTGATATTGAAACTGGTGTATGGAGCAAACTGAGGTCACCTCCTCATAATATGCTTCCGGGAAGTAAATCGGTGTGTGTGAATGGATCAATCTACTGGTTACAAATTAGTGCGGGTTACATAATATTAGCTATGGATCTTCACGAAGAAAGCTATCATGGTGTCCACCACCTTCCGGCTACGTGGGTCACGCAGGAAACCCAGTTAGTGAACCTTGAGGACCGTCTAGCCATGGCCATGACCACCAACGTTGGGCCTGAATGGATACTAGAGATCTGGAGCATGGATATAGAAGGAAAAGGATGGAGCAAGGGTTACTCGTGGAGCAAGAGTTACTCCATAAGTTTAGCCCATGGAGTTGGTTTTTCCTGGCCATGGCAGAAAAGGTGGTTCACTCCTGTGTGGGTTTCTAAGCAAGGGAATCTTCTCTTCTACGATAATCACAAGAGGCTATTCAAATATTATTCAGGAACAGATGAGATTCGTTGTCTCTCCTCTAACATCTGTGTTATATCTTCTTATGTTGAAAATTTGGCCCCACTTCCGTTAAAACCAAGCCATACGCATCATGATCTTGGGAATTCGAATTCCAAGTTCAGCACGTCCAGATGCCACTTGTTTCCGACGCGAGGTTCTTGGATATCCAAAGTTTTGTTTACCTCTATACTATTTGGGTATATCTGCTTACCTCTCTAGAAGTTTACTTATTTAGTATCAAACTATTGTTGTGGTTCTAAAATCTTGCTATATTTTTAAAGTTAATTCAATTAATTGTTGCTTTTATAGTTTACTCTACTATTTTATTAAAGTTATAATGTTAAGATCCGTAAGTAAACATTGTTTAAGCATTAATTAGATTATTATCAACATTGTTTATTTATGAGAAATCCTAATATCAACTATCATAAATTGAAACTTTTATACATTAGTTGATAATATCTCGATGATATTAAATATGATGTGTATATTTTAGTTTGTTGAGAATCTTTTATATAATCATTACCTCTACTGAAAGATAAATAAACCAAAACAAAAATCAGTTTGTTCAATACTAAAGTTTATTTCAGTTCAGTAAGAGTTGTGCCTATCTTATTGACAACGAACCCCCCCTTGTATTATTTGTATAGGACCTAACTTCATACCCATTTTTCAAATATATGATTGATTGCCTTATGTAGTTGGTTAACATTTAATACATTTTCTTGACAATTCATATTTTTGAAAAAACTTCAAAGCATTCCTTCAGGCTTCAACCAAGCTCTTTTATTTCTGAAATCACTTTCCTTGCATTTTTACATGAGAAGACATGTTTTATTTAACCAAAAAAAAGGGACATAACATTTGCTAGTTTGTATTTTCGCTCACACTTGTTGCCGTTAACCTTTTTCCTAAAGGTAATTAGTTTTTCTTCGTTTAGATAAAAAAAAATTTGGAACGCATTGAGATGTGAATTACAAGTCATAATTGGTGACCGACATGTACTTTTTCTCAAATAAATTAATTGAACGAAATTACCAAACCAAAACCGGTTTTCAGATATACACTTAAAGTCGATATTTAAGGGTTTATCAAAAGTCAGAACCACGACGACAGACAAAACATAAAAGATGGAGGAAGAAAGAGAAAACACTAACTCTATCTACATAGTTTCCGAGCTACTTGAAGAAATTTTCCTTGGATTGCCTTTGAAATCAATCCTCAAATTCAAAACCGTCTCAAAACAATGGAGATCAATCCTGGAATCGAACTTGTTCGTGGAGAGGCGTAGAACTCTTCAAAAGAACCACCCGAAAATCCTGGCTGCTTATAACTGCGACTACTGCACGCGGCCGGGTATCCTCCCTAAGTCTCAGTTCGAAGGGGACGAAGAGATCGTTTATCTTCATACCGACGCCACGCAACCCTCGATGACTTGCGACGGTTTAGTCTGCATCACCGAACCTGGTTGGTTCAACGTTTTGAACGTCTCCACCGGACAACTCCGAAGATTTCTACCCGGTCCAGATCCAGGTAAATTCTAATATTATACTTTCTCCGTCCCATAAAAATTGATTTTTTAGAAAAAAATAGAAGTTTTACATTGGAAATGTAAAACTTAGAACAGTTGATTTATTTTAACCTTCATTAAATAATTAAATAATAATATAATATACTTTTTAAAGTGTGTTAAAAAATAAAATTATCACTAGACAATATTTCTTAAAAAAATGTAAAATTTCTAAAAAAGATCCATCATGGTAAAGCGCAGTAAAAAAAAAATATTTTTACAACTTTCAGGACCGCAAGCAAATTGGCTCTTGGGATTCGGTAGAGACAAAGTTACGGGCAAGTATAAAATAGTGAGGATGTGTTTTCATGATTGTTATGAATTTGGGATTCTTGATATTGAATCTGGCGAATGGAGCAAACTGATGTCACCTCCTCATATAATGCGAGTGGGAAGTAAATCGGTGTGTGTGAATGGATCAATCTACTGGTTACAAATTAGTGTGAGTTACATAATACTGGCCTTGGATCTTCACCAAGAAACGTTCAATGGTGTCTACCACCTCCCGGCTACGTGGGTCACGCAAGATACCCAATTAGTGAACCTTGAGGACCGTCTAGCCATGGCCATGACGACCAAAGTTGGGCCTGAATGGATACTAGAGATCTGGAGCATGGATATAGAAGAAAAAGGATGGAGCAAGCGTTACACATGGAGCAAGGCTTACTCCATAAGTTTAGCCCATAGAGTTGTTGTATCCTGGCCATGGCAAAAAAGGTGGTTCACGCCGGTATCGGTTTCTAAGCAAGGGAATCTTGTCTTCTATGATAATCACAAGAGGCTGTTCAAATATTATTCAGGTACAGATGAGATTCGTTGTCTCTCCTCTAACATTAATGTTATATCTTCTTACGTTGAAAATTTGGCCCCACTTCCGTTAAAACCAAGCCATACGCATCACGATCTTGGGAATTCGAATTCCAAGTTCAGCACATCCAGATGCCACTTGTTTCCGACGCGAGGTTCTTGGATATCCAAAGTTTTTAGAAGGAATGTTTTGTTTACCTCTCTAGTAGTAGTTGGTTATATATACTTACCTCTCTAAGAGTTTACTTATTTAGTATCAAACTATTATTGTGGTTCTAAAGATCTTGTTATGTTTTTAATGCTAATGAATTTAATTGTTTGCTTTTATAGTTTACTCTCTACTATTTTATTAAGGGAAAATTAGAAATAAAGGGGGTCTAAAAAAGACTTTGACCATATACACAATTTTATTCAAGTTATAAACTAAATATACTTTTTTGGTAAATTAATGAAGAACTGTTAGATTAGAAGTTGGCTTACTTTGGACGTTCATCGTTGAGGGTAAAGGAGTATAAGAAATAACCAGTTGCATCCTCAACATCATACAAACACGGGTTGATAATGTGTGATATGACTTATTATTATGCGATTACTAGGGGATTACTGGTATATACTATATCCTTTAAGATAAGGATGTTTTGCAAAACCTTTTTAAAACTATAATAATCAAAACGTACATTCGAGACAGTAACAACATTGAGTGGCCAAAGAAAAATTATTTGCTACCTTAAACTAAATTGGAATCAAATCTATGTAAATCGGATTTTTGCAAGAATATGCTACAAATCCGATTTTCTCTTGAAAGTTAAACTGGAAACAGAAAAATAAATTGAACTAAAATCATATAGTTTTATTTAAGAAAACAAAAAATGGAATAAAGAAAATACAAAGGAAAATGCAACTGCTAAAATCACTAAACAAAAATAAAATTGACCCAAGAAAAATAAGCAAAATAAGTGGTACTAAGTAGGTATTGAACTCCGAACGTAAGGTGTGGAATAGAGAGTCTAGCTGAGCTAAATGATTTTATACTGCTACTGTTATTAGCTAACTTTTAACAAGGAGTATTATGCTGTGGGTCTGCCCCTATCACCTCTTCCTGGCGAATTTGCCATTAAGGCAAATAGCAAAATAGGCGAATAGAGCGAGTACGGGAGTGATATCTGACTTCACAGCAGCGTCCACCAAACCTGTCGTCCCAAATGGCCAAATTAGTAAATGAATGTAAAAAAACAAGGAAGATGAGAGTTCACAAACTTACTTTTAGCATTATCGAGAAAGTTCCCAAAGCGGCCCTTCTCCATTTTGGTAAACCTTTTTTTACTAGCAACAAGATTGGAAGCAAAGATAACTCGTTCCTCTTCGGAGAGATGAAGCTTTAACATAGTGTGTGATATGTATTTTCTACAACCCCAGTTAGGACAAAAGACATTGTCTACACCTCGTCTTATTTCTGAGACTATGCGATCTGCAAATAAAAGCAATGACTAACCATTAGTAGTATCTCAAAGCAATAGAATATAGCACACAATGTTAAACAGAGATTAGCATTTTGTATATACCTTGGAAGCAGCCATCACAAATGAAGTGTCCACAACCGACGTTTTGACAAGGTTGGTCAGTGTAACAAGCATTACATTTAGCCTTATAGCAAAAACCAACCAACAAAAAGAAGATTCATAATTTTTCCAAGAGTTGATTAAAAAGACAGAGTTCAATAGAGATAAATAAATACCTGGGCAGGATGAAGCTGAGGATATCGAACGAAATAACTTTTCATGAACTCGTAAGAGTCAGACTGTAAGTAATCAGCAGTAAGGATAGAATCGTCCGTACAAAAAAAAAAACTCAAAAGTGAATTCAAAAAAAGACAACAGTAAACTCTAAACGTCGACGGAGAAGTCAAGGTAAAAACATACCAGTGCAAGTAAACTAGGTAAGCAGCGGCAAGATCAGGACTGATACTAATCCGCTTAGCGAGCTTTTTGATGGCTACTTGTGCAGCAACGAGAACCTGAACCAAAAGCTATTAGCTACTAAACACCAATATTTTTAATCAAAACCAATAAGCATGCGTAGATACAGAATCTTAAGCATCACATCTTCGAGATCAACTAACAAAACGAGTAAACAATCTAACCTCTTCTTCAGGATCCATCTTCGATATGCGCAGGACAGACTAACCTGAAATATTTTCAGATTCCCAATTAATTCCAAGTGCCCAAAGTATGAATTTCTCGCGATAATGAGAAAGATTCAGTGTCTTTCAAGGTGAGACTCCACAACTACTAAGAACATGAAAGATTCAGATTCCATAGTAAGAGCAAATTTCATAGCGCATTAAGAAAAATAATTCTCGGGAAAATGAGATTGATTCATCAGAGTCTTTCAGTATCAAACTGAGACTCCACATAACAAACTAACATGAAAAGATTCACATTCCAAAATCCCAATTAAGATCGCGCCTAAAAACAATTCTCGGGAAAATTAAACAAGAACAAACGAGCGATAATGAGGAAAGATTCAGAGTCTTTCAAACTGGAGATTCCCTAATCAAGTAAAAGAAGACCATGAAAGAATCCGATTCCAAACTATGAGAAAAATCAAAGCGTCGAACAAAATTTCCCGAGAAAGATTTTCCCGGAAAATAATCAAAAAACGAACAATCAAGCGATAATGAGGAAAAAGAATCAAGAGTATTTTACACTGAAACTCTATAACTAAGTAACCGAAGATCATAGAAGAATAAGTTTCCAAATTGAGAGCAAATTCAAAGAAAACAAAAGTTTCTCGCGTTTTCCCGGAAAATGGAGATTTAGAATTGCGACTCCATAACTAAGACTCATAACTAACCTCTGCTTCTCGGCGCGATGATTTGTGTGCAAACTAATCTGATTTTTGAATTTTTTCAACTCTGAAGCAATAAATTTGACTTTTAAAGGCGTTTGGGCCCATTACGGAAACAACAAGTAATTAACAAGAGAACAGAGAACCGCATAGAGAGAAAATGTTAAGATCAAGGAAGATTCACCAAAGGCCAACAAATATATATACCAAAAAGCCCAAGCTCCAATTGGGCCTGGTCCCCATGGATTTGATTGTTTCGAATAACAACAACACCTCAAGCATGATACTGCAAATTTGGTGCTATCATGAGGTTTTTACATGTTTTGAGACTATTATGCTATAATTCAAATGATATGTCGAAAAGTATATAACCTAAAATCGTAGTTAGTGCTAAGATCAAGGAGTAATTTGGTTATGATTCATTTAATGAATGTGATTGTTATTATAAATGATGGAGAAGGTACCAACTCTCAAGTCTGAAAATAAAAATCCAAATTGAATCCAGAGTTGAGAACGTATTTGGTTTTTCAAACTGAATTAAATCCAAAACACACTCAAACTCGAAAAGTCTCAACATAAATTTAACGACACAAAATAAACTCTCCTAAGGAAATTATAAAATGATGCAAAGGATTCGTCACCAAAGGAACTCCAATCTGCAGAAGAACTTTGCTTCATCTTCAAAGGTCTTGTACACTCAAACCTGAAAAAGTGCAACATAGTCCACACCTCAGAACACGCGTACAACAGATATGAGAATGAAGATACTTTTCAAAAACATAGTAACATACTAAAGCCAAAGCAAAGCTGGGTTTAGCAATCAAATGCCAAACTCAGAAAAATTTACAACGGAAATTGTGTGATGAAGAAGCTTACTTTAACGTACATAAATACTTAGCAAAATTCAAACAATGAAACTCAAGGCACAGCTATATTTAAAGTCCATATAACATAATGAATCCAATAATGTTGAATGTTGCAATACACACGCAATGTAATTAAGCAAAGACAGGTTGTTTCGAACCCATATGCCAAACTCAAATTTCATCAAGGTTTTAAAATGATCTAAAGTGTGAGAATTTATGCAGTGTAGTAGAGAACAATGTAAATTGAGCAGAGTTAAGAAGAATAAAAAACCTGGAGGAAGAGACTGCTTAAGCTTGTCGGCTTTCTCTTGGTCAAAGACGCAGAGCGTGTAGAGGTACCTCGAGCATCTGACCTTAAACTTGACAATATCCTTGCTTCTCTTGATCTTCACAGATCGTGCATCTTTCCTTCTAGCTGTCAGAAGGAAGTCCTTGATCTCGTGGATTTGCTTAGGCTGCAAACATTAATCAAATTAATCAATCAAAATTCAATACAAGATTCAATAATCCCAACCAATCAAAAGTTAATCACATGATAAGCAGACACGAGCTCAGCACATCAAACACATTAAGCAAACTCTGACCTAGGTTTTTGGTTAATTCACTAAAACCTACACGTTTCACTATATCCTAAACAAAGTAAGAAGCAATAATCAAAGCTGAAAATGATACAAAAATCTACATTTTTTGAGAAAACTCTTAAGATACAGGAACAGCTCTACTACACTATGAATGATTGCAAACGAGCTATGAAAACCAAATCATAAGCATCCATGACGGCGATATGAAACGAAATCGAAAGACCGAGAAATATTGTACCATTCTCGAATCTGTTGGTTGAAACTAGCCGCCGTCCACAGAGAGAGTCGAGCGAATTCGCCGTCGCGAGGATATAAAGAGATCTCTTAAAAACTTTGTATCAAGAAGCCCTAATTCGTAAACCTGAAATTCCATATTTACCCTCTGGACGATTTATCAAACAATGGGCTTTAAGGCCCAATCATATATCGCTTTAATGTCCCTTCACAGTTTTGCCCAATTTACAGTTTGTCTTAACACTTTGGTCCTCATATTTTCTTTTCATACCCTAATCATAACAAGATCAACCACAAAATCCTTCTTAGAAAAAAAAAAAATTTGATTTTTTTTGTCACAAGAAAAGAAGCGTTACAAATTTACACTTGTTGAAAGAAAAAACGATTCAACTACAAGAGAAAGTTCACAAAGTCCTAAAGACACAGAGATGTTTACAGGTGCGGTCTTAATGCTTCCAGGCCATGGAGTGACCATCCTCCATGTAAGGCTCAAGAAATCCAATGAACTGCCAATAAAAATAAACAGCAACAAAACAATTGATGATCAGACACGTCTGAAAGATACATACTTCAAGTCTCAAAATATACATACTTTGGTTCCATCTCGAGACCAACGTGCTCCATAGCCTTGAGCTACTCTTATCTCGAACACTTCACCATGTGGTGGAACGATATGTATGTTCATCCAACAACAATTGCCAATGAACCGATTGATTATGTCCATTGCACGCTCATTTTTATCTGAATCTGAGAAAAGGAAGAGGAAGACTCAATTATGGAAATGCATCAGTGTCCTGCAAAAATTTGTTACTTACCAGTTCCCTGAAGAACACCCCAAAATCCATCGCTACTTCGATCAACATGCTTGGCTAATGCTCTAGCTCCATGGCTCAATCTACAACCTTTTATCTCAACAATAGGAAAAAAGAAAGATTCTAAATTTGATCTCACACAACACAGCTTAACCATTCCCCAAAAGATTCACTACGATGTCTCTCGAACTATATCTTAGTTTTTGTGGTACCTTTGGCTTATATGGAAGCATGAATGAAGAGAGTAGCATCGATCTAGGAGGAGGCAGAGCATGAAAAATGGATCCAGTTGTGTGAGATAGACCGAGAAGGTTTTGCACGCCAGTGTAACTCAAGCCCTGCCATTTAAATGATGTTTTTGTAAGAAACATTGAATAATAAGAATCATAAATCACAAGGAGAAGGCTGAGAAAAACTTGAACTCACAGACAGTATGTGAGCCAAAGCAACACAAGGCTGAGCAACTGATTTACTAAGATGGATTGCCACAACACCATTGAAATTCTCTTGATCCGTATCATATAACTTCCTAAACATTTGCATACCTAAAAAAATTTGAAATCTTTGAAACAGAAGTTAATGGCTAAGGATCAGACAAAGAAAAAAGCTTACCTTCTTCCACTGTTTTAGTGCCAGGAAACACTTTCTCTGAACTCTCGGCTTTCAACAGCTCGTAAAAGGATGCATATTGGTGAAGTTCCTATATATCAACATTTAAGAGAATCAATCACAAGAAATCGTTTGCAGGAACACAAAAGCATGATGTCGGCAAATATATCTCACCAGAACTTCAAACATTAGACATTTATTTATCATAACCATTGAACCTCCTCTCCGAATTCTGAGGAAACCAAACAACATTTGTGAACACAAGAGACACAGAAGTAATCCAGCTCAATAACTTTTCACTTCTCCTACCTATCATACTCTTCTTCAAAACACCTTGCTTCAACTGTTTTGATGCCATCTAATATATCCATTTAAATTAAGCAACCCAAAAATCTGATCAAGAACTCTTACCACTTGATATTGACATTGCCAAGCTAAAAAGAGGAAGTTTTAACCTTTCATGAGGGAGAATAAGGGCTCTTGAACTTGAAGCTCGGAAAATACATCCTTCAAGGCCTGTTAGAATATTGCAAAGTGAACAAAACTTTTAACAATCAAAAGCAAACCAAAAGCTAAGCATCGATGACTCTGATTACCCCAGTACCAATGTTGCCTTTTGAAGTATAATCGACTATGACTCACTCACATTGACTAACTCAGAACCCTTTTGATTTATCAGCTTGCTCCACTCATCTTCTTTCTCCTTCAACCGGATTACTTCCTTCCCCAACGAAATTTTCTCAAAGGTTCCACAGAAAGAACCAGAATCAATTGATTTCAGCAGACCTAAAGCTAGAACCTTGTACAAGGGATAATCAGGAACACCTGAAAACCGGTGTAGCAAAGCGTAGGAAGACGATTCGATTCGTTCACCGTCGTGAAGAACTGATTCGCCGCACAGAAGGCCGGAGCAGAACTCCCCGGTAAGCCCTATATCGAATTCTACACAGTAATCGAGTGTGAACTTCACCATTTCATCTAGACAATCTCTAATTTTAATCATCTTCACTCAATTGGAGCAAAGTTCAGTTCTTTAGACTCCATTGTGAAATAGTTCTCATTGTAAAAAAAATGATTCTTTTTTGTCTGAACAAGAGAAAGTTTGATATATTTTTTTGTTCAATATGTTAAACCCAGAAAAAAAGAAAAAAAAAAGTCTTTGATTAATAAATCAACAGATTACATAAGTCTAAAACATGTGTTCTAAGCTAATGCTTTTCAGCTAAGATAGAATCATTCATGGTAGATTTGATGTAGATGGGATTGCTTTATCTAGGCCAAGAAATAGTTCATCGTTCAACTTCTCCGGCAATGATGATGGCATATTCTTCCATGTCTCCGACACATTCTCATTCAAACTGTAATATCAAAAATAAAATTATGATATAACTTGATTTTATACATGATGACATTTTACAGAAATGATGATTATGTTACTTACTCTTTGAGAAGGCTTTTGATGTTCTCCCGGATTTTTCTGAAAAGGTCTAAGTTGTCTGTGAGCTGTATAAGAAAGAAACACAAAGGAAATTAAGTAAACTAAGTTTTCTTTAGCGATTTTGGTGTCTCAAGAGATCGAAATTTTGGTCAATATATACTTACGTTTAAGAATGTGAGATTTGCATAAATCTGGTTGAACCATTGCTTATTATGATTAAGAAGCTCATTGTGAACCCCTACATATCATTAAATCAGAGCACTTTTATGAATATTTTCATATCTGTTTTTTTTTTTTCGAAAAATTTCCTAAAATATTGAAGATTCGTTGAATCAATACTTACCATGTTGAGATGGTTGAAACACCTGTGATGGTTGATACACTTGTGATGCCAGCACCATATTAACAATCTCCTGAAGAAATCAAACGTAAAACCGAAATTACATTAGTTCAAACTAAATTTGGAAAATTATAGATAAAAAGAAGATGTTGTTGATAAGACCAGAACATAGAGAGAGAGATTTCATGACTAAACCTCGTTGTCAACTCTGGTTGTTCCCAATCCATTGTGATCTTCTTTTTTTTTCTTGGCGATTTTTTTGTTCTGCAACAAAAACAAAATAAATTAACCAAAAGGGAAAAAATATTAAAGATTGATTATCAACCAAGAAACAGAGAAAGAACAAAACTTGAAGAAGAATAAACAAGAAGAAGACTTTACATATATCCATCTGCTACGTGCAGCAACGTCCCTGATAGTCTTGTCCTGAAGGAATTCGAGGATTTGCAAGTAACGTGTAACAGCACTACGCGAGTCCGACGAATAACTTCATGAAAGACAAACAATATCAGAGAACAATAAGAGATCATGAACAAAATTGTAAACCTAGGTTTGATTCTCATGAAACTAAAAGCAAAATTTGATCATAAAGAATTCACAAACCTATCAAGGAGTTGAATCAGAATGTCGTCTTCTGCAGTGGTCCAATTCAAGGCGATTCCCGAGCGACTTATCAACAATGAGCTCTCCGACGGTGTGGTCAAGTTGCCGGAGTAGGCATTATTATGATTCATCTCTTCGTTTGTCTAAAGCCCTAGTTTATCGTATAACTACGTACAATGTGTACGGATGTGGATAAATATACGTAAATATTCAGGTAATCTTGAAATCCTTCTAGAAGAGGTGTACGGAAATATATTTTTTTTGGGTGAATAGGTGTAAGGAAATATTAAAAAGAACAACAACAAAAATAAATCAAGCGAACAATATCAACGCAGATCTACGACGATCGGCGATATCTGATTCGTAATTCAAGCGAACGATGGGGGCAAATAAATCAAAATTCCCAGAAAAGCCAGAAAAGCGAAGTCGAGATTGAATTGCTAGAGAGAGAAGAAGATGAAAACAGGAACTTCTAGAGAGAGGGAAAACAAAAGAATGTCAGCTTTGTTTTAGGCTTTGGGTCGGTAAAGTAGGTTAGGTTGTAATTTATAATAACGCATATGCTCCCTTAATTATCAATATAATTTGATTTGTTGGGGATAATTAATTTTCTTATTGAGTCGTCCTTTTTTTTGTAGGATCATGCATACTGTATATGATCTGAAATATATATTTAGAATCATGGACGACGTATTTCCCGGGATATTGTGCGATGGGATTCGGTAGAGACAATGTTAAGGGTAGCTATAAAGTAGTGAGGATCTTCCGTGATCCTACCTATTGCGATATCCTTGATGTCAACACTGGTGAATGTCTAATTCTTTTGTGTATTTCAGTACTGATGCTTCATTACTTCTATCGAAAATTGAGGTTGATCTAACTGTGGAAAATTTAATGTGAAATGAAAAACGGATTTGTCTAATTTATCATTATTCGATCATTTGCCCATTATTTCCTATCGTCGTCGTTCAAATTATTATTGGACCAGTGAAATAAAAATCCGTAGTTATTGTGCTACAATCACGATCAGTATTTTGTGGGAATTTTCAATCAAAATCATCCTTTATATTTAGATATTAGAAACAGTCTTATACACTATAATAATTTATAATAAGAACAAAAACTATATAAAAAAAGAAAGCAAAAAGAGAAATGGGGTCTCATAATTTTGCATGGGAAATCAAACGACGCGCAGAATCCGAGTTACGATCACATGTTCACACGTTGCTTCACTAATCTAAACGATCAAAACGTAAACGATATACTGTACATTTGCTTAATTAGTTGATATTTCAATAAATTACACGAAGAATATTAGTTTTAAAAAAATTTAGTATTTCTATATCTCAAACTTCAATCGTGATAACAATTATTTTCTCTTTTGACCTTTGCTTCTTACATGTCAGTATGTCACATATGTAAGATCTCCTTTGCCCAAAAAAAAATAAAAATGTAAGACCTTTATCTATAAACCCCAATCTGAATTTAGTTCCATTTCAAATTTTCACTAAAATGCTATTAAAAAGGATTCTATGTATTTCAATTATCAAATCATCGTCTTTATCTAAAACCTATTTTTACTTTCATGCAAATTAGTAGTTCAAAAAAAATCAAAAAGTAGACACAGCAATTAAATGCCTAGACGACATTGGGCTGGCCACTTAGCTTGCACGGCACATAAACGAAACTCAACAAGATCCGATAATTATGCTTGCACAACTTTGTATTTCAATTTAATTTTAAGGACCTTACTATATACTTAAGAATTAATCCTAGTCAGATATGCCACGTGGACAAAAACCCATAAGTGCCCTCACAATCTATCAATCTCTACGTATATAAACCCTCACTAGTAGTACTCAAAAACACACCTCTTTGGCTTCTCTATTCAACACTCAACAGTCAACAGCTTCACCTTGAGATGGTTATGATTCATATCTTCCTCACCGTGATGGTGGTTGGAGGCGTCAGTCTCTTCCCGGAGACGGCAGAAGCGATCGTGATGGGACCGTCGATGCAGAAGCTGACGTGGCATTACTATAAAGTTTACAACACTTGCGAGAATGCAGAGAATTTTGTGAGGCACCAAGTTGAGATATTTTACAAGAACGATAAAAGTATTGCTCCTAAGCTCCTTCGTCTCCTCTACTCAGACTGCTTTGTTTCCGTACGTTTTTCTTATTCTTGTCTTATCATTTAATCAATTATGAACCCAATGGCATATAGAAGTGTAAGTTTGTAACCACAAAACTAATCGAGTGCTAAGAAAGTTTAATTAGAAGATTTACTAATTACTGCTCTCACATTGTGCGACACTATCTATAATGATAGGGATGCGATGCATCAGTTCTTCTAGAAGGTCCAAACTCAGAGAAAATGGCGCCACAAAACAGAGGACTTGGAGGATTCGTTCTCATAGACAAAATCAAAATAGTCTTGGAACAGAGATGTCCTGGTGTTGTCTCTTGCGCCGACATTCTTAATCTTGCAACTCGTGATGCTGTTCATTTGGTAATCTCTCTTTCTTCTGCACCTATAGCTGTACATGGATCATTAATAGATACTGACCAGCTTAGAGAACTGATTCATTCAGGCGGGTGCACCATCTTATCCTGTGTTCACAGGCAGGAGAGATGGTTTGACGTCTGATAAGCAAACCGTGGACCTACCATCGCCATCCATCTCATGGGACCAAGCCATGTCTTATTTCAAATCCAGAGGCTTGAATGTTCTTGACATGGCTACACTTCTAGGTCAGTCACCTTTTTTCTTCCTGCCAATATCTTAAAAACCGGTTTTGTTCTGGTTTGAATCGCTTAAACTGAGTTACTCCCTAATCAGGATCACATTCAATGGGGAGAACACATTGCAGCTATGTTGTTGATCGACTCTACAATTACAACAAGACCGGTAAACCAAGCCCTACTATGAACAAGTATTTCCTATCTGAAATGGCAAAGCAATGTCCTCCAAGAACGAGGAAAGGCCAGACCGATCCGCTCGTGTACCTAAACCCGGACTCAGGCTCAAACCACAGCTTCACAAGCTCATTTTACTCAAGAATTCTATCAAACAAATCTGTACTTGAAGTAGATCAACAACTGCTTTACAATGATGACACCAAGCAAATATCTAAGGAATTCTCAGAGGGTTTCGAGGATTTTCGGAAATCATTTGCTCTTTCGATGAGCAAGATGGGAGCGATAAATGTGTTAACTAAAACGGAAGGTGAGATACGAAAAGATTGCAGGCATATAAACTAAACACAAAAGCACAATCTCTCTCTCACCACTGTGATACCAAGAAGAATAAACACAAGGTATAAACAGGAAACAAGATTGAAATATTTATGTTTCAGATATAAATTTGTTATCATTTATTACATTGTAATCACCGTGAGAAAGGCTTCTCTATAGCTAAAGGAGATTGATTCTTTTGGTGTTTCTAAAAAAGTAGAATTTTTTTTCTTCTGATATTCACATAAGTATAAAGGGTATGCAGTCAAAATTGTTCCCGCACAAAAGAGAAAGGAGATTTTATTTGTCTAACCTCTTTGGTTATGAGTCTTAGACTCTCTGTTTAAGAAGTACCAAGCGATTGAATTTCACAAGCTTCTCAATCTCTTGCTAGTTCCTTCCTGTTAGCTTCAAGAAGAGGCCAAACAATTATAAGAATATA
>Ga0041059_1001717_pt1 | contig 17096 bp, 16 predicted proteins | sample AraColnosormetaG_FD_56232 | JGI IMG/M metagenome (GOLD analysis project Ga0041059, IMG submission 56232) | Arabidopsis roots microbial communities from North Carolina, USA - Col MF nosort | ecosystem: Host-associated > Plants > Roots > Unclassified | place: USA: North Carolina | collected...
AAAAAAAAAGAGAGAATTTAGAACAGTGGTGAGTGTGGTCGGATAAGCAACGTGTCGGAGATGGACCTTTGGTTTCGCTTTTCTGGCGGTTACGCGCGTCCTGATGAAGTGCATTGACACGTGACGTTATAATAAGTGGTCGTGTGTCAAAAGAGTTTAACAGCGTTATAACCGGAGTCGCTGACGTGGATGGGCCGAATTCTAAGATAGAAAACGGTAGTAACGGGCCTGAGCCCAAGATTGATTTAAAAGTAATATCTGATGGATCATAGTTTCATACGTTTTCTTTCTTTTGGTCATTTTGTTTTCTTTCCTTTTTAAGAATCGACCATCTAAACATTTAGGTGGCTCAAACAATTCAGACATCTTCATTTCGGTCAAATTCATCACAAATTTATATTTGATAATTGAGGGAAGTAAAATAATCAATTCTTTTATGTAAATAATTTTAATGGTGACTACAATTTTGACCATCAAATTAGTAAATGTCTGTAGCAAAAAATAATAATAATCAAATTAGTAAACAATACGTATGTGATTTCAAATAATAATACGTTGTGTTGATAATTTGTCAAATAACCCACTATTTTATGTGATGCTAACTAAAGTTTATTTTGTAAAAATCAAACAATTTTGCAAAAGTGAAAGAGGGAGATTTTGTCAATCTGCATGAAAACCACCTTCCATTTTAGATATCATTGTGTCATCATAGTCATACTTACTTAATTCACCAACAAAAAAAATTAACATTGTATTTAAAATTTTTATAAGCATAAAAAAATATTTGGTGTATCAAATTTGTGTAGACCATTAATTTACAAAACCTTCATATACATATATAATCCATGATATGATAGGTAATCCACTAATTTAAACATTTGGATATCTACAAGTATATAAGCATTTTGCATATCATGCCAAAACCAGATCTCTCTTTCAGAGGCTGAAAAACAAATGAATGACAAAGAAAACGGAAATCAGTTACTTTCTAGACTTGTGTCTAGCTATACCGATACAGTTACTGGCTTATTGCTGTCCGGAAAGTCTCGTTCGATAACGGGCCAATAATGAATCTGTACTCAACGGAGCTTGTGTTCGCAAGCCACTAAAGTTCAAGGTGTGGTCATGCGATGATGGAGGTGGAGGATCTGGAGAGGAAAAGTTGAGACTGAAAGAGGAGGACGATAGAGGGTAGTCGTCTGGTAACTGATTGGGATAGTTTGGTCGTGTGAGGTCCAATGTTACAGTCGGGTGCGAGTTAGTGGTGGAGATAGAGAAGTGGTGAAAAGGGAAGAAATAGCTTAGACTCGCTGAGGTGGAGGAGGAGGAAGAGGAGGAGCCAGATTGTAATAAGGAGGCAGCCGCGGAAGTTCCAGCTGCCATGTGGCTTGCTTCCATGGGGAGAGGATGGTCATGGTTTCCTTCGTACGTTGTCATAAAAGCGGAGGTTTCTTCTTCTCCACATCTTTGCACCTATAGACATTCGTTTTAAAAGTTTTTACTCAAAACCAATTGTTAATAAACAGATATTTGGATTGAGAAATTATAGAATGTATTATACCTGTTTTCTAACGGGACAATTTGACGACATGGAGCAACGGTAATAGGCTCGTGGGAGAGGATTGGTTTTCGCAGTCTTTTGACCATATTTCCTCCACTGGCAACCGTCGTTTATCTATATATATTCATGTAACGTGTATATGATCAAATAATTAAATTAGATGTGAAATGGTAAATAAACACATATATGTAATGTATGGTTTTGATGGTACGTACTGATGGGTCTTCACATGATGCTTTAACACAAACCCTAGTTTTCTTCAAACCTGTTTGTTCATGCTCCTCCAAAACATCTTGATGGTTTTCATTTCTAACTGATTTGACATCTTTCCTCGAAGATACACATTTATTTTCAGCGTTTGCAAGCTTAACCTGCCTACAAAGATCATCTAGTTTCGAGGCTTCATAGCTTTGAATCTGAAATCCAAAACCCAGTGCAGATCTTTTATCTTTTGACTCCTCTACGTTCTTAGTAGAAATCTTGTCCACCTTATTTTCCTCCTTTTTAGAGATCTTTTGCTCTGATCTTCCAAGCCTAAGTGATATATCCACATCATAGTCGTTATTTTCATCTTGACGATCAATGTGGTCTAGCTCCATAGACGAAGCTCCTTGTTGTTGTCCGAGAACTTTAGAGACTTGCATTTGAAGAGAGTTGTAATTATTAAGAATCGTAGAGAGTAAGAGCTTTAATTTCTCATTTTCTTCCCGAACTTTCTCCACCTTTGCTTTTGTTGCATCAAGCTCCTCTTCCTGTAATATCCAAGACACATTTATATTCACTTTTTATCTAAAAACTGTTTGGACCTATCTTCTAAACTTCTACGATAAATAGTTCTCAATACACACAAAGTAAATAGTATTATAAAAGTGAACATGATCGAATGCCAATAAAGAAAAAAAGAAAAAAAATGGATCGATCCGACCTATATTAATTAGAGCGGATCTTAATTATAAATGTTTTCATCCGAAGTTTTCTAAATACCGGAAAATCTTGGTATCCTTGAGCATTAAATAACCGTCCCAAAAAAAATAATGAACTTTCGATACTCGAGACCATTTCCGAACAAGCAAGTTGACTTTTATCAGATGCAGTAAAACTGTATTAATTTCAGACATAAGAATTATATGGTAACTATATGTAAATATATAACAGAATCATATGATCATGAGATTAATTCTAACCGATTGAAACACCAGAAGGAGATTGAAAATAAAACAAGAATTAGAGAAATTTGTGGTTTAAACGGTTAAATCGAGAAATAGTGTTTTGTTTTACCTTGTCAGATTCTGCCATAACACCATCGAAAGTTTGGAAGTATGAAACGGTCTCCTCTTTGATCATGCTATTATATGATTCAGATGCGATCTTGAGATCAACTGGATCTGCTCTTTTTGTTTTTCTTCTTTACATCAAAAAAAAAATTATTGTCGTTTTCTTTTGCCTAACTAGGTTTTTATAGGAAGGGACCCAAAGCCAACAGACTTTGACTTCGCATTTTAATAAGAAGATATACAGACTAAAAATATTGTTTATAATGGTAATCACCACCACCATGTTACCAGCTTCGTCTCTATTCTTGAATAATCTCAACCAGACGACTCAGCATTATATAATAAGATAATGCCAATCATATAAATAATATCAAATTGTATTGCAATCCAGATGGATCTGGTCTGAACACTACTTCGGAATATTTCGTTTTTTTTTTGTTAATTGGCATCATAATTAAAGCATAGTAGTTGACATTGAGGCAACTAAAACAAGTTTTTTCTTTCTTTCTTTCGTCTGTACCGGAGTACCGGAGTACCAGATCATACTAGTTCTTCGCTAACATAAAGCTGTATGCATGGGAAACAAAAGCTGAGAGAGAAAAAAAACAATATTTTCTCTCTTTTTTCTTAGACCTAATATATGTCAAAAATTAATCCACAATCATTCTTTATAGGCAGTTCAGGGGTGAATGTATTTTTTGTGATATATTTGTATGTTTACTAGCTAGTTTTTAGATAAATTTTCTTTAACATTTAACGATATCTATTAAATATAAGAAATTTATATGTATCTTTAATCCTATAAAAATACACATATACTGTATACGCATAAATTTATGATCGGAACAAATATTCTAATTTTTTTTATTTATGTGCTATATTTTGATCTTTTTCAAATTGAATAAAGCAATCTATTTATCCAGCGTTAATCACTAACGGACACCGCATGAAATGAGTGCATTTTGTAAAAGAAACTTTCAGCTGTAAAACGCATTTTGTTCTCTGATCCAATGAAAAAATGACACATCATCGATCTGCAGCTACTTAATTACGTTGACCAGTTGGCAGAGTTGATTAAGTTTATGTTAGTCTTAAATTGCTAATTAATAGACACTGCATGAATTTTATAATGTTATAAAATTATAAGAATTTCATAATGAAAAGTTTATGAAATGTTAATTTATGACTAATGCAAGAACTTTCTATTTGGAAACGTAAGTTAAGGGGTTTATTAAAGAATAGTACAATATTAGAAAGGCTGCTTTATTGAATGATAATACAAACAACGAATGGTCATTTTATATTAGTTGAATACTTTATCGAATAACTTTTCTTTTTGGTGAAGATCAAACAGAGCTTTTTTCATCTTCACACGCATCAATGAGATCATAAGAAACCGAGCAGTACTTTTTTCAATCATAGAATACAATTATAACAAGCTATATCATGCAACTCAAAGTTTCTCCAGACTGGTCTCTTGTTCGACTCCTAAAATTCATCTTCCACAATCCGAGTGGGTTTACACCGTCGGCTTCAAGATTTTAACTAGGATGGACTTCCTTAGAAACTACATTTGCTTCTTTTAGTGTGTTAACCAGAAAAAAAAAAGATTTTCAACTAAAACTGAGACAATTAGGATTCCGAATACAATTTACATTGTTTGGGGATATTTCTTATAGCTCCACACAAACTTTTATTTTGAACTTATACTCCATCATCGTTAGACGATTTCGTCAAATCTCGTCTTAAACCTGAATCATTTGTCTATGGAAGTAATTTTATTTATTGTTTTAATATATTCGTAACGAGCAGCTAAATCACTAATACAGACATATATAAGGATTTTATAATTAAAGATTCTTCTGAAATTATCCTATTTCAAATAAAGTATACTTTTTAGATTAAACATTTAAATTTATATCCGAAATGTCATTGTAAATTAATAATATTCGATTTCGTGGCCTTGAAGTCGACCAATAATAAGGAGAGAAAGGAGCGCAGGATCCGGTTTTATTTCTACCATATATACGATGTCATTCCAATCTAGTGGTATTATAATAATCTAGATAGTTGAAATATTTATAATTTTAAAAATGCAAAAAATAATTTTTTATTACACAATAATGATATTATAGTCAATGATCTCTTACATCGTGCTCCAGAATCCATCGCATAATTTAAACTGTATCGTAATGGCTAAGTCAAATTTTGGTTATTTAATGTTGCATATTACTTTTATTTTTATTTTTGTGACATTGTTGCATATTACTATCATCTCGCAAGTCACACTTTACCAAAAAATTTAATCTCACAAGTCACAAGTGTTCTTTCAAAAACGGATCCGATCGGCTTATAATATTGGTCGAAACACGAACGGACCAACCCGGACGGGTTGAATCTTAAATTATCAAAAATGATGCGGAAAAGCACAATTTTTTTTTATTTCAAGGCTCTTTAGTTCTCATTTGTCGTCACAAGAATTCAAAGAAAAAAATTACATCTTGTTTAAAAGGTGTTTTATTGAATGTGTGTACATCCGAAAGTCGCTCATTGGCAAGGTTGGTGCAGCTTGATGAATGATTCGGACTTTGACCAAGAAAGAGTTGGCTCCATGTATCTCGATTGTTGTTAAGTGTTGATGGGCCGTATGTTTTTGTTAATGAACTGTCGCATTATGTTGTTATCTTTTACTTGATGGGCTTTATACTTTTGAATGAACATATTCATATGGTCTGAACACAAATAATTACTTTTCTACCCTAGATATAGTTACTGATTTATTCATCTTTTTTCATTTTGATAACATCACGGCAGTTTTTTCCTCAGATTCTCTATTTTTATTTTTGGGAAATTTATGTTAGAGTGTAGAGATATTACTTTTTCATGTTTGGGATATTTAAAAGGGAGAAATTTTTTTTACTGTAAGTTAAGATATTTTTTTTTTCTGTGTGGCCTAATCAAATGACAACATGGAAATGCTTCACATTCAAAGATTCAATGTATGCCCTTCTTTAGGAAAATACAAATTTCAGGACTCCCATTAACCAAAGGTTTGTGCACACTTCAAATAGTCAAACATGACAAGACAGTCATGCAAAAATTATGGTAATACTTGGCCAAAAATGTTACTTTTAGATATATTTTTCCATTTTTTTGTTTAACAATCAAAGCAAATCAGATATTTCTATTTGCTGTAAAAATATCCCTATTTCTCTAAGGAAAATATCTATAAAGATTTGAAAATGTATCAACAATGTATAACCCAAGAAACTCTTCTAAACATATATATTTGGGGGCTGACAAACTCTCCTTGTTTAAATTCATATATATTTTCTAAGGAAAAAACTTCATCAAAAAAAAAGAAAAGAAAGAAGATAAATGGCGTCTAACAAAGTCTCATTCTTCTTGGTTCTTTGCCTTTGTGTTCTCTCAACAGCAGGTAATTTATATCTTTGACATACATTTTCCTTTTGATAACTTTTCAATTTTATTTATAACTAATTTCTGTTAATTAAGATTTAGTTTATTAATCTTTATCTTGAATTAATCATAATATACATTTAACTTCTTTTTTTGTTTGGACAAGATATACATTTTACTTCTAAAGTTGTTTTATTTGCCTGATTCATACAAAATATTTTTGTTATCATTTTATTTAGCAAATAAAACCATTAATTTTTATTTTTTCATAAATTGATAGAGTTTGGAGAAGCACAAATTCTAACAGGAATAAAATGCCCAGATCCAAACGGCCACGACAAAGAAGATAAATGTAATATTTACTGCCTTAATCAAAATTATATGGGTGGTTCTTGTCAAGGTTACAAAAATCATTATATGTGTGAATGCTATGTAGGATAAGAATACATCTCATGGTTGAATATGTATCTCTTGTCAATTTCTTATCATATATAGTGGGATTTATGAAATAATGTGGAACACAAAAACCTATAAATGTAAGGTTATTAATAATTTGCAACATATTGAAAATGTTTGGTTAACCAGTGCTGTACTGATTTTAATTTTTGGAAGCCATGTTCGATTTGTAACTAGTTATATTAATATATACCCGATCTCAGTATCCTGAAGGGAACCCTCCCTTTCTTGGATCACTTACTGCCACAAGGTCACTCATTCCACCAGAACTTGCACCAGATTCTTGAACTATGAACTGAACAATCGTTAGGCGTTAGGACATGACCTTTCTTCTCCAACACAACTCTTGTCTCTTTAGGAATCTCGAAATGATCACTGAACACTGTCGTCTAGTTTTCATACGAAACTATGTTTGGTATCAGCTGAAAATGAAAATTATTACAAAAAGCATATTTTAGGAATGAGTAGAGAACGAGAAAGTTTCTAAGGAAAAATAAAAAAACGAAAAACCTGATGGTAGATTCTTGGAGCCAAAACGGAAGAAAGAGGATCCATCTTGAGGAAGAAATAATTCAGAAAAACTTCTGTTGTCCCAGCGATGATGTACAGTCCTCCGCTCGCACCCACGGAGGCTTTCACTTTACCATCCTGCATTAAAAAAAACATCTTTTGGAGTAAATTACGAGTTTCGTGTATCACAAGTAATCAAAAAAAATTTCCCTTACCTTGAGTACAATGGTGGGTGTCATAGAAGACAGAGGTCGTTTCCCAGGACGAATGAAATTGGCCGGTGCCGGTGGTGGCACAGTTAGGTTACTGCTGGATTTCATGGGGATTGAGAAATCATCCATTTCGTTGTTCAGAACAATTCCGGTGCTTGGAGATAACATCAATGCCCCAAAGTAACTGTTTATTGTACTAGTCAGTGAAACAACATTCCTCTCGCTATCTATGATTGATAAATGGCTTGTCCCATGGTCGTTAATCTGATCCCACCTACGAAATGGATAACGAAAGACCGATAAAATCAAGATTTGACAAACGAAATCTGCGGGTTTTAACAGATCAAATAACTTACCTGCCACCGTAATAATTTGGATCAAAGGTTTTGTTGTCGTTTATCTTTTTCTTCAAGCCTTGTGCAAAATTTGTAGACAACATATCAGAAATAACCTTAGAAACATCGACAAAATCCGGATCCCCAAGGTTCATTCTAACTGCGAAAGCGTGTTTCAGAGCCTCAACAAGTCGATGAACCCCGAGAGAGCCCGAAACACCTGATGGAATCCCATATTGAGAAAGAATGTTCAAAACCTGCAACACAAGAAACTCCCTTACAAAAAAACTCAAGTAAACCTAGGTTTCATAAAAGTTGATATCTTCACGTAAGAAAACCAAACTTACAAGCATCATTGCAGCACCACGCAGCGTTTTCAAGAAACGCGATTAGAAGAAGAGCGACCGTCGCTGTTCGAATCAGTAACATTGCTCTGACTGGTTGGTAATGAAAAAATAAAAAACAGAGATTAGTTGTTACAGAGGATAAACAAAAAATATGTTTATCGTTCAAAAGATGACAGATTCGTTTGACAATAAATTTGAAGAATTCTCGCACAAATATTAGAAATGTTTTATATGAAAAAAATATGTTATACAGAGGATATATGTTTTAAGCTCAAAACCTACCAAAGACTTTCTTTACTTATATATCTTGTGTTTCAGAAATTTCTCAATGTGTGAAATGTTGTAAAAGCTCTTTAACAAATATAAATGTTGTGAAAGCTTTTATCGATCAAATGGCTCAAAAGCTAAACCAACAACTTACTGACTAATTGTTTGAAGGTTGTTTTTTCTACAGGAATTATAAAAATAAAAGTGAAAGAAAAGACTTACAATTCATCCGACGTCTTTTTCTTAAAGGTCTCGTTCTCTTTCGTCCTTGGGTAAAATAGTTTTGTTCAGACGATGACTGCAGTGTGACCAAGAAGTGATACTTGTGTTGGACCATAAATAATAATAATAAAACGGAGTCCTTAACCAACTAAACCAACACATATTAATTATGAGTATCGTCACACCTACCTAGTCTACTAGAAAAGATTTAGGGTACATAACTAAACAGAGAGAGAAACACGTCACATCTATGAACTAGAGTTGATCGAAGTTCACCTGTCTATTTTCATTAAACGCTAGCTATACTCTTATAAATGGTGGTTGGTTTAGAGCATCCTTCTTTGTAAGTTCTTAGATTAGTTTATAGGATAAGAACATCTCATTTTAACTTTTATATAAGAGACAAAATGTCATTTAAAATGTCTCTTATATAAGAGTTAAAATGAGATGTTCTTAGTAATTAATGACAAAAAGAAAATCCTAAGAACTAATCTAAGAACTTACCAACAATGATGCTCTTATATTCTACTATTTTTTTCTCCAGTTTAAATGATGTTTAACTAAATCTAGGTAAAATTAGTTAAATCTTTACTCGTTTAGCCCTATTTATTTATTTACTTTATTCCTTATAAAACATTTAATAAATGCATTTTAGAGGACAAAATATACATTATATTTGATTTCTTAAATAATGTGGAAACCCTCAAAACAACATTTATAACGAAACAGATCGAGTATTGAACTGATATCAGTACTAAACAAAGGTTTTGCAGCTTAATGAATGCTTTGCCATTTTTGACCAAGAGAGATTTGGCCTCCGTTTATCTATTTTCGATTACTGATACTTTCTAACCGTGTTATGTGTGAATGTACCGTAAAATTTTGTTAGGGGACTATGGCATTTCGTTGTTAATTTTCATATTCGATGGGACTTTTACTTATCTCATGGTTTGAACTTTGAACTCTAAACACACACACACAAAAAAAATGTGCGATTTTACAACTAATAATGGATGAATTATTTTGATCAAATCCAACAATTATTTTTGTGTATGTCCCAAATGGATTATGATTCTATTTTTCTTAAATTCATCAAATCAAAGACTTACAATATTTTTGATAGATACAAAAAAAATGAAAAAAAATAATTAGAAATACATGGGCCAAAATAATATCTAAAACTTAAGAAAAGTAGAAACATATTTCATTACGAATTTATCAAAATACCAACAATGTCATTTAGATATTATTTCTTTTTCCTTTTTTCTTTTTATCAAAAGGTAAATTTATGGGTGTTAAAATGAGTCAAGATATATATGGGTCAACAAAAACTCAATATATGTTTGTCTTTAAGAAAATATAGATGTTATGGTTCAGATCGACTTAAATGGTTCATGCACACTTCAAACATTCAAAGATGACAGAACAATGTACTAAAGTAATTTTACTTTCCTTTATATGTATGCTAATATTTTGCCAAAAACGTCATTTTAAGATTTATTTCTAATTGTCGCAAACATGTCTTTAATTGTTAGAAAAATATCTAATATAAAATTGGAAATGAATTAAAATTCCATAGTTGAATAAACTCTTCTAGACCATATATATATATATATTTGGGGTCTATCAAAGACTGTAAATTGACATATTTGTAAGAAAAAATAAAACTCAGATAAGAAAATGGCATCTAACAAAGTCTCATTCATCTTTATTCTTTTTCTATGTGTTCTCTCAACAGCAGGTAATCAATGTCTTTGACATATGTTTCTCTTTAAATAGCTTTACTAATATCATATATATTCTTTTGAGTTATTTATTTTGAGTTGGAATTATTTTATAATATATATTATCCAAATTAAGTTTGTTCGCGTGATTCATTAAAAATATCATTTATTTATTAAATATTGTTTAGCAAATAAAATCGTTAATTTTGTTTTTAACATAAACTGATAGAGTTTGGAGAAGCACAAAACCCAAGGGGAAGAAAATGCGAAGATCCAAACGGTGTAGACCAAAAAGCGAAATGCTATATTTACTGTAATGAACAAGGTTTTCTCGGGGGTTCTTGTCAAGGCTACACCAATCACTATATGTGTGAGTGTTATGTAGGATAAACAAACATCTTATTGATTTAAATGTTTGCTCATATTTATACATGTAACTCTTCTTTTGGATATATACTTGTTCTTCTCAATTTCTTATTGTAATATGAGAATAACCGGTGCTATTTATGAAAATACTTATTACCCTAAGAGTTTGTGTTCAAATTATACACTACAAGGAGAACTTGCAAAACCCTATAGACTTGTTTCCAAATATATTTAAGAATAAATTAGACTACCAAGATAACATAAACATATTTAAGAATAATATATAGATATTTCAATTTACATTATAGAAATCCTTGGCCAAAACTAATATCTAAAATTTTAAGAATGATTGAAACATATTTCAATACACATTTATGAAAATACCAAAATGCCATTTTTATTAAAAGGTAAGAATCTTACCGTAAGATTTATTTCTATTTGCTGTAAAAATATTACTGTTTTTAATAGAAAATATCCATAAATTTGAAAATTCATTATAATTGATAATACAAAATATATACTTTGACTTATATATTCGGGTTCTAACAAAGTCTCCTTCCTTATCTAAATTCATATATTTTGTAGTTTGTGAAAAAAAAAAACTTCAAATAAGAAAATGGCATCTAACAAAGTCTCATTTTTCTTGGTTCTTTGTCTATGTATTCTCTTAGCCGGAGGTGAGCGATTTCTTTGACATCTAGCTATTAATTTCCCTATAAATAACCTTACAATTTGATATATATAGCTAAATTTATTTATTTTATCTGAAACTCCTTATAAAATATACTTGGTGAGTTTGTCTGATTTACCGAAAATATCATTTGTTACTTTTTCATATAACTAATAATTCTGTTAATCTTTTGTAACGTAAATTGACAGAGTGTATAGAATCACCAATTTTCACCGGAAACAAATGCTCAGATCCAACCGGCATGGACAAAGATGGAAAATGTCTTGATTACTGTCATGCTCAAGGTTATCCCGGTGGTTCTTGTATAGGCTTCATCGATCAAGGTTATATGTGTGTATGTAAAGTAGGATAAAACTGATTAAAATTGCTACTCACATTTAAACATGGATGGATCTCTTCTCTGGGATACATGTTCTTTTCAATTTCGTATCATAAAATATTAAGAATAACTAGTGGGATTTATGAAATAATGATACAACATTTTTCTCCCATAACTGCAACATATCTAAAATGTTTCGTTAACCGGTAGATTGGAAAAGTTGTTCGTTCCACTCATTCCATTAAATCATGAGTGATGTCTCCGAATTTGAGCTTGATCGGAGAACAAGAAAATATCATGAATGTTTGAAAACCCCAAAACAAACAATTTTTTCATTAAGTATGATGTCACTAAACAGAAGTTTTGGAATTTTGGAAATAGATATATTATTATTCATATATATATGCATACACTTTACAAGCATCCAATACAACAATATGAATATTCTCTCAGCATTGAAAAAAGTGGGACAAATCTTAGATCTGGTTTTAATTCCACTCTAAATATAACATTTCCAGGTAATCTTATTCCCTGAAATAATATATCCTCCAGGAACAATTTTATTTACTACTAGATACACATAAAAATTGGGAACCTTCTTCTTAAGATGTTTCCCACACCTTGTAGTCTCTGCCTTCAACGGCTACAGACCAGTTTTGCGATCCGTTTGGTGGTTCATAATGCCCTGGTCCGATCTTCATTGCAACCTTTTCATCTATTATAGCCGCATACACATCTCTCTCACTCTTGTCTATATTCACCTTTATAATTCACAAAAGCAAGGAAGACAAAGGAGGCTGGTTTTAAGACCCGTCGAAATTTTGTATAAAGATTGTAAGTTCTTGATTACTACTTTACCTCACTCCGACAGTGGAGTTTCTGTCTGTTCCTGAGAGAGAGAAGTGCAGCAATCTCGGAATGATAATCCGAGAAGATATGGTCGAAGAAGACCGCTGGTGTTCCTGGATGAGTTAGGATGTAAGCATATCCTTGCATTTCCTTCCCCTCCGGAAATCTCCAATGACCCTTTAAGAAAAGCGGAAGAAATTGTTAAGACGGTTTATTTATAGAGAACAGAAACTTGAGGTACTTAGAATGCTGAGAAATAAAACCTGTGTAGAGCCAGTGTCATGATTCTCGATGAATGTTACAGCACGAGAAGGCCACCAACCAACTACACCTGGAGGCTTCCCTTTTGGGTCTGAGAGTCTCCAATATTCACATTTTTGAAGCGCCTACACACAGAAAGCTACCAGATATTATATACCAAAAGGAAATGTTGTATCAAACGTAACAAGATACGATATTATTAGTACCGTATGAAGAATTCCTTTGGTAGTGACATCAAATGCACCAGCAGCTCCACTAGTTGCATTAATCCAGTCAACTATTCTTTGACGATGTGCGTCTTGATTGTAGTCCATTTCTCCGTACGTGTAACTTAACGAATCCCAATATTCACCAACCGCAAAGTACGGTTTGCTAGCATCCATATAGTCTTTCACATAACCTCCCCAGAACCCTCTTACAAAGTCAAGCCTCCATCCATCATACCCAACTTCTTCCCTGCAGGTGAAATCAAAATAGAGAAAGAAATCAGACACCAAACTAATCAGAAGAAGATATTAAACAAATAACAGGGGAACTAACATCATCCAGCATAGCCATTCCTTGATATCCTTCCTAACAAAGTCTTGCGAGTGATCTATGTTTGGAGCAGCATGGAAATTATCTCCACTGCTCTTGTTTCCTCTACCCTGAATCAATGAATTAGTTGATTGTATCATCAAGGGTAATAGAGATCATATGCACCTTATTTCTCTCAAAAACACTAGTCCAAGTTCATAATACGGCAGCAGATAACAGCAAAAAGCACATTCTCTATCAAAAAATTTGCCTCGTTTTCGTTCTATAGCTGTTTATTTTAAATCCAAAGAAAGGAAAGTAATACCTGGAAATGAGGGTCATCTGCAACTACTGCCCTATCGTCCCAGTTTAGACGTCCTCCAAATAGATTCCATACACCATTTTGATTTTTGAAGTGTGCACAGCGGTGATTCAGAACAGCATCGCCTAAAACTTTGATCCCGACCTTGTGAAATTTCTTCACTGTATCTTTTAGCTCATCAATTGTTCCATATCTGAAAGTTTGCAACAAAAAATAGGGGGAAACATGTACTTCAGATACATGATATCATGTAAATGCATAAGTATTGTTAATCTCCTAAGAGAATTAACATTTCCACTGCTGGCTGATCATGCATTTAAGGCAACAAAAACAACATTAACCAGAATTCTACTTTATGATTCAACAATCCATAACGAAGTTTAAGCAACTAAGCTACAAAAGACAGTCTGATAAAAATGCGGAACTCACCTGGAATTCAAGTTATACAGGTCTTTAGGCATGTACCCTTCAGGTGACACAGATTCTGTCGGTGGAGGTAACCACAGAACAGTGAATCCAAGTGAAGCTAACTCATCGGCTTTTTCTTGAAGTTCCAAGTACCATCTCCCAGATTTATTGGACTCCCAGTTGAAACCTTGGCATAATATCTCAAATCCCGAGCCGGTTCCTGAGGAGATTTTAATGTCAGGCTTGTCAGCTTCTGCTTCTAAAACACCTTCCTCGGAAAAAGCTGGAGTTGTGCTTCTAAATATGCTATATGCCTCCGCAGCCAGTTTCTCAATTTCTTGTAGAATGTTTTCCTGCACTTCTTTGACGTTTGTCTTCTGATTCTTATGAGAGGAAATGTCAATTGCCAAGTTCCTTATCTCCGTGATGATTTCTTTAGTAAATCCACTAGCAGACACTTCTTTATCTGTTTTTCGTTTGGGTTTACTCACTTGGGCAGCTTCAGTTTCAACGGGCGAGCTACTTGAAGTAAGGAAAGGGACATAGAAGTCTTCCCCCCTATAATTTAGCCAAGTATTTTCATTTAACTTAAGAACAAAGCATAACCCTTCAAGCTTTCCATCCAGAGAGAATAATCCAAACGATCCATTTCCATCGTCTTTTCGCTGCAGAATGTTCATATGCATAAACACTTAGGTAATGTCACTGATAGACACAGAAAATATTCTAATAGGTAAGCTAGACAAAATATTTAGGTGCCAACATGAAAATGATCTCTAGGTGCCCAAAAGATATATGGAAGCAGCAGCAAAGACATAGTGACGGCATCATGTGGTAAAAGTATGAAGGAAATGTCTATCAGGGTGCGCAAAAAACAGAAGAACCGAATGCATTGGGTTGCTAACCATTCTAATGCTTAATTAAAAACCAGGCCTGCACAACCTACAAATTGCTTGGACAATTGCGAATACGCCAGGTGCTAACCAAAAACTGATTTTGAATCTCACAGACTAAAATTACAGAGACACAACACAAGTGATTCTTGCCAAATTTTCAAATCTGAACATGTGACTCTTGCCTACTTCTACATGTACCTGTAAACGAGTGCGTAATGCCTTGTTCTTAAACAAAGATGTCTCTTCAGGGTAAGGTTCAGATGGAATTTCCCATTTCTTAGTGCCGTTTTTGCAAACTCCCCAGTGGACAGTAACGTCACCCGGTAAATCGGTTTCAATTGATACAATGTTCTTAGATGTTTCAGGGCATTTCCTTGCAGTGACACTGACTGAGTTATCATCGGCAACACGTTTACTTATTGGCATCTCCTCGTAAAACTCTTGAAGACCTTTTCTTTCTTCAATAGAATCAGTCTCTGCACTGGACTTATCTTGTTTGAGAGGGATGTTTGAAAGCTGCCCAAGGGCACCTACAGATCCAAGAGAAAGCAAGCCTTAATCAGTTTAAAGATTCAAAGAAAGTCTGTTGCAATACTAACTTCCGTCATTATACATCGTTAAAAAAGAATGAGGAGGTGAAAGAATGCCTAACTATAGGAATGCAAAATCTGTAGTCCGGACAATAGTAGAAGCTATTGACAAATATATATATATAAAAAAAAGGCCATTTACCAAATCCTTTCTTAGCTCCGATCAAATTTCCATTATCAGGAACATCGTCTACAAGAGGAACCTTAAAGTCTCTCCCTTTGTGCTGATACCACGCCCCAGTTTCTTCGTCCTGGAACACAAACAGTCCCAAATAAATGCACAACTAAAGCCAAACCAACAATCAACTTTGTTACAAAGGTTAAAAGCAGCAGAACCTTCAAAACAAAATTGAGAGCTGCTACAGAACTCTCCAGATTTAGATTAATAGCAACTTCAAAAAAAGAATCTCCTTCAGATAACTTCTTCAAAGGTGTCTCTATGGCATAGTCCTGATACACCACATAACAACATATTACAACTATCCAAAGTAGATATAAACCAAAAGGGAAAAAAGACACCAGAGTAATACCTTAATGGCAATTGAGCCAGGAGGTCTCATATCTTCCGGAGGTTGATCCCATTCACTATCGAATCGAAAATGTAGAGACCATCAAGGGAATAAAATTTTCTCAATAATGTAAATGAGACAACCAAAAAAAAGAGGTAAATGAGGAAAGGACCTGCCAGTATCACCCACATATGAAACTCCCCAATGCAAAATCCATTTTCCAGGTATACTACATCCAACACTCAGCTCCCAATTCTTCTCCTTCACTTCCTTTAATCGAACATAAATCTTTCCTTCTGCCTATCATTCCCAAAAATCGAAATCAAAACCATTAAATTCAGCAAAACACATACACAAAATCAATGTGTTTATTAGATTTAACTAACAACAACATAGGAACTATATTCAATCAATTTCCGCTAAATGTGACTGTGTACGGCGATTGAGAAAACCTTTTCGATTCGCTGAACAGGGAAAATTTCCTTGAAGATGACATCATCCGATTGAGCGGTTTCCACGACGGCAGTATCCGATGAGGTAGCACGAATGGCGACGGGACTTTTGTTCATCGAGCTAACACCGACACTTTTTCCAATTGAGTGTAGTAGTTTGTTAGAAGTGAAATGAGAACGGAGATTCAACGAGATAGGTATGAAGCTTCTATTTCCGCGATTGACTTTTGAGTTGTGACGAAGATAAGAATGGTGGAGAAGAGACTCAATGGGAACAGTGGACATGGCGAGAGAGAGAGAGAGAGCAGAAGAAAGAAGAAGAAGATATTTTGTAGCAGCGAATGTTACTGAAGAAGAGGTTAATAAGAGTCGTTGGAATTATTTTTATTTTTTGAGAAAATAGTATTTGGCAGAGAGATATGATAACTTTTGGTTTGGTGAAAGGAAAAGATCTTTTTTTATTTCGAATAATGCGTGGACTTGTTATTATCAAACTATAACGCCACGTCAGCTTAGATCCTTCCGCGTTCTCTGCCACGTCGGTAGACTAAAATATTAATATATTATTTATTTTTTTTTTTTTTTTTTT
>Ga0041059_1001718_pt1 | contig 17094 bp, 12 predicted proteins | sample AraColnosormetaG_FD_56232 | JGI IMG/M metagenome (GOLD analysis project Ga0041059, IMG submission 56232) | Arabidopsis roots microbial communities from North Carolina, USA - Col MF nosort | ecosystem: Host-associated > Plants > Roots > Unclassified | place: USA: North Carolina | collected...
TATCAAACCAAAAAAAAAAAAACAGAATTACAATAAAACAAAAAAACGTACTAGTTTTATTTAATTATTTTTAATGTTTTTCTGCTCATTCGTATTACTACTATCGCAATTGTTTTTACCAAAATAAACAAAAAACGTACTAATATTATTTAACTATTTTTTGAATATTTAAATGATTTTATAAGAAAATATTTTTTCATTATTAAAATAAAATTAGAATCTTTTACATTAAAGTACCAGTAATTTTGGAAAATAAATTTCCATGTTTAATAATACGTTAATTAAAACCTTAATTAAATAAAAACTTTGGTTTGTATTTTCGTTAATGAAATCTTTGTTTTATATTTTCGTTGCCATAATGAATTCTTTTTTTTATTTTTCAAAGACATTGTACAATATATCGAATAAGATACTTAAATAAATTTGTATCTAAACTTATTCGATATCTTTTAAGAAATAAAGAGTGAAGAAAATTAAAGTTAGTTAAGAAATAAAAATGTTGATTATGTTGCAAATTCATAAAGAGAAAAAAAAATCAATCAAAATTAAAGTGGTTTGTTAAAAACTAAAATTAGTCTAGTTGACGAAGATGAATTTGTTAGTTACTTTAGTGTTAAAAAAAATTGCGATAGTAATACGAATGAGCAGAAAAACATTAAAAATGAAAACGACAAGAAATATGTAAAATGGGCCTAACTTCCTAGGCCTGAAAACGAAAAGGCCGTAAGGTAATTAGTAAGCCCACATTAGAAGACAATTTGTATGGTAAATAATTAACTATTCATTGGAAAATAAATAACCACTTGCACTATAAGCGAGTTATCACCACGCGCCACAAATCTGTAGGTTAACCCCTTTTGAAATTAGCCATTTTTGGATATTTGAGGAAATTAAGCGCGTCTGCCTGATTATTTTTGCATTATGGGCTCCTCGTCTTGTGATCGATATATGACTGAAATGGGCCATTTAATAAAAGCCAATTAAGTAAAACGGGGCCATAGTGGCCCAATGAAATTTTCTTCATACATTAGTATTAAATAATTAACTATTCATTGGAAAACAAATAACCACTTGCACTATAAGCGAGTTATCACCACGCGCCTCAAATCTGTAGGTTAACCCCTTTTGAAATTAGCCATTTTTGGATATTTGAGAAAATTAAGCGCGTCTGCCTCGTTATTTTTGCATTATGGGCTCCTCGTTTTGTGATTGATATATGACTGAAATGGGCCATTTAATAAAAGCCAATTAAGTAAAACGGGGCCTGAGTGGCCCAATGAAATTTTAGTTTATTACTGAGAGAGGCTTGTGGAAACACGAGAGAATGCGTGCAAGGGAGCATGTGCCACGTGGCGAGAGAGTGACGCCACAAGTGGCAGAAGAAACCAAAACTAAACTGATTATTATTATTTCTGGCTCTGTTTTGCTTGCCGTGTATCAGGTGCTCTGCTCCACTTACCTTTAATCTTCAATCAACGGTACTCTCAGGAACAGGAATCAGATCGAGCAATGCTCAGGTTAATCGTTAATTACCCTCTGATTCCCAAGATATCCCACCGGGTTTGTAGTAACAGTAGTAGTAAGCTCGGGAGTTACTATGATTCTTCGTCGATCATAAAATATGGCGGAATCAGCGATGTTGTTGGTAAGAAGCAGGAGCTTTTTCTAAGTGTTTCGGTGAAAGCAGTGGAAGACAAAGGTAACAATGGAGGTGGAAGCATGAGTTTCTCGGGTCAAAGCTGGGATCCTAGTTCCGAGATTGAAGTTCCTTCAGACCAAAGACCCGTAAGTAAATCTCTTTTGTTTTTCTTTCCTGATTCTAGAGTAATGATGAGATTTTTGGTTTGGGTTTATAGGTGAATGAGTATTCGTCTCTAAAGGAAGGAATGTTGTATTCATGGGGAGAATTGGGTCCAAGCGAATTCTTTATTCGTCTAGGTGGTCTTTGGTTGGTCACTTTCACTGTTCTTGGAGTTCCTGTTGCAGCTGCTAGCTTTAATCCTTCCAGAGTGAGATTTTTTGAAACAGGGCCTTTGCAACAAGATTTATTTAGTACAGCTAATAATATATATGTTCTTTGCAAAAATATGTTGCAGGAGCCTTTGAGATTTATTCTAGCTGCAGGGACTGGAACTTTATTTCTCGTTTCTTTGATTGTCTTGAGAATTTATCTGGTATTGAACTTTCCCAGCTTTCTCTCCAAAGAGGTCTCACTTGTTCTGAGCTCCATTGATTTGTTCTTGACTTTTGGTATATATTATAGGGGTGGAGCTATGTTGGAGATAGACTACTTTCTGCAGTTATACCTTACGAAGAGAGTGGATGGTATGATGGACAAATGTGGGTCAAACCACCTGAGGTTAGCAACTTATAACTTCTTTTGTTTAGCTAATCTACAGGAAAAATATAGAAAATCAATCTTATCACCTACCAAGTTATCACATGTTTTCATAGTTCTAGTCATTTGTGGTAGCTTGGAATTGAAAGTTCTGATTTTGATAGTTTCCCATAACTGAGCTTGTTGGGAATATACCTCAGTATGCAAAGCAAAATCTATTCTAAAACATTGTAAAAGCTAGTAGATCAATGGATCGAAGCACTGCCAAGTTATCACCGGTTCCTGAATTCTTAGCATGTTCTATTATTGACACTATACATGAACATATGTGGTCAAAATGCATCTTTGACTCCTGATTGACTAGCAGAATCGAAGAACTAAGCAACTGGTTAATTGCTGTGCCCTTGCATTTGTGTTTTCAGGTGTTGGCTCGCGACAGGTTGTTGGGTTCTTACAAGGTAACAACAATACACAAACAATGTTCCTTATTCAATACTGCAGAAAGCAAACAAACAAACAAAAATCAGGAAATTTATATGATTTTTAGGTGAAGCCAGTGATCAAGATGCTCAAACAAACATTAATCGGAACAGGAGCTTTACTCGTTTCAGCATTCGTGCTATTCGTTTTCGCAACACCAGTCGAGGATTTCTTTAAAACCACTCTAGGATCTACAGAAAACCAACCAGAAGTTTCCATTTCAAGAACCAGCAACAAGTTCAATATAAGGTAAGGAGATGGATAAGTATTTTTGGTATTTAAGAAACAAAAAAAAAAACTCATCTCTTTCACTATAAAAATTTGCAGAAAAGAACAATTGCTTCGACTACCCGTAGATGTTGTGACTGACGATGATCTGGCAGCAGCCGCGGCTGAGGCTGCGGATGGAAGACCTGTCTATTGCAGAGACCGGTACTACCGTGCATTAGCAGGTGGTCAATACTGCAAATGGGAAGATCTTGTTAAATAGTTGTCACACTAATAGAATACCAACACACATACTACAGTATGTAATTTTTGCTTAAAATGGCTTTAAAAGCCTCATGAATTATCCACTCATTCATCACTAGAAATTGAGTTATCCATACATATATCACTGAACTGAGTGGAACACATGGGCCAGTGAATGCTAATAACTCAAGGCCCGTTTTAAGGGTTTAGGTATTCCATTAACGGCCCACTAACTTTAACAGTTAAAGGCCGAAGGCAAAAATGTTCCTCAAATAAATATTTGGTAGGCACCACTCAGTTCAATTTCCAAAACAAGAAAAAGCGTGGTCCAATTAAAAACCCTGATATATAGTATTATTTCTATTTTTAATTTAAAGAGAAAGAAAAAAACAAGAGTCAAATACTCATCGTGGCATTATCAGTAAGAGTCCAATAAAATGGACCAACCTGCCAGCTTCTGCTGTTTCTGTATTTTTAATTTAATTTTCTCTATTCCTAAAAATAAAGTTAATGAAAGAAAACGAATCATTGTAATGGTTAATTTTAATTATATGGATGGGACTGTAGTTAGGTCTGATATAAAGACACGTTAATTCATGTCGTACAATACGAATCAAAGTCTCTAATTGCCACACACACGTTTTTGTATGGATCCCAACCGTCAAAGCATTTGTTAGTTTGATGTATTCCACGAGACCCATAGAGTTATCCGAAAAGTAGTTCGTTATACACATTCTCTCAGTTCTTTTAGATGTTTTGAGGTTTTTCTAATAATAATAATATTATAAAATTACGGAAGATGATAATGTAAGAAATTGTAGCTGATAAAACCTGCAAAATCACGAGAACAATGTACCATTATTATCTGATGTAATCAACTTGCTGAGTAAGTAAGATGAAGCATTTAATGGAAGACCGTGACATACATTTTGATGTAAAAGTAATCACATAAAGACTGCTACTACTCTGAATAAAGTGTGTACATGGATGTTATAAAAAAACAAAAGAGAAAGTGTGTACATTAAGACATTTGGATGTATAATGCGGACATGCAGATAAGCAGCATATACAAACAGAAGAGAGTCACGAGTACCTAGATTCTTGCATAAACACTACGTAGTTCGAGGTGAGACAAAATTGTTGACTCCACCAGTAATGGATACATCGCCTTGTAGGGTATCGTATCGTTTTCTATAAATTTAACCGGACTCAACACGCACCGTACCGTACTCGAGAGAACCGGACGTTAATCGATTAGTCGGTTTAATAATATTTTCTTACAGAGATCCTTGAATATTGAAAAGAACTCGACTTTGAATATATATCTACAAGGTGAGGAAACAGATTAAAGTATTAGTGTAAGATGTATTAGGCAGGAATTGGTATGATGTGTCGTTGGGAAAAAAAGATGGATTATATGATGTTTATAGAGGATTTGATTAATAGTAGTACTAAGTAATAATTAATTACAAGGTTATAGTAAAGGTCACATGTCGCGAATTAATATCTACTTGTTGCGACTCAGCTGTCCTAACTGTCATAATTGAATCAATGAATAATACATCTCAAGTTCATTAAATGGAGAAAAATAGAAAACTTGCTAATTTCATATGTTTACTCTGAAAACGTAGATGTTGTCATATTTTTGCAATATAGTTTCCAGTTAAATCAAAATTAATGTCGATTAAAAAAAAAAGGTTACAAAGATTTTCATGATTAGTTTGTACTTAAACATCAAGCCTTCTAATGGCTATGTTGTTTTGAAGTATAAAATGTCATTAATCTTTGGAAATCGGACGGATGAGGATGGTTTGGAGGAGTGTCAAGTTTGCTTTAGCTTTGTCTTTTGCAGAGAAAGAGATGAGGTTCGATTTCATAAGTAATAAAAACGATATTAGAGATCTGGGAAATGGCACGTTATGACACGTGGGCCATAATCCCAAAAGCTGTGCTTAGATCCAAATCAAGTCTTATGCGTGTTCGCACTTGTATCATCGGTTACATTGCTATCTTCTTTATAGTCATTAATACCAAAATAAATTAGTGTAGAGGAGATGTAGTACTCAGATAAGTTAATATCATGAAAATTTGTTACACGCGTGAATCATAATTTTTATATTTTTAGTGGTTCGCTATTTCCATGGTTTTTCCTATTGATATGATGATTTTCAATGGGAACAGTTAACCCCGAGCCAAGCAAGACCAAGCTATTTTTTGCTTAAACTAAACCGAAAAGGCGAAATCATATTACGTATTAGCTCAATATAACATTTTATTTGGACCCTAATAAAACCTACGCATTGAACTAACCATCCCTATATTAATTAACGTGTAGAACAGTTTTGGAGAGCCTTTAATAACTATTTTTGTTTTGAACAGTTCACTTTAGATTGGCTAAATTAGGTTGTAACCACTTCTGTTGGTATTAGCTTAAACATTAAACCAAAAGTAAACTATATTTTGTTTTGACTTTAGAGTGGACAGTTTTTATTAGACTGATTCATATCGAAATTCATAATACTTGGTTATTAAATCATACCTACAAAGTACGCATTTACGTAATGCATTCGTGAGTCATGGGCCACTTAATTAGTCATTTCCAACTCCTTGTTACAAGGTCGATTATTTCGTAACGTATAGAACAAAGTGTATGGAAACCAACGTAATATGTAAACTTGGACGAGAGAGAGGACAAACAAACAAATACTACTAGTCTTCTACTAGCTAATACACAATTAAAAAAGGCTATATTCAATTAATCATAATGGTTTTCGAACGGCAAACCAACACCATGATGGTTTTCTTCTGAATCACATGGCATGATGATTCTATCACTGTACCATCTTTATATTCTTATACCAATCACAGTAACAATTAGATAGAAAAACACCGATGAAAATAAGTATCTCGAGACGATATAGTAAGCAGAATCTCGAGACAACAATATACGAAAATTCTACCGTATACTGTGTAGAGTACACTCATGTGAACAGAACACAAGTCTAAGTACTAAATTAACGACTAATTAATAAAAAGAGAAGGAAAAAAACAAAAGAATAGTCATCACTGTCAAAAAGAAGAAGAGTGGACACAACAGAGTCTCTCTAATGATTCCTTCGTACGCATCCTCATCTTCTTCTTCTTCTCTCTTCTACTGTATTTAAACACTCTCTCGTCTTCTCCTTGGATCCAGAGAGAGACACAACACACCATCTCAATCATGTCTTCTTCGTTTCTCTCCTCCACTGCTTTCTTCCTCCTCCTTTGTCTAGGATTCTGCCACGTGTCCTCTTCCTCCTCCGACCAAGGAACTTACATCGTTCACATGGCTAAATCTCAGATGCCGTCGTCTTTCGACCTCCACTCTAACTGGTACGATTCATCTCTCAGATCTATCTCCGACTCAGCCGAATTGCTCTACACTTACGAGAACGCGATTCATGGATTCTCAACACGGCTAACTCAAGAAGAAGCCGACTCGCTCATGACTCAACCTGGTGTTATCTCCGTTTTACCGGAGCACCGTTACGAGCTACACACCACTCGTACTCCTCTCTTCCTCGGTCTCGACGAACACACCGCAGATCTGTTCCCTGAAGCCGGCTCTTACAGCGACGTCGTCGTCGGAGTTCTCGATACCGGAGTTTGGCCCGAGAGTAAAAGCTACTCCGACGAAGGATTCGGTCCTATTCCTTCCTCCTGGAAAGGCGGATGCGAGGCCGGAACCAATTTCACCGCTTCTCTCTGTAACCGTAAACTAATCGGAGCAAGATTCTTCGCTCGTGGTTACGAATCAACGATGGGACCAATCGATGAATCTAAAGAATCAAGATCTCCTAGAGACGACGACGGTCACGGAACTCACACCTCATCGACCGCCGCTGGATCCGTCGTTGAAGGAGCTAGCTTATTAGGCTACGCTTCAGGAACAGCTCGTGGTATGGCTCCACGCGCTCGTGTCGCTGTTTACAAAGTCTGTTGGCTCGGTGGTTGTTTCAGCTCAGATATTTTAGCTGCAATCGATAAAGCCATCGCCGATAACGTCAATGTCCTGTCGATGTCACTCGGCGGTGGAATGTCGGATTATTATAGAGACGGTGTTGCGATCGGAGCATTCGCCGCCATGGAAAGAGGGATTTTAGTATCTTGCTCAGCTGGTAATGCTGGTCCGAGTAGTTCTAGTTTATCAAACGTAGCTCCATGGATCACAACTGTTGGTGCTGGTACTTTAGATCGTGATTTTCCGGCGCTTGCGATTCTCGGTAACGGCAAGAATTTCACCGGAGTTTCTTTGTTTAAAGGAGAAGCTTTACCGGATAAATTGTTGCCGTTTATTTACGCTGGGAATGCTAGTAATGCTACTAATGGTAATCTCTGTATGACCGGAACTTTGATCCCGGAGAAAGTAAAGGGGAAGATTGTGATGTGTGATAGAGGAATTAATGCTAGAGTTCAGAAAGGTGATGTGGTTAAAGCAGCAGGTGGAGTTGGAATGATTCTGGCTAACACTGCGGCGAATGGTGAAGAGCTTGTTGCGGATGCTCATTTGTTACCGGCGACCACCGTTGGTGAAAAAGCCGGTGATATAATCCGGCATTACGTGACTACTGATCCTAATCCCACCGCTTCGATTTCAATCTTAGGAACAGTCGTCGGTGTTAAACCATCTCCGGTTGTCGCAGCGTTTAGCTCACGTGGACCGAATTCGATTACACCGAATATTCTTAAACCGGATCTGATCGCTCCTGGAGTAAACATCCTCGCCGCGTGGACCGGTGCTGCTGGACCAACCGGACTCGCTTCCGATTCTCGCCGCGTGGAGTTCAATATCATCTCTGGGACGTCGATGTCTTGCCCTCACGTTAGTGGTTTAGCGGCGCTTCTCAAGTCGGTGCATCCTGAATGGAGCCCGGCGGCGATTAGATCGGCGCTTATGACCACCGCTTACAAAACCTACAAAGACGGTAAACCGTTACTCGACATCGCGACAGGGAAGCCTTCGACGCCGTTCGATCACGGTGCAGGACACGTGTCACCAACAACTGCCACTAATCCAGGACTCATCTACGATCTAACGACGGAGGATTACTTAGGCTTCCTCTGCGCATTGAATTACACATCGCCGCAAATTCGAAGTGTCTCGAGACGTAATTACACTTGCGATCCGAGTAAATCGTACTCGGTCGCTGATTTGAACTACCCGTCGTTCGCCGTTAACGTTGATGGAGTCGGTGCGTATAAGTACACGCGCACGGTGACGAGCGTGGGAGGAGCTGGGACTTACTCGGTTAAAGTAACTTCGGAGACGACAGGAGTCAAGATTTCGGTTGAACCGGCGGTTTTGAATTTCAAGGAAGCTAACGAGAAAAAATCGTATACGGTGACGTTTACTGTAGACTCGTCGAAGCCGTCTGGATCTAACAGCTTTGGGAGTATTGAATGGTCGGATGGGAAACACGTGGTGGGAAGTCCCGTGGCGATTAGCTGGACATAGTCGTAAATTATGAGAAATGAAAGGGGTTTTATGGAAAAGAAAAGGTGTTTACAGATTTATTGTAATGCCGTTTTTAGATACGAAGAAACCTCTGTTTAGCAAAAACGACATGCAGTCTGTTAAGACTTGCCTAGTTTGTTTTTGGGATGTCTTGCTGTTTTTAATTTTAAAAAGAAATATATTCTCCGGCTACAACAGTAGCTGGGTCTCTCTAGGTGTTTTATCATGTGACTTGAAATAGTTAATGAAGAGAAAATGTTTGAAAAAATAAAAAGTTAATACAAAAAGTCAACGATTAATTACCACACCATATACTTGAGATAGTATTAAGATGTTTCTATCAACTAAGCTATAAAAGTGTATATACCGTAAATAACCAAAGTAGAGTTTCTGAATTATGAAACTTTACCATAGGCATCCAGAGATTATCAATGATTAGATTTGCTGGTGAGAAAACTCTTTTCTGTCACACAAAAAAAAAACTAATAGAAAAGCATGATAGATTTCGGTCAATTTATGGGCTTTACAAGGACCGTATAATATAATGGGCTCATTTGGCCTTATTATCAGTTTCCAATATTTTCCCAAGCACTTGTGGAACTATTTTTCCTGTAAATTTCTCACCACTTCAAGAAAATCGAATTGTATAATATATGTTTTCAGACTTCAATAAATGTATTTTTCTTAAACTAAATGGTGGATTTATTTAATGTCTAAGTTAACGATTGTCAGAGATGATAGTGATTACACACACTCCACAAGTCTAATTTGTATCATGCCTTCCATGGCCAATGTTTTTTCACGTTGCATGATTCTAAACATCTTTAGACTTCGAAGCCAAATATTAGGCGCACGATTAACGATATCCACATGCGAAAATTAAATACGCATTATGTAGTTATATACACATGTGTGTGCATTCGTTAACATTTAGTATGTGTAATATGTGCAGTTCGATATTTTGAATTTATTATACAAAATTAGACGCCAAACCAAAATTAACAAAACAAAAAGTGTGTTAAAGGTATCATTTACGTGATAACGTCCCAATGCAGATTAACAGGAAGTGATTGAAAAGTATCACTTATTAAGTACCACCAATAAGTGAAAAAATAATGCGATTATGAGATTAGAAGATGTGTATAAAGAAAAAGTATAAACGACAATATGATACGTCGTTTCTTGCGGCCCTTTAATCATACAAAACAAAACAATGGCATAAGCGACGCATGAGTCACAAGCAATGAACAATAGTGGCCATCATCTTAATAAATAAAAAGTTGACAAAAACATTTTCTTGTTTTGATTTGCACCGCAAGTTTCAACTATTTTTGGTACCACCCTCTCTATTTTTGCTTTTTAAGTCAAAATCTTTTATAATTATACAATTTCGATCTAGACGTATCATATGATTTCAAATCCATTCTACCTTTTATTTTGTATGTGACAATATTGTCTTGACTCGCGGTGTAAAGTTCTTTTCTCATGAAACTTTTATCCTTCTGGAATTTGATACATCAATATATAACTTATCATTTATATAAATGCAAAGAGTCATTTTCATTTTATTTATAGTTTGTAATTATATATGTAGTCAAAGTCTAATGTTTCTACAACTTAAGGGAAACAATTGTAGACCATTAATACGCGTTTGACAAAAAAAATAGATCAAACTCCTAATTTCTAGCTACATTTCAATTAGAAGGATCTTTTCTGCATAACTTTCTGTCTCTTCTCTGTTACTAAAACATGGAAATGATACTTGATCTATCCTCCCACGCATATGTAAAAACAAAATTAAAACGCTCGTAATTAACAACAAAACACCAAAAGCAATGATAAAAATTTACTAAGAATCATGATAAAATGTATGCATGTTGAAGATGATGGTGATGGTGCTGGGTAAAGTGTACCCATCGCGTGCCAGAAATAGTGGCCTAGGCCCACTCCTCCACAGACCCAACCTTCTAAGCTATTCTTATTCTTATTATTATTTTCTTGGTTTTTCAGTTTGGTAATATTTATGTTTTCAATTTATCGGAAAAAGTAAGGTAGAAATAAATAAAAGCAAAAGGCTGCCATATCTTACAGCCTTTCAGCTTTATCATGTGTGTTCTTTTTCTTCCTTAAAAAACCCATAGCAATATAAGCATTTTAATACGCTTTGTTATAATAAATTGTGGCTAAAATTAAGGTTTTAAAATTTAAATGACATATGGACAGTTTTGAAACAGACTAGTCTTGTGCATATGCAAGTTGACCATTTAAAAAAAAAATCAGTCTAAGCATTATTTTCAGGATTCAAAATTAGGCAAGAGAACAAAACACAAATAAATAACAAATTTTGACCATGCTGTCACTTTACTGTATACAATGGTCACGATACTGATAGAGAAAAGGTAAGGAGAAAAAAAACCGTGTCTAGTAAACTAGGACTCATACTTCTCATGATTTTCTATTTTTGGTTAAAATTTCTACAACATAAATAAAAAAGAAAAATAACTTTTTCTTTTATTACGATTGCTTATGTCTCGCTCCAAGTATATAAAGATGTATAAATACATGCAATTATATGTATCAAGGACTATAGGTTATGTGAGAAATAACAATAATAATAAAAGGTTATAGTCGTATTTGACTTTTCCAAAAGAAACTTCTCTTCTTGTCTTCTTTAAATATTCAAATTCGTCTTCCTCTCTTTCGTTAATGTGTTTAATTTAAAATTTTGTACCTCTCTGTCTCTTCGTTGGGAAGCTTCGAAAATGGCGATGACTTGTACGGAAGACGATGACAAAACCCTTTTGATCTCTCATCGCTATCAAGAAGACGACGATGACGTAGAAGAAGAAGAAGAAGAAGAAGCTTTGTCTCTGTGTGATTTGCCGAACGAGAAGGGCGAATTACGATCGATTGTCAAAGAAGAAGATGAAGAATTCGATTCCGGATTTGAATTTGGAATCGGGTCATCGTTTCGAGCCGGGTCGGATTCATGTGAACCAGCTCCGGAGATGAGTACAGCTGATGAATTATTCTTCAAAGGCCGAATTCTGCCGTTACGTCACTCCGTCAGTTTAGACGCCGGACTTAACGAGCCGACCCGGTTGATTACAAGATCCGAGTCGGTTGAATTCAGACGAACCGGAATTATTAGATCGGACCGGAAAATCAAAAACAATTTCATCGATTATAGTCAACCAAGTCCACAACCACAGATTCGAAGATCATCGAGCATGACGGCTCGTGTGAATTCAATCAGAAACCCTAAATCATCCTCGATTTGGGATTTTCTCAGGCTAGGACTCGTCCGTACACCGGAGATAGAACTCCGAACCACCGCCGGAAACGCGAAATTGTCAGTGAGTCGGAATAGTAGCTGCAGTAGTACAAGCACGAGTTCGAATTCGAAGAAAATAGGATCAGGTGAATCGAGATCGAGGAATAGGAGGAGAAGCTTTATGTTCTCGGATTGTAAATGTTCGGTGTCGACGGAGACGAAGATGGCACCTGTGAAGATTAAAGTGTCCTCCGGTGAGACGGAGGAGAAACAGAGGATGATGGAGAAGAAGACGGCGAAGAAAGAAGAGAAATCGGCGATGGCGAGGAAGAGAACGTTTGAGTGGTTATCACAGGTTGGTTTTGTCGTCGATCATGGAAGACGAACCTTGGTCTGATTTTTATTTTTTCTCAAGAAATAAATTTTAAATGTATTAATCATTTTTGTGTGTTTTAATCATTTTCGTACGTAAATTTCTTTTTGTATGTTAGTGGTAATTGTCAATTATATACTTTTTAGTTTTTTTTTTCGTTTTCATTACATTCTATAAACCTAGAACTAGTTTGGAGCTAATGTACTTGCTAATCTTTAATTTGAGCTTGATTATAAAATGTAATGTTTAGATTTCGAATTTTTGTTTTTTTTCATATTCATCTAGACATGAGAGATGCATACGTATAAATAGTGGCATGAAAGCGAAACATCATAATAAAATAACGAGAATGATGTGAAAGTGATATATCATATAGTTGTGCTTACTTTATACTATTTTGTTTTGGTTATATCCATGATAGATTCTTCTTATAAGGAGTGGTGCTTGGCATGATTAAAGCAATGATGTTTTTATCTAGGACGTCAATTTCTCACCATCATTTCGTATAATATAATGTTTTTTTTTTCTCATTTTATATATTATAGTTTGAATATCAAATCCGCAACTCAAACTCAAAGGCCATTTACTCACTCATGAGCGAGCATAGGGCTAAAGCAATCACCCAATAATAATATTAAGAATTTTTCAGCATAACAATATATGTTTACGTAATCTTATATTAAAACATTATGTTATACGTCACACAGACAATTCATAGTTTATTGAACGTTTAATAACATAAGGGTACGTACATTTGATGACCTATTGTCGCAAAACAACCACATTTTAAATCTAATAACATGTTTTTATTGTTGAAAAATAAAACTTGTTATCACCATCAAATGGGCGGGACCGTCCATCGGTTCAATGTCGAATACAACAATTCAATTTTGAAATATTTGCTTCAATGAGAAAAGAAGAAGAAAATAGCACAGAGAATAATATCCTTTACAAATAAACCAACTATTGATGAAATACTAAAAAAATACACAATCTTTTAGAGGTAACAGTTTCATATTTATATAAGTATCATATATGCAGATGTGTATCATGTATAAGTTAGAACTTAGAACAACCTTTAAGGTAAAGCAAGATCAGCCTCTCCTCTGATTGCTTTGTCTGTGTGCTTTAAAGTACTTCAGAAGATTCTGTGCCTGAAACAAAATCATACAACAGTTATATTACTATAAGAGTCATGAGACATTTACCAAACAAAGAAGAGGAAACAAAAAAAGAACCTTCTCTTTGCCTCTAGCTGTTCCTGATTTAGTAAGTGCCACAAGAGGTGGAATCACTCCTTCTCTTATGACATTGTTGCAGAATTTCGGGCTATGCGTACAAAGCTGCAATAGTGCTGCAGTTGCATTCTCTTTGCCTCTTGCTGAACCTAACTCCACAACTTCCACCAATACCGGTATTCCTCCTTCTTCGCCTATCGCAATCTTTCCTTCTCTAACCGTTGCAAGATTCGCTAGCACCACCACAGCTTTCTCCACCATCCCAAAAGCAGGATCCATCAGTTCAACTAAGTATCTCACTGCTCCAGCTTCGATTACTTTCGTTTTGTTCTCATGGTGTATTGAGAGGTTGAATAAAGCCGTGGCTGCATCTTTCTTCCCACTGAGACTTCCACTTCCTAAGAGGTCAACAAGTGGCTCTATAGCTCCTGCTTCTCCTATCTCTGTCTTGTACTCTTCGATCACCGACAAGCTGAATAGAGTTGCTGCTGAGTTTGCTTTAGCTTCTTCTAAGTATCCTGTTTTGAGAACGTGAATAAGCGGTACGATGGCTCCACTTTCCGCGATGAGGGACTTGTTGTTGTCGTTGATGGATAAGTTTAGTAAGCAAGTCACTGCGTCTGCTTGGATTCTCTCATCCGTTGAGTAAAGAAGACTGACTAACGAAGGGATTGCTTCGCACCGCGCAATGACAATGCGATTGTCTGTACTGTTTCTTGCTAGTATCCTGATTCTAGCTGTGGCCTCTCTCTGTGTATCCAATGAAGAACTCTTGAGATCATCAATGAGTTTCTTCACCTCGGTTTCGATACTTGAACTGCTTCCTGTTTCTCTTACGGTCGCTGGGATGATCCCGGGGTGACGCCAATGCCTCTCTTCTGGAAATTTCCAAGGGGTATTACTCCGTGTCAGTGATCTATCTGCAGCAGCATTGTTGTTTCTTTTGGTTTTGCAAACCACTTCAGAGACAATGCCTGGCGCCGAAGCAGACCTACTAAAGACCTGACGCAGTTCCTCTGCATCTAAAGATTCTGAATGGCCATTCTCTGATGATGAAGCTCTCACTGATTCAACAAGAAGAGGGAATGGCTCACTTGAGTGAATCAACTCCAATGGATCAGGAGGATAGACATTGTTAGTTTCACACCAACTTGCAAGAAAAGCTCTGACAATGAAATTAGGTGTCAAAGTGGTATGAGATAAAGCCTGCCTTGTCTTTGGACAAACCATGAGTCCCATATCGATCCATTTCTGGATAAAAACCCGTTCGAATGTTTGACCAGATGCTACAATGACTGGATCAGTCATAAGCTCAAGAGATAGAGAGCAGCGGAAATCAGAAGGTACGCGTACTGGACAACGTAACTGAGCCTGCTTTATGTCGCTAAGGTACTCATGCATTTGTGTTGTTAGAGAGATCAATCCGTCTAGATACTCGGCTTCGGTGTCATTATCGGTAAGCTCAGCATCCTCCTTCATGTTTGTAAGTACCACACCTTCAACAAGAATCTCCTGGTTGGATCTTAAACCAGTACTCTCGGCAATTTTCACCAGAACCTCTGAAGTAGGTCCAACACCTTTCTTTTGATCTTTTAGAGCTTGATCAATAGTATACGATATTTCGTCTCTTGCCACTAACTTCACCAATTCAATGCACTCCTGCAATATGCAACAAGGAGCCTGATCAATAATAAGATCCTAAAGAAAACTATACACAGAGACAGATCATTGAGTTTACCTCAAAAGAAGGTGAGATCAAGTCAGCAGGCAAATGTTGTTCGCAGTGTTTGAGGAGCTGAAAGACTTCCAAACTGGATTCTCGTAACTTTGATGCTAATGATTCAATTCGAAGAACCTGAAAACAGACAAGAGTTAGCTCAGAAACAGCTATAAATGAAGATGTAAATTCTGTTTTTTGCATACTTACATAAAAGATTCTAGTTGAAAGAGGTTGCCAACTCTGAAACTGTTCTCTAAGTTCATCAACGTATTGAGCTAATTCTTCAAAACCATTGTTAAGCAACTCGCTAGGAGCCGCGTCAGAGTCAATGAGGTTCTCAAGAACAGGCTTGATAAGCTTTCCTATATCTTCTCCTCTGGTGTAGTACTTATGAGCAGGGTTTGAAGATAAATCGTCCATAGATGATAAACTTAGATAGGAGGAGATGTTATCTAGAAGAACTCTTAACCAAGACACCTCCATATGTACCTTCACTTACCAAAACAACAACATGAGTTTATAAATTAGTAAGAAAAACAAAATCAAACCTCGTTTATTTGAGGGCATAGACATTTAGAAACTTACCATCATGTAATGAAATAAATTCGTGAATCAATGAAAAGTTGAGGCAAATATACAAAACCCCTGAAACAAGAACTGCAAGAACACCAAGTAAGAACAAGTTTAGGACATTCAAAGCTAAGCTGAAAATTCAACGAATATAATTGTAACCAATATCATAAAGCTGAGGACAGAATCTGATGCTTAGTCAACCCTCGAGTCAACATAATAAAACCCCAATAAAAAAAACTCTGAATCGAACAAAGAAAACGAAAAAGATTCATTGCTGAGGAAATTAAGCGAACTCTACACAACTTGGAATCTGCAGAAACAACTTTCTAAAAACAGAGATATATGGAACGGGAACAAAGCTTAAGACTACAGAAGAATGATGAATTACCTTGCGGAAATGGCAGTTTCAGCTCTCTCTCTCTCTCTGTCTCTTTATCAGAGAGGACGACGAAGATTAGAACCGTGGAAGCGCGGTAAGACCAAATCATTCATCGTCAAAGATTTTTGTTGCTATTTATTATGAGCTCCATTAATCTCTTAAATAAAGTTTTATCGGTCTACTTAGTCAATTAATAACGATATTTTTGGTGCATACTTTCTCTTAATAAATGCGTTAGACTCGTGGCGGGTTTTGCGTCAAACCTTGTTAGGTAGGTTATGTATTTAAATATTTTAATTTTTGACTTTTTGATGTTTGTTTTTTTGGATTTTGGATTAGGAGAAGCTGCTCCTGTGTTTTTAATTTAATTTGGGGCAGTTAACGAAACTTACGTGATGTATTTAAATACCTCGACTCGACTCGACTCTCGTTTGCCAGGAAATTTTCATTATCAAATGATAAAACTAGCTTCCAGAATTTTTTTTAACTTAAATTTGCAATCAAAGCTTATCGTGGCATCAAAGAAATTGTGCATGAATTTCCCCTAAACGACTAAACATTGTTTGTGACCTTTAAACATCAAATTAAATGCGAGCGCGTTTCCATTAATCTTTGACCATTTCTTCCCCATTTTTGACCATTTTTTTTTTCTCTAAGAAATTCAAAACCAGAGTTCACGTTATTACTTTGAAAAACATCAAGATATCTAAATGTATAAATATTAAGATTTTTTTTTTAACTTATATACTTAAAC